>WBZR01000895.1_pt1 | contig 42691 bp, 35 predicted proteins | sample 5204231 | NCBI WGS metagenome assembly WBZR01 (sample SAMN12412403, study PRJNA552823) | activated sludge metagenome | isolation source: activated sludge from anammox sidestream of wastewater treatment plant... | place: USA: Virginia | collected 2017-08 | reverse complement strand
CGTCCCGCTCGACGGTCGGAACAAGCGCATGGAGAAACTCGTCCATCGCTTCGCCGAGCGAGCCGTCGTCCCAGTCCAGCTCGACGTCCGCGCCCAGTCGGCCCACCAGCCAGCGCGTCATATCCAGTGTGAACGGGTGTACGATCTCCGTGTTCGCAATGCCGGTATCAACCAGTCGAGCCGCAAGGCCCGGTCTCACTTTCACGATCGATGCCAGGCGCTTCATTTCGCCCTCCACCAACTTGAAGAGCGCCGCGCTGTCCGGATAGGCCGCGAGAAACAAAAGCAGATCGTGATACGCCCGAAGCAGCCGGGCCGTCGTGATCGGCTCGCGACTAAGCTCGCGCAGCAGCCGCATCTTCTCCGCGCGGGGCCCCCGCCCCACCGCCGTCCGGGCATTTCGCAGGGCTTCGACCATCTCTTCTGGCGACATGGTGGAATAGCAAAGGCGATTCGGGCAATTGGTGCAAGCGGTGTATGGACCAATCCGGGACCGCGTGCGGCCGGGCGGCGGCTTGCTACAATCGCGGCCCGGTCCGAAGCACAGGAGCAGGACGGTGAGCATTCTTCAAGTCGAGCATCTTCGCAAGTCTTACAACGGCACGACCGCGGTCGTCGACGTGAGCTTTTCGATCGCCGCCGGCGAGGTCTTCGGCCTGCTCGGCCCAAACGGAGCGGGGAAATCCACCACGATCAACATCATCGCCCGACTGCTTCGGCCCGACACCGGCGCCGTTCAGGTGGATGGCATCGCCTCCGACGACGCCGAGCGCTACAAGCGCCGATTGGGCTACGTGCCCCAGGAAATCAGCCTCGCCGAGCGCATGACCGCGCAGGAGAATCTGTCGCTCATCGGCCGGCTGTACGACGTCACCGGAAACCTGCTCAAGCAGCGGACCGACGAGGTGCTCGCCCGCGCGGGATTGAAGGATCGCGCACACGACTTGGTCAAGACGTTCTCCGGTGGGATGAAGCGGCGGCTGAACATCGCCGCTGCCCTGCTTCACGACCCCATCCTCCTGCTGATGGACGAACCGACCGCCGGCGTCGATCCGCATGCCCGGGTACATATCTTCGAGCTGATCGAGCAGATCGCCGCCGAGGGTAAAGCGGTCCTGTACACCACGCACTACATGGAAGAAGCCCAGCGGCTCTGCGATCGCACGGCCATCATCGACCACGGACGCATCCTGACCATGGGCACCCTCGACGAGCTGATTTCGCGCGTCGACACCAAGCGCGACGTCATCCTGCAGGGCAAGGGCCTCTGCGAAGCGAGTGTCGCCAAGTTGTCAGCGGCAATGGGTGGAATCGCCTGGAAAATGGAGGGCGACGCCGCGAGGCTCAGCGCCGCCGGAGATCATCGGGTCATCGTCTCGGCGGCCCGCTTCGCCCACGAGTGCGGCATCGAACCGACCTCGATCAGATTGCAGGAAGCAAACTTGGAGACCGTCTTCCTCGAATTAACCGGGCGAGTGCTGCGAGATTGATCCGCGTCGATCGCCGACCATAACCTCGGTCAGACGCGGCGGATTTTCTCGATGAGGGCGGAGGTGCTTCGACCCTCGACGAGCGGCACCAGCACCACCTTGCCGCCGTGGCGCTCGACGAATTCCTGCCCGGCGATGGTCTTGCCATTCCAGTCCTGCCCCTTGAGAAGGACGTCCGGCCGCACCGCTTCGATCAATGCCTGCGGCGTCGGCTCGTCAAAGATGACCACATAGTCGATGTCCGCCAGGGCTGCCAGCACTGCGGCACGGTCGGCCTGCCCGACGATGGGCCGATCGTCGGCCTTGCTCAGGCTGCGAACCGACGCATCGGAGTTAAGCCCCACCACGAGGATGTCGGCCTGCTGCTTGCAGAATCGAAAGTTCGCCACGTGCCCCGCGTGAATCAGATCGAAGCACCCATTGGTAAAGGCGATCCGCTCCTGCCGCGACCTGCGCCGGGCCAGTTCCGGCAGGAGATGATCGAGCGTTCGCACCTTCCCAAGATGTTGATGATTATCGAGGAGGATCTCGCCAATCACCTCGTCACGGGTAATGGGCACACAGCCGAACCTCTCCACTTCCAGCCCCCCGGCGACGTTGGCCAGGCTCACCGCCTCGCGAAGCGAAGCGCCGGCGGCGACCGCGACGGCCATCGCCGCAAGGACTTCATCTCCCGCGCCGGTCACGTCATAGACGTCGCGCGTCTTCGTGGGAATGTGCTCGAACGACCCCCCCGGCCCGATCAGTGCCGCGCCATCGGCATCGAGCGTCACGCACACCGACTCCGTCCGGCATTTCTCCAGAATGACCGCCGCATGGGCCAGCACCGCGTCCATGTTGCGCAGCCGCAGGCCTGTGACCTTTTCCGTCTCGGTGCGATTGGGGGTCATGACGGTCGCACCGGCATAGCGGCTGTAGTCCGTGGTGCTCGCCGGGTCGACCAGAACCGGCACCCCTCGGGCCTTCGCCTCGGCGATCACCGCCTGCGCCAAGCCCGGCGTGATGACGCCCTTGTTATAGTCTTCGATGCAAACCACCTGGCACTTCGCGAGCAGCTTCCTGACCGTCTGCATCAGCCGCTCGGCGGCGGCAGCGTCGATCGGGTCCGCGTTTTCGTCGTCGATGCGTATGAGTTGCTGTCGGTGGCGATGCTGCGCCAGACCGATCAAGCGCGTCTTCCGCGTCGTCGGCCGATGGGCGATGGACTCGATGCCGTCTGCATCGGCGCCGACGCCGCGCAGCAGCGCGCGTAGCAGATCGGCGTCCGCGTCGACGCCCGCGATGCCGACGCAGTGCGGAATGCCCCCCAGCGCCGCGATGTCAGCGGCCACCGAACCGGCGCCGCCCAATGCATCCTGGTGGCGCACGACCCGCAGTACCGGCACCGGCGCCTCGGGACTGATCCGCTCGGCGTCGCCGTACAAATAACGATCGATCATGAAGTCGCCCACAAGGAGAACCTCGCGGCCGACGCCAAGATCCACGATTTCACACAGTCGTTCCCAGGTCTTGATCATGGTGTTGTGATTATCTGAAAGCTCACCGGCCTGACTCCGGGCAAGGAGCCGACCGAATTCATGGGTGCGAAATACCGGGACTGAACTTGTCTCCTCGGCGAACAGAATTCGATTCTAGGGGTGCCGGGCAGGGGTAACAAGAAACGCGATGGGGGTGATACCCGCCGTCCGAACGAACGCAGGACCCGCCCGCCCCTGTGTTAATATTCTGCGCACCAAGCATTTATATACGCAGTCCCCGCCTATCCGATCGAACACACCCCTCCCCACCGGACCCATCCGGCCTATCCTGCGCCGCCAACCCGCGATTTCAGCCGCCTGAGGGCCACTTCGTCTCATAACAACTCAAGGAATCAGTACTGGGAAGCCGAAACAGACATTATCGGCTGTTTCGGACCCGCTTGGACCCCACTTTCTACTCAAAGGGGGCATGCGGAGTCCCGCGGCAGCACGAGCGACAGGGGATCCGAACGATGAGAGTCATCGCCATTGCGAACCAGAAGGGCGGTTGTGGAAAGACCACGATCGTCATTAATCTCGCCGCATGCCTCGCCCGCGAGGGACAGCGGACACTGGCCGTGGACCTTGATCCACAGGGCCACTGTGCCCTGGGTCTCCTGGTTCCAGAGGAACAGGTCGAAGTCAGCATCGCCGACGTCCTGCTCTCCGAAGGCTCGCCCGATCCCATCGACCTCGGCCGCGTCACCTGGCAGATTTCCAGCCACTTCGACCTGATCCCCTCCAAGACCGACTTATCCAAGCTCGAACAAAAGCTCGCCGGCGTACAGGGCCGCGAGCAGAAGCTGGCCCGCGTTCTCGATGCCGCCAGGGACAAGTACGACTTCGTCCTCATCGACACGCCGCCGACCATCGGCTTTCTCACGCAAAGCGCGCTGACCGCCGCCGACGAGATCATGGTCCCGGTCGACACCGGCTACTTCTCGCTGCACGGTCTCTCCAAGCAGCTCGACACCATCGCCGAAATGAAGGAGATCGCCGGTCGCAGCCCCACCGTCCGAATCGTCGCCAATCTCTACGACGTCCGGACCAAGCTCGCCCGGGAAATCCTCGCCGAGCTGCGCAAGCGCCACGGCGGATCGATGTTCGCCGGCTTCATCAACTTCAACACCAAGCTGAAGGAGAGCACCAGCCTCGGCCAGCCCATCACCGAATACGACCCCGCCTCCAGCGGCTGTCGAGACTTCGTCAAGCTGGCCCGCGAGTTGATCTCCCTCGAAAAGGCGTCGTCCGCATCCGAACCGGCCGCCGCCGAGGTCGTTGAATCGGCCCCAGCCACGGCATCGTCCACCGCGACCGCCACACTCACCTCGCGAAGCGCCCCTACCGCTGCCGTCCTGGCCGATCAGAAGCCCGAAGGTCAGAAGGCCCTGCTCGACCGCGCCGAGGCCCTCGCGGCCAACGCCAGCAAGCTGCTCGCCACCACCGAAACCCTGCTCGGACCGGGCCGGCGAACCGGATCCCCCGCCGCCGCCGAGACCGTCTCACCGCACGCGGCGGCCGATCGAAAGATCGAGCTGATCTATGGACCCCGCGCCGTCGAGCACGGCGTCGCCTTTGTGGTCGCCGCCGCCGGCGCACACTCGGTTCGCATCGCCGGCGACTTCAACGACTGGAATCCCGAGCGAACGCCGATGACCCATCTGCGCGACGGCGCCTTCTACGCGAGACTCCCCTTGGGCCCGGGCCGCTATCAATATCGCTACGTGGTGGACGGCCACTGGATGCGCGACCCGGCGAATCCTCGCATGACCACGAATCCCTATGGTGATGTCAACAGCGTCGTCGAACTGGTCTGATTCCACCCTGTAGGCGCGCCCCCTTTGCCTTGTAATTATCGTGCGTTCGACGCCGTATTGACGCCGCAATCAGCCCGCTGAAATTGACTCCCCGCATCCCCGCGACTACAAACTGCTACAAGACAGGGGGATCAGGACGGAGCAATCTGCATCTTGGACGATCAGGCTTCCATTCCGCTTTCCCCGCTGGCATTCCTGCGACACGTCTCGCATTATCTGGGTGGTTTTTCGATTTTTTCCTGGCATGCCTTCGTCGGCACCCTGCGGGAACTGCACCGGCCGCAGCTCTGGCGGCTGCTCATGCCCCAGCTTTTCGAAGTCGGCTACCGATCGCTCTCCGTCATCCTGATCACCGGCGCTTTCGTCGGCATGGTGCTCGCCGTCCAGGCCATCGAGCAATTTCGAGCCGTCGGCCTTGAGGAGCGAATGGGCGCGGTGGTCAACATTTCCGTCGTGCGTGAGCTGGGGCCGGTCCTCGCCGGGATCATGCTGGCCGGACGCGTCGGCGGCGCCCTCACCGCCGAACTCGGCACCATGAAAGTCACCGAGCAAATCGACGCGATGCGGAGCATGGGCGTCGATCCTGTCCGCTATCTGGTCGTGCCTCGCGTCCTGGCCTGCTTCCTGCTGACGCCGATCCTCACCATTTATGCCAACATGACCGGTTCCGTGGGCGGCTGGTTCATTTCCGTCATTCAACGCGGCGTTGATAACGGCCCCTATTGGGACTACACGCGCATGTCCGTGGGAAATTTCGATCTGTTCTCCGGCATCCTCAAGTCGTTCTTCTTCGGCGCCGCCCTGGGACTCATCAGTTGCTATAAGGGCTTCTACTGTCGGGCGGGGGCGGAGGGAGTGGGCCGCGCCTGCACCGAGGCCTTCGTGACTTCGTTCATGGCCATTCTGACGATGGACTATTTCCTCGCCGAGGCCCTTCAATCGATAAGCATCAAGCTCTACGGATTCCGCACTTTTCTCTAAGACAACTGCGTGAGTGACAACCCCAAAGAAGATGATGTCCTGATCGAGCTTCGCGGCGTGTCCAAGCGCTTCGGATCCCTGATCGTGCTTGACGGCCTCGATCTGTCGGTCCGCCGGGGACAGACCACCGTGATCATCGGCGAGTCCGGCACGGGTAAAAGCGTCCTGCTCAAGCACATGGTCGTCCTCATGAAACCCGACTCCGGAGAGGTCTATTTCCACGGCCGCCGTGTAGACAACCTCGGGGAAGATCAGTTGGTCGCGGTTCGCAAGCGATTCGGGCTGCTTTTCCAGATGGGCGCCTTGTTCGACTCGATGACCGTGGGCGAAAACGTCGCCTTTCCCCTCGCCCAGCACACTCAGCTTTCGCCACAGCAACTTCAGGACGCCGTGGCTCAGAAGCTCCGCATGGTCGGTCTCGACGGCCTTCAGAATCGAAAGCCCGGTGAAGTGTCGGGCGGCCAGAAAAAACGCGTCGCCCTCGCCCGGGCGATCGCCCTTAATCCCGAGGTCGTACTTTACGATGAACCGACGACCGGACTCGATCCTGTGCGATCGGACGTGATCAACGAGATGATCCTCAAGTTGAAACGCGAGATGCACGTGACCGGCGTCGTCGTGACCCACGACATGGCCTGTGTATACAAGGTCGCCGATCGAATTGTGATGTTGGGCAAGGGCAAGATCATCGCCGATGGCACGGCGGAGTATTTCAAGGAAACCGACGATCCACGCGTACGGCGGTTCGTCGACGGCCGTGCAAATCCCGAGGACCTGGCCGCGCTGGATGCCTAGGAATCAAGCGATGATTTCGTCAGAGACGCCGGACGGATGCGTGGCCCGGAAGCGCCAGCGAAGGCAGGAAGAGGATTCGACATGTCTGATAAGCAACACACCACCATCGTAGGTTTTTTCGTTCTCATGGGCATTGTCAGTCTCGGCGGCCTGATCATAGCCTTCGGGGGGGGAAGGTCGCTGCTCGTCCGCACCTATAAACTGAACGTGGTTTTTCCCGAGGGCGTCGAAGGCATCCAGGAGGGACAAGCCGTCACCCTCAACGGCAAGCGGATCGGAGAAACCCAGTCCCTGGTCTTCGCCGACGACAAAAACCTGGCCAAGGGCGTCGTGGTGGTCGTGGCGGTCGAAGGCCTCGAATTGCCGGCGGCCTGTGAGATGCGAGTCTGGCCAAACCTGATGGGGCTGGGCAAGCCGCCGATCAGCATCGTCGTGACCGACCCGACCGACGAGCGAAAGATTCCGATGGACGGCACCGGAACCATCTCAGGCACCATGCTGCCGCGCATGGATCAACTCATCCCCAAGGACATGCAGGTAACGTTCCAGTCGGCGGCCCTGCACATCGGCGAGCTGGCGGACGCACTTCGACCCGCCGCCGAGAACCTGGGTCGGTTGCTGGAGTCACGATCGATGAGTCAGGTGGACACCAACAGCGTGACGGCCAATCTCGATACGCTCATTCAGCGAATCGACACCGCCATGAAGTCCTTCAACGCCGTCATGGGCGATCCCAAAAATCAGGAGAATCTCAGCGCCGTCCTGGCCAACGGCCGCAAAATGTCCGAGGCAGGCGTTGTGGCGATGGAAAACGTGCGCGACATCAGCGGCGAGGGCAAACAGGTCGCCGCGGACCTCAGCACGCTTCTACAGAAGCTGGCCTCGGCGACCGACGACCTTTCCGGCGTCCTGAAGCGGCTCGATCAGACCGTCGCACTCATGCAGGACAAGACCGGAACGGTCGGCAAGATGTTCACCGACGACCGGCTCTACGAGGAAATGCTCCTGTCGGCCAAGCGACTGACGCTCATGCTCGACCAGATGCGCGAAGTGCTCGACAACGTAAAGAAGGACGGATTCAGATTCAAGCTATGAGGCGTCACACGACGCGCGGCCGGTGCTCACCCGACGCCGTCAGGCCCCGGTGATCCAGTTCTTGATGTCCTGGTAAGTCACCAGGATGAACACCGTGGCGATCAGGGCAATGCCCACAAGCTGCGTGGCCACCTGCGTCTTGATGCTGACCGGCTCGCCGCGAATCTTCTCCAGAACCAGAAACAGAAACAGTCCGCCGTCCACAATCGGCATCGGCAGGAAGTTGATCACCGCGAGGTTCGCCGAGATCAGCGCCAGGTACCACAACAAATCGACCGCCCCGCTCTGAGCGATCGCCCCGCCGTGGCGAATCATCCCCACCGGGCCGCTGACTTTGCTCAGGCCGACCTGCCGCGTGAAGATCATGTGCTTCAGCGCCAAAACCGTCTGCAGTGTCGCGTCGTACGCCTGCTGAAATCCAATGCCGACCGCGGCGATGGGGTTTGTCACCCGGTTCCGCTCGACCAGTTGATAACAGATAAACGGCTCGGTGTAGAAGACACGCTGCAGCCACGGATCGATGTTGTCCTCGGCAACGGCATACTCTCCCTTGTTGCTGGCCCCCTCGCGCGTCACATACTCAACCGAAACGGTGCGCCCGACCATCCCCGAAAAAGCGGCGCGAATGGCCCGCCAATCCGGCAGCGCCAGTTCGTGCGACTCACCGTCGGCCCCCTTGATGGCGAATGACGACTTCCCGTCGATCTTCACGATCCGTGCGCCCGGCGGAATGTCCAGCGCGGCCGTCACGCACATCGGCACGTTGAACTTCGCCGTCTTGATCTCGTCCACCACGCGGTAGGTCAGCTCCACCGTCTTGCCGGCCGAGTCTTCAAAGATGCGCGACAGCTCGCTCCAACTCGACAGCGGCTTGCCGTCGCACGAGACAAGCGCCGCGCCGGCAGGAATGCCCGCGGCCTTCGCAGGCGTCGGTCGACCGTCCGCCCGATTCACGACCGCGGCGACGATCAGATGCTCGTCATCCATCGGCGCCAGCGTCGCGTCGATCGTCGGCGGAGTACCGCTGCCGAACAGCGAGAACGGCGCCTTGGGCACCAGCGGATCGAGCTTGTGGATATCTACGGATTCGAGCCACTTGCGCATCGCGTCGGACGTCTTCATCGAGGCGACGTGCTGCGCGAGCTTCTCTCGATCCGCCTGCGCAAGACCTGCCTCGGCCGCCTTGGACTCGATGAGCCCGGCCGCCTCGGACACCGACTTCAGTGCCGCGGCGATAAACGCCTCACGATGAGCCACGCAGAATCGAACAATCGCCGCGCTGAGCTCGCCGTTGGCGTCATACGGTCGCGAAACCTCCAGCGCGATTTGCTCGCCCGCGCCGGCCTCAATCGTCTTCTTCACCGTGGCATAATCCGGATAGGCCTGCGATCCCAGCTTGGCGATCACGTCGCCCTGTCGCACGCCGGCCAGCGCAAACGACTTGTTCTCATCCGGATGCAGCACGCGCACGCGCGGGACAAAGCCCAGCAGCGACCCGGTCCCCAGTTCGGCGGGATTCTCCGGCACCACGGTCCACAGCGCCCGGGCGGTGATATGCACGGGCTTGCTCTCGACCTTCAGGTCGCTTTTCAGCAGGTCCTGCATCGAGAGTTTGTCCGGCTCGTCGGGCCGATTCACAATCAGTTCGACCGGCGCACCCCGCGCACCGACGATCACCCTGCGAAACTCGCCGAGGTCCTTGCACGGTCGCTCCACGCCGTTTTCAACCACGGCATACAGTTCGTCCGCCTGATGGAGCTCATTCGGCCCCGGCTCGGAACCCCCGCGTAGCGACGGCAGCCACGCGCGCAGATTCATGCCCGGACTGACGCCGATCTGCCGCGTCTCCTGATTCTCATTGAAAGCGGGACGAACCGTCGGCTTCGGCGTAACGGGCTTACCGTCGCGAAGCACATCGAGCACGAGTTCCTCGCCCTGATCGGAGAGCATGATCGCCGCGCTGAGTTCGCCGAAGCTCTTCACTTCCTTGTCGTTGACCGCGGTAATCCGATCGCCGGTTTGCAGACCGGCCCCGGCCGCGGGCGAACCGGGAAGCACCGTGCCGACCACGGAGGGCCACTGGGGCCTGCCGACCATGACGACGATGCCGAACGCGACAGCGGCGAAGATGAGGTTCATGATGACGCCGGCGGAGATGATGACCATCCGCTGGCCGATGGATTTGTTGGTGAACGAGTCGGGATTCTCCTTCACCTTCAGCTCGCCGGACTTGTCGACGACGAAGTCCTCCTGACCGAGCATCTTCACATACCCGCCGAACGGCAGAACATTAAACGAATAGCGAGTCTCGCCCCGCGTAAAACCAAGCAGCTCCTTGCCGAAGCCGATGGCAAACCGCTCGACACGAACACCGGCCCACTTGGCCGCCACGAAATGACCCAGCTCGTGTACAAAGATGACCAGCGAGAATCCGAGAATCAGCAGAATGTAAGACCAAGCCGTCGAAGCCCACTCCGGCATCGCCCCCACCGCCATCAGCAGAAGCGGCGTACTCACGGCAAAGAGAGTCATCCGCGCCCCGCGCGAACCCCGTACCCACGATCCCATCGCGGCGCGCAGGCACGGAAGGGCAAAGCGATGCGCTTCGGCCTTCATTTCGACGTTTCGACCTTTCGACGTTTCGCCGTTTCGCCGTTTCGACGCTTCGACGTTTCGACGTTTCAACTCTTCGCCGCGCAACATTCGTTAACCTCTTTCCTGGCCCAGCCGTCGATCCGCATCAGCGCATCGATGCTCGGCAGGTCTTCAAAGCGATGACGTCGAAGGACGTCCTCAGTGACGGAAGCAATATCCAGAAAGCCGATCTTCCCTTCGCGGAAGAGCGCCACCGCCGCCTCATTGGCCGCGTTCATGGCCGCCCCGGCCGTCCCGCCGAGCCGCGCCACCTCGTGCCCCAGACGCAGCGACGGAAATCGCTCCAAATCCGGCGGCTCGAAGTGCATCCGCTCCAGTCGCGAGAAATCCATCCGATCGCCGCAGCCCGCCAGCCGCCGAGGGTACGTCATCGCATACTGAATGGGCGTCCGCATATCCGGACGGCCCATCTGGGCGACGATCGACCCGTCGTGGAACGCGACCATCGAATGAATGATCGACTCGGGATGAATCACGACTTCAATACGATCCGGCTCGATATCAAACAACCACTTGGCCTCGATCACCTCAAGGGCCTTATTCATCATCGTAGCGCTGTCGATCGTGATTTTGGGACCCATCGCCCACGTCGGGTGACGCATGGCATCCTCAACGGCGGCAGTCCGCATTTGCTCCAGCGGCCACGTCCGAAATGGCCCGCCCGAGGCTGTCAGGAAGACACGCTCGACCTCGTCCATCTTTCCGGAGTGCAGCGACTGGAAAATCGCCGAATGCTCGCTGTCGACCGGCAGCAGCTTCGCCCCGCTCTTCCTGGCCGCGGAAACCATCAGCTCCCCGGCGACAACCAGCGACTCCTTGTTGGCAAGGCCGACCGTCACCCCGCGCTCGACCGCCGCCAGCGTCGCAGGCAAACCCGCCACCCCGACGATGGATGACAAAACGAAATCGACGTCCAGCTCTTTCACCAGCCGAACCAGCGAATCGGCCCCGGTCCACACCTGCGTGTGCGAGTGTTCCTCGCGCAATCGACGGGCCAGATGCTCCGCCGCGTCCGACTCCGTCAGCACCACGGCCTTCGGCTTATGACGCGCCACCTGCCGGGCCATCTTCTCCCAGCTGCGCAGACCCGCGAGCCCGACAATCTCAAATTCGCCGGGCAGACTCTCCGCCACGGCAAGGGCATTGCAACCGATGGACCCGGTGGAACCGAGAATGATGACCCGCTTGGGCATGGCGTGATCTTACTGGCCAGATGAGCAGTTGAAAACGCGGCGGCATTGGCTCACGGATCGAACACCGTAATACGATCCGGGGGCGGTATAATCCATCCGTGGTCGACCCATCCTCCATTCAATCCGCCCCCCGCCAGTCCCGCCTGCACGTCATCGGCGTCTTCATCCTCTTCCTCGTCGCCCTGCAACTCTCCATCGGCCATCGTGTGCGACTCACCCAGTGGCACGTCCAGAGCCAGTCCAATTCCGCCCTCGACGAGGCCGTCGCCTGGAAAGATGGCCGCCTCCACATCACCGAAAACACCTACGAGGTCGCTCGCGTCGGCGAACACCGCTACAACGTCGTCGGCCTCGCCTTCGTCCTCATCTCACTCGTCGGCACAACCCTGACGGAGTTAGGCGGCGGCCCCAAGGGCACCTTCCACGCGCCGTTCTATGTCCTGTTTGTCGCCATGCCCCTCGTCGTCGCCGCGTTCGCCACCTTTCGAGAGGCAACTCGTTCAACCGTCTGGGGCGCGGTGCTCGCCGGTTATCTCTTCGTCGGCACCAGTCTGCTTCCTGTGCTGGAGCAATGCCGCGGCGCCGCCCAGGGCGGCAGCATCTACTTCATCAACCACGCCCTCGCCGTCACCGGCCTGCTCATCATGTGCGCCGACCTGCTCGGCCCCCGAAAGATCTGGCCCGCCCTCATCGGTCTGGCACTCGCCGCCTGGTCGCGCCAGTTGACCGTGCTCTACGCCCTGCCGCTTCTGTGGATCGCCTGGCGAACAGGCGCAGCCGCCTCGAGCAAACGACCCATGAGAACCGCCGTGGTCGGCGTGCTGCTCATCGCCCTGTTCCCCATGACGCTCAACTACCTGAAATTCGGGAACCCCTTCGACACCGGCTACTCGCGTATCTACGAAGGCCGGACCGACCCCATCGGCCGTCGCGGTCAGGAGCAGCTCTTCGGCCTGCGCTACCTCGCCCATAACGCCTGGGCCATGAACGCCGAGATCCCCTCGTTCGACATCCGCCGCGGCGCGGTGCAACCCGTCATCGCCGGACGCGACGGCGCTTCCATCTGGTTCACCACCCCCCTCCTCCTCGCCATCTTCGTCACCCTCCGCAAATGGTGGGCCGATGCCACCTGCAGGGCACTCGTCCTCGGTTCGCTCCCCGTCATCGCCGGCCTCCTGCTCTACCACGTCACCGGCTCCAATGACGCGGGCCATTTTCGCTACGCCCTCGACTTCATTCCCGTCTGGTTCATCGTCATCGCCCCGTTCACCGTCTCCCCGCGCGGCCGGCGATGGACCCTCGCCTGCCTCGCCTTCAGCGCCACCTACTTCAGCCTGCTTCCCTAGGCCGCGTTGCGATTAATGTTGATTTCGAAATGACGTCTACCGAAGTGGATCAATCGGTCGCAGCGCCCCGACCGCCGACTCAACCGCCGACCGAATCGCCCCATCCTCGATCAGCATGCGCATGGCCCGAATGTCCTCTGCCAGGACCCGGTCCTCGCAAAGCGGCCCGACAACCCCGCGAATGCATGCCAGCGCCGCGGCACTCCCCGTGGACAATCCCTTCCCAAACGCCGCCCGCGCCGTTGCAAACGCCTCAGCCGTTACCGTCCCGCCGTCGGATGGAGTCGACCGCAGTCGAATTCGCCAGTCCAGCGCCTGCGCCGCCGCCATCAGCTCAATCGCCAGCGTGCTCTGCGTGTTGGTCAGCACCGTGCGCACCTTGCGCGCCGCGATCGACGCCATGGCCACGTGATCCTCGTAGTTCGCCGAAGTCGGAATTGAATCCACGCTCGCCGGATGCGCCAGCACCTTGTTCTCCGATACCAGACCCGCAGCGCAGTATTGCGCGATCATGAATCCCGAATGCACGCCGGGGTTCGCGGTCAGGCTCGCCGGCAATCCCCGGTTATGGTGCTTGTCCAGGAGCATCTGCGTACGCCGTTCAGAAATGTTCGCCAGCTCCGCGACCGCGATCGCCAGAAAGTCGGCCGCCAACCCGACCGGCTGCCCGTGAAAATTCCCCGCCGAGTACGCCCGGCCGTCCACGTTCGAATGCGCCGCGCCCGAGTTTCCGCGCGTCATGTCGCACGGCCCCGTCTCATCCGGAAAAAAGAGCGGGTTGTCCGTCGCCGCGTTGATCTCCGCGAGCGCCGCCATCTTGGCATACGCGATGGCGTCGCGACTCGCCCCGTGAACCTGCGGCGCGCAGCGGACGGAATAGACGTCCTGCACCTCTTCGCTCAGATCGACCAGCTTCCCCTCCGTCAGCACCTGCAGAATATTCGCCGCGCTGTCCGCCTGACCGCGCATGTTCCGCACCCGATGCACCTTCTCATCCAGCGCCCGCGTACGCCCGCAGACTGACTCCAGCGTCATCGCCGCCGCCACGTCCGCCGTGTTCGCCAGCTCCGTCGCGTCGTGCACCGCCAGCGCCAGCCCCGCCGCCGAGAACGCCGCCCCGTTCGTCAGTGAAAGCCCGTCCTTGTAACTCGGCTTGGGAATCCGCCAGTCGTCGCCATGCTTGAGTCGCCCGGCCATCGTCTCGCGAAGCCGAGTCGCCGAAAGCGCCTCGCCCCGGCTCCGCCGTACATCCTCACGACTCGCCGCAACATAAAACCGCCCGGCCGTCTCCTCCTCCAGCATCACCACAAACAAATGCGCCAACGGACAAAGATCGCCGCTCGACCCGACCGACCCGCGCGTCGGCACCAGCGGAATCACCCCCGCGTTGATCATGTCGCGTACAAAAAACGCCATCTCCGGCCGCACCCCGGAATGACCCTTCAAGAAAGTGTTGAGCCGGATCACCAGCGCCGCCCGAACCACCTCCGCCGGAAAATAATTGCCGAAGTCGTCGCGATCCGTCGTGTCGCCCACCCCGGAAGAATGACTGCGCAGAATGTTCGCCTGCAATTCGCCGAAATGATCGGGATCGACCGGGATCGTCTTGAACTCCCCGAACCCCGTTGTGATGCCGTAGACATGCGGCAATTCATCGCCGCGCTTCCCCGCCGCGTACGCCTCCCGATAGCGGCCGACGATCGTCTCAATTTCCTGATGACAGCGCTCGACCCGCTTCATCGCCTTGGCACAGCACGTCACCCGCACCGCCGGATCGCGCGCTGCCGCCGCCAGCGCCTCGATCGACAGGTCACTGCCGGTAAGCTCAACCTGTGATGGATGGCCGGCCGCCATGCCGCATTGCTCCTCTGGAAGTTATGACTGAGATTCCTGCAACATGGCCCGCGCCGCTTCAATCAGGTCGCCGCGCGGCGCCTCGATCTGCCCCGGACGCTCGCTGACCCACTGCGCACGGTCGCTGATCTTCGCGGCGGACTCCTTCCCCTTGCCCATGTTCTTCAGCGTCACCGTCCCTCGCGCCTTCTCGTCGCCGCCGCACACGACCACGACCGGAATCTCGATCTGGTCCGCATATTTGAATTGCTTGCCGATTCCCTTCTTCGAGCCCAGGTACATTTCCGTCGGGATACCCGCCCGCCGAAGCTCATACGTCATCGCCAGGTAGTCGTCGATCATCGCCTCATCGAGCACCGCCACCAGCACCTGCGCCGTCGACTTCCGCATTGGCGCCCGGCCCAGATGAACCAGCGCCGCCAGCAGTCGATCCACCCCGATCGACGCCCCCGTCGCCGGCACCTTCTCGCCGAGAAAGCGCATCACCAGCTCGTCATACCGACCGCCGCCCATCACCGACCCGAACTGCGGCGCATCCAGGAGAATCGCCTCAAACACCGGCCCCGTGTAATAAGCCAGCCCCCGCGCCACGCTCAGATCAAGCGTCACCCGATCGTCCCCATAGCCCAGGTTGGCAAGCTGCCGCGACATCCGCCCTAGTAAATCGATCTCCTCCTGCGCACCCGGCACCTTGCTGAACAGCTCCGTGAGTTGCCGAAGCACGTCATCGCGCCGGTCGCCCCGAATCGCAATGAACTGCTCAATGCGGTCCGCCTGCTCATTCGACAAGCCCAGCCCCGAGATCCAGTCGCCCGACTTATCCTTGTAGCCCGTCGTCAGTTCGCGGCGCACACCCTCGAGTTGAATCTTGTCCAGCTTGTCCAGCACCCGAAAGACGTCCGAGCCGACCCGCGCGATCTCCTCGTTCGCCGTCGCCTCAACCGGTCCGCCGCGCCTGCTGACAAACGTGTCCGGCACCTCGGCATACTTCAGCAGAAGGTTCAGCACCCGCCTGCTGGAGAATCGCACCTGGTACGCCCCGACGTCGAGCGCCGTCAGCGTGTCGCACATCGCCGAGATGATCTCGACGTCCGCCAGAAACGACTCAACCCCCACCGAGTCAATGTCGAATTGAATGAACTCGCGAAACCGCCCCCGGTCAGGCTTGTCCGCCCGCCACACCGGCGACACCTGATACCGCCGAAACGGCCGCGGCAACTCGCGATACTGCGAAACCACCCGCGCCAGCGGCACCGTCAGATCAAAGCGCAGCCCCAGCCGCTCGCCCGCGTCTTTCTCGCGAGGGTCATCTGGATTGCGTACATGAAAAATTGAAGAGCTGGATTCCTCGCCGCCGCTGCCCGTCAGCACGTCGAGGTATTCCACCGCCGGCGTTCCCAGCGGCACAAACCCATAGCTCTCATAGACCCCGCGGATCGTGTCGATCAGCCACTGGCGCGCGGCCATCTCCTGCGGCAATAAATCGCGCAGGCCGCGAAACAGACGGGCAGAATTCCTCTCCGACACGAAACCTCCATGAATCCTGGGAGGGGCCTGATCGGCCGCTAAGTGACTACCGGTGCCCGGACTCGAACCGGAGACCTTCTGATCCACAATCAGACGCTCTAACCAACTGAGCTACACCGGCGTAAAACCAGCTCCCGCCCACTGGGCCCATCAAAGCCCTCAGGCAGGACGCTTTATCTTAGCAAAGTTCATCCCCGTGTCGACCAATGGCCCACCGGCACGATCCAACCAATCGAACCGCGCCCCGCCCTACGCCGACGCAGCACGATCCGGCAGCGGATCGACCTCCGTCGGAGAACCCGCAATCGACATGGCCGTCTTGATGTCCTTCAGCCCGTTCCCTGTCACCACTGCCAGCACGTCCGCCGTCTTCGCAATCACACCGTCCATCACCGCGCGCCGCACCCCCGCAATCCCCGCAGCCGCAGCCGGCTCCGCAAAGACGCCCGCCAGCCGACCCGCCGACTTCATCGCTTCGGTGATCTCCTCATCGCTCACGCGGACCATCGCCCCGTTCGTCAGCTTCGTGAACTTGATCGCCTTGCGCCAATTCCGCGGCACCGGCACGTCGATGCTGTCCGCCAGCGTCTGCCCCGAAAAGTCCTTCGGCAATTCCCCCGTCTCAAACGCCCGCGCCACCGGGTCCATCCCCGCCGCCTGAACGCCCAGCACGCGCGGCAGCTTGCCGATGATCCCCAGCTCCTTCATCTGCAAGAGCCCCTTGGCCACCCCCGCGATCGTGCAACCGTCGCCGACACTGATCACCACCCAGTCCGGCTCGTGCCCCGCCGTCTGCTCGGCAATCTCCAATCCGCACGTCTTCTTGCCCTCGACCAGGTACGGGTTGATCGCGCAGTTCCGGTTGTACCACCCGTTCTTGTCGCACTCCGCCGTGCAAAGATCGTACGCCTGCGCATAAGTCCCCCGCACCCGCCGCACGTCCGCCCCATAGATTAAAAGCTGCGCAACCTTCGGCTCCGGTGCCCGCTGCGGAACGAAAATCGTCGCCGGCATCCCCGCCATCGCCGCATACCCCGCCAGGCTGCTCGCCGCGTTACCCGTCGATGCACAGGCAATCCGCGTCGCCTTCGCCTGCCGCGCATGAAGCACCCCCACCGACGACGCCCGATCCTTGAAGCTCGACGTCGGATTCTTCCCGTCATCCTTAATACGTAGCGCCCGGCACCCCGCCCATTCCGCAAGCCGAGGCGTGTACATGATCGGCGTCCACCCCACCGGCCACGCAAACGCCTCCTCATCCGGCTCAATCGGAAGCAGTTCGTGATACCGCCAGTGATTCAGCGGGCGATTCTCCAGCGACGCCCGCGTCATGCTCATCGCCACCCGCGGCATGTCATACTCAATATCAAGTATCGCAAAGGCGTCATTGCACGCCGGACACGTCCCCGCCGACTTGGGCGCAGACGCGCACTTGCCGCACACCACGCACGAAAGTTGTTTCACGAATCGCATGCCCGACAAGCTACCGGTCCGGCCCGCGCCACGCAACGCCCCCACCCGCCGGCCGCCCTCGCCCCATCCCATAATCTCCCATGCGCCGATAAGTTCCCTCCCCCGCCCACCGTCCGTCGCATCGTCGCATTTCCCCGCGCATCGCCCCTCTCTTGCGGCATATAGTCCTATCGAGGGATCGTCCAGCGCAATAGGCCGCAAGTGCCCCGTCGCGCGGACGCTGCATTTTGGGGGGAGAGATCATGAGGGGGAATTCGAAAAGCGCCCTGCGCCACGCCGGGGCAGCGGCCGTCTGTGCCATCATCCTGACATCCACCGCCGCCGCGCAGCAAAACTGCCCGACGCAAAGCGATCAGGCCGTCATCGTCCCCGCCGGTCGCCCCGTCGCCTTCCGTCTCTTGGTAAGCGACCTCGGCGCTGGCGACGTCAGCATCTTTCAATTCCCCGCAGGCGGCATCCTCCAGCAAACCGGCCCATCGCCGCTCGATTTCGTCTTCGTCCCGCAGCTCGACTTCCGCGGAACGACGGTCTTCACCTACCGCCTCACCCCGCCCGCAGGCTGTCCGCGCAGCGTCGTGCTCGGCCGCGTCACTCTCGCCAGTGGAAACGCCGGCAGCCTCGCCGAAGAAAACGAAACCACAGCGTCCGGTGTCGTCGATCCGCCCGCTCAGCCCGGCCTCTTCGACCTCATCGCCGCCGGACTCATCTCAAGTGCATGTGGTGTCGGAATTGTCCCGATGGGAATGGTCGCGGGCATGGCCATGCTGCTCGGCAAGCGCCGCGTTAACGCGAAGAACCGCCCCGCCAGATAGGAATCAGCACTCTACCGATATGGACTGATGCTTGGGTGAATCACCGCGCGACGGGCCCTGCGTCGTGGTGCTGCCCGGCGCCCGCGCGCTGGCGTTCGCCGTTTGAACCTTCTCCAAAAGCAGCCGCCAAGTCTCGCGCTGATGTTCGAGGATCTGAAGCGCCTCATCAATGTACGACGGCTCGTGACGGACGTTCGCCTCAACCAGCCGCCAATACACGAAGTTGTACAGACCGGCGAGCTGCTCGCACAGCTCCGGCTGAATCTCCGGACGAAGCCCGTTCTTCATCTCCGTCACGATCCGCTGAACGCGCAGCAGCTTCTCGCACGCCGTCTCCAGGTCCTTGCCCAGCATCGCCTCACGCGCCTGGCGCGCGAAGCGAATCGCCCCGTCATACAGCATCATCTGAAGCTGCTCGGGCGTCGCGGTCATCACCGCGTTCTGCAAATAGGCGTCGGATGCTTTCTGAGTCATATGGGTGCGCTGTCGTTGCCTCTCCCGCTTCTTGATCGGCGCATGACAAGACCGATATGAGCTTTACCCGGGCGAGAACGCTCAACCACCCGGCGGCGTCCGAAAACTAGCGCGATGTAGAAAGTGTGCTCAGGCCCAGTAGCGCCGTCTGCTGCGTCTGAAGTCGCGCAATAATCGACTCCGTCGCCGCGAACTGCGCCAGCAGCCGCTCCCGACGCCGCACGAGCAGCGTTTCAAGCTGAGTGATCCGGTTCGTCAGCAAGTCCTGGGAGCTCTGGATCGCGTCCTCCTGCAGCGCGATCACCCCGGTGTCCGCCTCAGTCAGAGATTTGATCTCATCCTGCAGGACCGTGCCGAATCCCGTCTTCTCCGTGGTGAAGAACTCCTGCACCGCCTGCGGGTCCGTCGCGATCGCATCGCGCAACTTCTGCTCGTCCAGCCGAAGCGAAGCCCCGGACTGCAGCGACACACCCAATCGGCTCAATTGCCGCAGGTCGCCCGATTCATTGACCCGCGAATTGATGCTCAGCAGCCGGTCCCGAACCCGCCGCGTCGTCGAGTCGCCGTTGAGAATCCCCCGCGTCTCCGTCTCCGCATTGAAGCTGCTGAGCTGGTCGATCGATGAAATCACCGCATTGAACGCCGTGACAAAGCTGGAGATGTCCTCCACGATCGCATTGACATTCCGCGACACAGTCACCGTCACCGGCTGCGTCGTCGTCGAAATCAGATCGAGCCGTACCCCGTCGAGCACCCCCGAAATACTGTTCGTGCTGCTGCTCAGGATCACCGGGTTCGCCGCGTTCGGATCGCCGAAGATCACCGTCGCGTCCCGTGCCGAGGAAAGCTGCTCAAACGACAACCCCGTGGCCCCCGTGTCCACTGCAAGCTGTCCCGCCGTCCCCGACTGGTTCGACGTCAGGCTCAGTCGAAACGGCTTCGACCCCGAGCCGTTGTTCAGAAGCGCCGACAAGACCGGCGCACCGGACGCCTTGATTTTCTCGATGACTTTGTTGAGCGAGTCCGACGCCGAGATCACCACCTTGCGCTCAAACGACCCGTCGATGAACGGCTCGCCCGAGGCCGCCGTCTTCAGAATGTTCAGCGATTTCGCCGTCGTGCTGCCCTCTTCGGTGATCTTAAGCTGCGCCCCGCCGCCGGCCGTGTCCTCAATCAACAGCCCGTCGCCGTTGTCGTTAATCCGCGCCGTCACACCGATGCCGCGCGAGTTGATCTCGTCGATCACGTCCTGAAGCGTGACCTCGTTCCCCTGCGTCAGATCGATCACGCCCGATTGACCCGAGCTGTCGGTTATCCTGAAAAGACCCCGCACAATCCCCCGTCCGCCGTTCAGGTCGCTCAGCCGCGTCGCGCCCGACAGGTACTGCCGTTGCAGATTGCCCGACCCGCGCTGCGAAACCGCCGCGTCCACTTCAATCTTCAAATCCGCCGCCGCGCTCCCCGTCACATCGCGCACCACGAAGTTCCCGGTCCCGCCGCTGGTATCCTTAAGCACAATCCCCAGGCCGGAATCCGAGACCGACGCCGTCACCCCCACCCCCGCGTTGTTGATCGCGCTGATCACATCCGCGAGCGATGTCGCCCCCGCAAGGTCGATCGTCGCCACCGCGCCGTTGCGATCAGTGATCTCCACCTCTCCCAGCGTCACCCCGCTGCCGCCGTTCAACGATCGAAGAAGAACCGAATTAAGCCCGGCCAGTAGTCGCCGCGACCCGATCTCGCCCCCGGCCGAAGCGCCGGTCAGTCCCAGATCGTCCAGCGCTCCCGAATCATTCAGCACCGCCAGCTCGAACGTGCCCGCGCCCGCCGTCGTATCCCGCAGCGTCAATCCCAGTCCGTCCGCCGATATCTCCGCGACCAGCTTGCCTTCATTGCCCGCCGCGAGGTTGATCACCCGCCGAACGTCGCCGAGCGTCTCAACGAAGAAGATGTCACCGCCGCTAAGGGTGCCGCTCGACGCCGTGCCCGTCAGTCCCAGCGCCCCGGCCGTGATGCCACCATCCACCTCATCAACCTTGAAGGCCTTGTCGCCCGTGGCCGCGTCATTCAAAATCAGCTTCGCGCCGCTGATCGTCACCGTCACGCCCGGCACCGTCGACTCGATCGCCGTCTTCACGTCCCCCACCGTCTGGGCCGCCGACAAGTCGACTTCCGTCTCCAGGCCGGCCCGATTGGTGATCTTGATCTTCCCGGCCGGCACGCCGCCGCCGCGATTGAGCAACGCCAGGTTCGTATCGCTCTTGAGCAGTGGCGACAGACTCAGGTTCAGCGTCGTCCCGTCGGCCAGCGTCGCCGAAAAGTCGTTCTGAGATTTCTTGGTGCGTACGCCGTTCCCATCGTTAAGCAGCGTCAACCGCGTCGAGTCCGACAGGCTCACCAGGTCCTGTCCCGTGATGATCCCGCTCGAGCTCGACCCCAACAGGCCCAGGTGCTGCGCCGTCCGGCCGCCGCCGATCTCCGTCACGCTCAGCGATCCGGTCGACAGCCCCGTCAAATCGGTCAGAACCAGATGGTCCCCCTCGACCCGCGCCGAAACCGAAATGCCCGCCGCGGAGTTAATCGCGTCAATCACGTCCTGAACCGTGCCCGCCGTCGTCAGATCGACGTCCGCTCCGGCCCCGGACCGATCAGTAATACGAAACTTGCCGCGCTGCACGCCGTCCTGCGCCCGCAGCGTGTCGAGCCGCGTCGATGCGTTCACCGTGCCCTGGCTCGACTCAAACGTCAGCGTCCCCGCGCCCACCGGCGATGCATCCGCCGTGGCGAAGCCGCTGGAAATCAACTGGTGCGTCGTCGCCAGGCTCTTCACGCTGAACGAAAACTGCCCTACCGCCGAGCCCGCCGTCGCCGACGCGACGATCGCGCTCTCGTTACTGCTCGTCGCCGTCGATCGCCGGAAAAACTCCGCGTTCGCCAGCCGCGTGCCGAGGTTCTGAATCGAAAGCAGTTGCGACGTGACCTGAAGGTAGGCGGCCCGACGGTTGGACAGATCGGTGAGCCGCGTCTGAAGCTGCGTAATCGGCCGGCGCTGAATCGAAATCAACGAATCGACAAGTTCCTGAATCGGAAGGCCCGAGATCAGCCCGTTCGCTGCGGAGATGGATGACATAATGGATGGTCCTTCGCGATGGTTGCCCCGCCGCGGCCGACGGCGTGTCCGTCAGCGCCGTGGTCCGAGCCGCGACCGTGAGGCGGCCGCGCGTCTCGAACGGAAGTCTTGTTCCTAAGCTGCCTCTAGACGCCCTCGGAAAACCGGCGATCGGACGGAGTGCTGTCCGATCGGTCAGTCTCGAAGCGAGGCTTGTCCGGTGTCACTGCGGTGTCCAGCGACAATGCCCGGAATCGCTTTCGGCCGTCGACGTAGCAGGTGAGGATACAACCCCGCTTGAGGCATCGCTGACGATCCACTGTGCGCGACGGCATGAAAGAACTCCTCAATCGGCGAGTTGCACTGCGCGATCTTCCGGCCGCGCCCCGCGCGAGCCGGCTACCCTATTCATCGGTAGAAACCGGGACGGAGTCGTAAGACCCCGTCGTCCGGTTTCTATCATCCGCTCCGGCTCGCGAAGCGGGCTTCAATGATTGGAGCCCTCAGGATCGGGACTTACCCCGATCGCCCTGCAATTATCGCAGGAGCGAGAGCACGTTTTGCGGGAGCTGGTTGGCCAGCCCCAGGATTTGCGTCGTGGACTGCACCAGAATCTGGGCTCGCGTCAGTCGAGACACTTCGCTCGCATAGTCCGTGTCGCGGATCGTCGATTCCGACGCCTGGACGTTTTCCAGGGCGATGCGCTGACTGTTGAGGTTGGTCTCGATCTGGTTCGCCTGGAATCCGCCGAGTCGTCCGCTCAGGATCGCGACTTGCGTGATCGCAGAAGAGACGATCGCCGCCGCCGTCGGGTGGTTTGCCGAGTCCGTGATGGCGGCCGTGCCTCCCGTTCCGATCGAGTTCAGGAACCCATCGACCGTGCTTCCCAGGTTGGAAGTGGTGATCGAGGGAATTCCGATGCTGATCAGACCGTCGCTGTTCACCTGCGGGCCGATCTGGAAATTCGCGCCGCCGCCGGTGATACCGAACGAGCTGCTCGAAAGCGTCGTTCCGAACGAGGTCGCCAGATCGACGACCAGGTCCAGTCCGCTCGACCGGATGCGCGCCACAAGTCCGTTGACCGAGGCCGCCTGACCGTTGACCAGAACGCCCGCATTGCGGCCGCGGTCTTCCGTATCGCCCTGATCGCCCGGAGCCACGGTAAACGTTCCGCTGATGGCTCGGACCGAGACGAACTCGTCGTTGCCGTAACTCGTGCTGTTAAACTGAAGACCGGTCGCGCTGCCCGTGCCGGTTGTGGAGATTGAAGCAGAGACACCGGTAAGCGTCTTGAAGCTGCTGATCGTGTTCGCGATCGAGCTGACCGTCGTGCCGCCGGTAAACGTGAAGATTTCCGTCCCCAGTCGGCCGCGGACCTCAAGCGTCACGTTGTTGCCGCTGGAAAGGGTGCTGGAATAACCCGACGACGAAAGGCCGTTCGCACCGCCGGCGGTAATGCCCAGCACAGCCGTCTGAGCCGACTGCGTCACCTGGATCGTGACCGGCAGCACCTGACCCGACGGAATCCTCGCTCCGAAGATCTGAAGTCGGGAGAGCTGCGAGGAGTTCTGGCTGCTCACCGTATAGCCGAGTTCGCCGTTCAGGAGCTTCTTCGTGTTGAACTGCGTCGAGTTCGCCACGCGGTTGATGCTCTCGAGCAACGAGTCGATCTGAAGCTGGTTCGCCTGGATCTCGTCTTCCGACAACGCGCCGGAGTTCGTCGAGGCGTTGACCAGACCCTTGACTTCCAGCAACAGCTTGGACACTTCGCCCAAAGCCGCGTCTGCCGTCGAGATGACGTTCACGGCGCGGGTCGAGTTGTCGATCGCCGCCGTGATGCCCCGGATCTCGCTTCGCAGTGATTCCGACGCAATCAAGCCCGCCGGATCGTCAGCGCCGCGATTGATACGCAGGCCGGAGCTTAGCCGCTCCAGGCGCGTATTCAGATCGTTCTGATTCTCGATCAGTTTGGTGATTGCCTGAAGTGCCGAGACGTTCGTATTGATGCGACTCATGGGTTCCTCCCTGAACACCCGCCGTCGTATTCATTGCGACGCGGGGGGACGGCACGCAACCGTGCATGCCGGAAAAGACCTAGTGCTGTTCGCGCCAATCATCCGTGAGCGTCGAACCAGCAGATCAACCGACCGTGCTATCGGGCCACCGCGCACCCGACTTTCATTAGTGGCCCCAAATTATTTTTCAGGCCTCACCCGCCGCCCCCGCACCAGCGCCGATCCCGGCAGATTCTGCGCATGACGCGACACATCCCTCGCCGATTCTCTCGCCGGCACAGCCCTTTATCAGACGATGGGCCCACGCCCTCATCGGTTTGGGTGAATCAGCGGATATCAAATGTTTTCTTAGACTTCGTCGCCGCGCGAAATGGATAGCGACGGCGGGTTCGATGGCGCACCCCGCGTCGGCCGGGCCGACTGCGACTTGGCCAGCAGATTGCCGCGCGTCAGGGCCCCGGCAATCTCAATGAATTCATCGTGATGCTGAGCCGTCCCCGCCGCGGCGCGGTTCTCGTCGGCAATGCTCATCGCCGACTGATCCGAACCCGACTCCCTGCGCACAAACGACGAAAGCTGCGACCGCTGCACGCTCACCTGGCTGGCGGCATGCCGAACGATCTCGATCGCCGTTTCAATGGATGTCAGAAGAATGGAAGACTGCCCCCCGGTCTGCAATGCGGAAAGCGTCCGATTCGGCGCCGGCCCCAGATCATCGGACTGCATCGGGCTGATCGGCAGGCTGCTCTTGGGTCCCCGCAGAATCGCCGGCGAACCCGACGGCTCACCGCGCGCCAGCAGGGGGCGGCCATCTACCTCAACCGCCAGCGCCATGCGATCGACCGCGCGGACCAACCCGTCCGCCGTCGACTGTATCTCCGCGATCTGTCGCGGCGAACGCCGGCCCGCCGCAATCTGCACCGCCCGATCGACAAAATCCATCAGCGTTGCGTGCATCCCCGCCAGGGCGACGTCCAGCTTCCTTGCAGTTTCTTCCCACTCCGCTTGCCCCAAACTCGATGGCGCCTGCGATGGGGCGGCCGATTTCGCCGGTGCATCCTCTACAGGCTCACTGCGCGAAATGCGCAGCCCCGATGGGTTCGCGGCCTTCGGCGCACGCCGAAGCGCAGTCGGTCTGGCAGCCAGCAGCGATGTGATTTCGTTTGTCTTCTTCGTCACGAAGAGGCCCCCCGAAGAAGTCGAGACTTTCTTCCTGCGAGTTCGTGAATCGCGCGATTGCCCATCCGTGAGCCGGCGCGATCGACGCCAGAATCGACCCGCTGCCCGCACGAAATTAGGTAATAGAATCGACTTCCGCCCACGCGGCTGATACGCCGGGCGTTATTGGAGCCGCTAAACAGAACAGGAAGAGACTGCCGTCGCGACGCCGCGCCACGGCGCAGGCGAGAGTATCGGGAGCCCGGGCATTTTTTCGGCAAGATCATTGGCAATGTCTTCCGCGACGCCCGGCGAGAGCGAACCTGCAACGATGCCGTCGACCGCGCTCGGATCGAAATCCGAAGTGCGCCGAAGTGATACGCCTCGCCACGTGGGTTCATCCGCGACGAAGTCGTAAACCGCATCCACCCGGATATTAATACTGGTAATGAGGTCGATCAAGAGTTCGCACGCTTTTCCACGCGTCCAAACAGCGACTTTTTCGATGCGCCCATTATCGGCCCACTCGATCAGCGCCGAACGCGCGGCACTCAGCCCCATCAAATCGGCAAATTCCGCCGAACTCAGCGGACGCCCGATTCTCTTCGCCGAGTCGATGCGCGCAAATCCCTCCCGCCGGCCCTGCTCAAACCCAACAAGCGCCGACTCGCGAATCGCCACGCGCCGGTATCGCTCCAGCGTCGACTCGATCAGGTCTTCTCGAAATACATCCGGCGCATAGCGCTGCCACAACGCAAGGTTGTTTCGCACCAATAGCCGCAACATGTTGTTGTTGTCGCGATTCTGACTCACCCGACGATGATGCACCACCAGCTCGCCGCGCGGCTCAATCGTCCACCCCGCCTTCCACAACCGGCAGGACAGATCGTACTCCTCAACGTAATACTCGAAGTCGATCGGATATCCCCCGCACTCAAGAAACGCACTACGCCGAATTGCCCCGCCGCAATTAAAATAGGTCCCCGGCACACCTCCCGCATCGTGGCGATGCGGAGAATCCGCCAATCGCACCCGACACGCAACCGCCCCCAGCCGCGGCCTCTCATCAAACAGCGCGACAATCTGCTCCACCACCCCCGCATCCGGCCAACTGTCATCGTCCAGCATCAAGAGCACGCGACCTCGCGCCGCCGCCGCCCCCAGGTTCCGCGCCGCGCACCCGAGATTCCGATCGAGATCGATCCATCGCACCCCGCCGAATTCCTCGCGCAGAGCCGTGGATACATCCGTCGATCCATTGTCCACCACAATGATCTCAAACCGCCCGTCAGGCAGCCCGTGCAGCCGGCCAAGCGTCTCGCCCAGAATCGCCGACCGATTCCGCGTCGGAATGATGATGCTGCAATCGCATCCCTCGCGACCTGCGTTCTCATTGTTGTTCGTCTTCGCCGACATCTTAATACCCGCCTGCACACACCAGCGTTTGACTGACTCCGTGTTTATCGGTTGAGCTGCAGCAGCCAGACGAGCACGACCCCGGCCTCTCACGCCCCAATTGCCCCCACCCCCGCCGCCAGTTAGCCTCTCCGGCATATTCGTACTTCGTCAATCGCCCGCAGCGCCCTGAATATTGGAGCCAAACCCGTGCCAAAATGCGTCGCGCTCCTTCGCGGTATCAACGTCGGCGGCAAAAACAAAATCGCCATGGCCGCCCTGCGCGACATGTTCGCCGCCATCGGCCTCCCAAACGCAAAGTCGCTCCTCCAAAGCGGCAACATCGTCTTTCAGCCCGGCCGCCAATCCCCATCCGCCATCGAAAAAACACTCGAAGCGCAATCCGCCAAGCGCCTCAACCTGCCCGTCGACTACTTCGTCCGCACCGCCGCCGAATGGAGCAAACTCATCGCCGCCAATCCCTTCGCCGCCGAAGCAAAAGAAGCCCCAAGCCACCTGATCGTCATGGCCTTCAAGGATGTCGTCGACGGCGGGGCGGTCAAAGCCCTCCAGGCCGCCGTCAAAGGCCCCGAGATCGTCCGCGCCAAAGGCCGCGAGCTGTTCATCTCCTATCCCGCCGGAATCGGCACCTCAAAACTCACCAGCGCCCTCATCGAAAAGATGATCGGCCAACGCGGCACCGCCCGAAACTGGAACACAGTCACGAAGCTGGAGCAATTGCTCACCGACGAAGCATGAAATGCTCGTCGTCCCCGGCGCAGATGTAAGAATGATTCATAGGAGGTCCGACAAATGACGCAGTCGCAGTTCCGCCAGATCGCCCTCAGCCTTCCCGAAGCCGTCGAAGGCAGCCACATGGACCACCCCGACTTCCGCGTCGGCGGAAAGATCTTCGCCGCCCTCTACCCGCGCGATGGCAAAACCTGGGGCATGCTCAAGCTCAAGCCCGATCAGCAGCGTCAAATGGTAAAAACAAACCCGGAGACCTTCGCCCCCATCCCCGGCGGCTGGGGCAAGGGCGGCGCAACCCAGGTGTGCCTGGCAAAGGCAAAAGCCCCCGCCGTCCGAAGTGCCATGATCATGGCATAGCGAAACACGGCCCCCAAAGCCCTCGTCGCCGAACACGGCCTGTCAGAAGATGATCCCCCCGCCCGTCCCAAACGCGGCTAAGCGCCGTCCCGATCACGCCCCCGCCTTCTTCTCGCTCGGCCCGCTCGTCGTCGCCTGCCCCTCACTCGACTCGCTCGACCCCGCCCCCAGATGATGACCGTCCAGCAAGTGACCAAGCTGCGTCGCCAGCATCTCGTCGATGTTCGCCTTCGCCCCGATGTTCACGTGCCGAACGATGCCGTCGTTCGTCACCACGAACATCGTCGGAAAGCTCGACACCTTGAACATCCCGCCGACCCGGTTGCCCGGGTCCATCGCCAGCTCCAGCCGCGAACCGATCGAATCAAAAACCGCCTCCGCCTCCGCCTGCGTAAACGCCTTGCGCATCGTCTCGTTCACATTGACGAACCGCACCCCCATCGACTCAAACCGCGATCGCACGCTCTCCACCTTCGGAATCTGCCGCTTGCAGAACCCGCAGTTCGGCGCAACGAAGTTCAACACCGTCACCGGGACCATGCCGATTTCCGAATTCGAAATCGCCCGCCCCACCACCGTCGTCTCCAGCTCAAATCGCGGCGCCGGCTTGTTCGCCATCTCCATCGCCGGTCGCGGAGCAGCCGCCGTCTTCGCCCCCGTCGCCCCGCTCGGCTGGGCGCTGCCCCCCGTCGGACGAATAGGAACCTGAAACGTTCGCGGACGCGGCGCGTCGGCCTGCACCGTCACAATATGTCCCTGCTGCGGCATCGCATAACCCACGGGGAACTCAAGAACGATTCGGTACAGTCGATCCGGGATCGGCTTCTGCAGCGCCACCTTGATCTTCGGATCATCGCACGTCGCCGCTGTCACGGTCAGCGCATCAGGCCCCCGATTCGTGATCTGCACCACCTTCCGCGTCGGCGTCTTCTGATCCGCAAGGCTCGGCAGCATCACCACCGTCGGCGATATCTCAATCGGCTCAGGAATGTAAGCCGCCGCCATCAACTCAACCCATGGCTGCTCGGCCAGCCCCGTCTCCATCTTCACCGTCTCGCGCACCACCCCGGGCGCCATCGGCCCCGACGCCGTGATAAACAGTTGATACTCCATCCCCGGATTCGTCTCGACAAGCTCGTAACCAAACGACGCCTTCTCCGGCGGGTGCATCGTCACTCTCAGTCCGCCACTGCCCAGGTTGGCGATCGTCACCACGCGCGTCTCAATCGACTCGCCCAGCAACCGGCCGAACGATACCGACGGCGGCGTCACCCGAACCACCTTCGGCGGCGGCGCGGCAGCCGGCTGACTTGTGGCCGCCGCCTGCCCAAACGCCGCACCCGGCAGGGCGACGGCGAATGCTGCAAAAAAAGTAACGGCCCGGATCTCTGACAGGCCCCTGATCAAAGCGCGTTTGCTGCACGACATGGTCTTATGGTCCCGCAATTCGACGAACGGCCCGCCTTGAAGCTTTCGAGCCCCATCATGAGCCGCCTCGGCAACATAATAGCCGAATTCCCGGATTGTTCTTCCCGCACCCTTGAGCTCGGTACGGGCATCGTTTGCCTCATTCCGAGCCGCGACCGTCAGGGAGTGGGCCAGTTGCGCTTGATCGCTGCAATACTCTGCAAAAAAAAATCAAGCGCAACCATTCCTTTTTGCTCGGTACTGCTACCGCGTGGGTGGTACGGCCGTCTCGGCCGTCAGTTTTTCTCCAGACTGTACCAATACCTTTAGCTCCGCCGCTCGGCCAATAATCTCGCCGACACAAAACCCGTAAGCACAATCGCACACGTGCCGAACACGATGATCAGATTCGAATGGATCGGACTCCACAGCCGCTCCGGCAATCGCGACCCCGGCGAAAACGTCAGCCAGATTATCACGCAAAGCCCAACCAATACGCCGATCGCCGCCGCCTTCGATCCCGCCCGCTTCGACAAAAGCCCCAGCAGGAACAGCCCCAGCATCCCCCCCGCGAACACACCCGACAAAGTCCACCACGCATCCAGCACGCTCCGCACCCGCAGCATCGCCAGCGCCGCCCCCGTGCCCACCATGCCCCACCCCAGCGTCGCTCCATGCAGAAACCGCATCGCCTGTCGCTCATCCATCCCCGGCCGCACGTACCGCTGATACAAGTCGTAAAGAGATACCGTCGCCGACGAATTCAAACTGCTGTCCACCGAACTCATCGCCGCCGCAATGATCGCCGCGATCACCAGCCCCGCCAGGCCCGCCGGCAGTCGCCCCGCAATAAAACTCGGAAACACCCGATCCCCGATATCCCGATCGCCAAGCCGCCCGGCCATCTCGCCCACGTTGGCCTCCGTCAATTCCTTTCCCTCAAGCGTCAACCGATGCTCCGCCACCCGCTGCTTGATCGCCCCCAGCTCATCGGGATGTACCCGGTAAAACGAAAACAGCGATGACCCGATCACCAGGAAGAGCAGTGACACCGGAATGTAAAGCAGCGCCCCCAGCCACAGCGACTGCGCCGCCGCCGCATTCGACTTCGCCGTGTGATAGCGCTGCACGTAATTCTGATCGATCCCGAAATTCGTGAGATTGATGAACAATCCATACACCAGCACAACCCAGAACGTCGAACGCGTCAGGTCCGCCGAAAAACCCCCCAACCCCAGCTTCCCCTCGTCCCACGCAATCGACAAAGCCTGCGTCGGCCCCTCCGGCATCCCCATCAAAATAATCACCAGCGCCACGATCGCCCCGCCGAGCAGAACAATGCTCTGCGCCACGTCCGTCCAGATCACCGCATCGATTCCCCCCAGAAGCGTATAGACCGTCGTCGTGAATCCGATGATCAGAATGATCGTCCGCATGTCCCACCCGGTCAGCGGCCGAAGCGCCAGCGCCACCCCGAACATCACCGTCCCCATCCGCGCGATCTGCGTCAGCAGATAGCAAGTCACCGCATACGTCCGCGCCCACGCCCCAAACCGATGCTCCAGATGTTCGTAAGCCGAGATCGCCCCTCCGCCTCGATAAAACGGCATGAAGTATCGGTGCGCCGCCAGCGCCGCGACCGGCAGCGACAAACTGAACGCCAGCGCATTCCAGTCCTCGCCGTACGCCTTGCCCGGCAGCCCGATGAACGTATTACTCGAAAGATAAGTTCCAAAAATCGAAAGACCGACCGCCCACCCCGGCAACGCCCCGCCCGCCGAAACGAACTCTTTGGCCGTGCGGCTCTTTCGAAAAAATGAACACCCGATCGCCAGAATCCCGGTAAGATAGCAGCATATCACGACCAGATCGGCGGTCCGCATGGCTGAGTCCTATCTCCTTAAGCGTCCCGCCGACGTCGCGTCCGTCAGATCCGCCGCCCGGCTTGTGCCCCGGCGCCAAACTAATACGCTTGTGCAAGGATCGTGTCCATTGCGGTTCTCATTGCAACGAAGCAGTCGCCCCCCACCCGGGTACCATGAGCCTCCGGCCCGTCCCGGGTAGCATGGGCCTCCGGCCCGTGCGTATCGCCTGACCGAAATCGAACCAACTGCTTCGTTCGCACGATTACCGCTCTAACGAACTAACATCGAACGCACCATTCCAACGGGTGGCCCACATGAACGAATCCTACGAAAACATCATCACCAGTTTCCCACTCTTTCAGGGCTTCACCCCGGCCGGGGCGAAGATGCTGCTGGACCGCGGCGAAGTCAAGACGCTCCCCGGCAACCAGACATTATTCAAGGAAGGCGACCCGCCCGCGGCCGTCCTCCTCGTCCTCACCGGCATGCTCGATGTCTTCGTCGAACGACACGGACGCGACATGGTCCTCACCCAGGCCGGCCCCGGCGCTATCGTCGGTGAACTCGCCGTCCTCTGCGGCATTCCCCGATCCGCCTCCGTCCGCGCCAGTGGAGACGCCGTCGTCCTCGAATTGTCCTCCAAGTCCTTCCGAAGCCTCCTCCTCAGCGATGCCTTCCTCTCCGAACGCGTCTTCCGACAATCGCTCCGCACCCTGATCGACAAGGAACAGTCGCTGATCGAGTCCGTCTCAAAGTCCGTGGCCAGTTAAGCCGCAATCGTCTCGTTTCGCAGGCCCAATTGACAGAATCCCGGCCATCGCCCTACACTGCGGGGCTTTTGGGTTGGCAACTAACGGCTGCTAAATCGTTTTCGCAGCCGCCGATTTGAGGTTCCCGGTTCCCACCTGATACTCGCCCGGCGTTTCGTGACCGGTCATCAAGGAGCTGCGATCATGGCGACGAAATTCGTTTACTTTTTCGGAAACGGCAAAGCCGAAGGCCTCGGCACTCAGCGCACCCTGCTCGGTGGCAAAGGCGCCGGTCTCGCCGAGATGACAAACATCGGCCTGCCCGTCCCCGGCGGCTTCACCATCACCACCGAAGTCTGCAAGCAATACTACGACTGCGGCAGGAAGTGGCCCAAGGGTCTCGAAAAGCAGATCCGCGACGCCCTCGCCAAGCTCGAGCGGGCCTGCAAGAAGAAGCTCGGCGACGCAAAGAACCCGCTCCTCGTCTCCGTCCGCTCCGGCGCCGCCGCCTCCATGCCCGGCATGATGGAGACCGTTCTCAACCTCGGCCTCAACGATCGCAGTGTCGAAGGTCTGGCAGCCAGGACCGGCAACGCCCGCTTCGCCTGGGACTCCTATCGCCGCTTCATCCAGATGTACTCCACCGTCGTCGTCGGCCTCTCCAAGGACATCCTCGAGAGCAAGCTCCACGACATGAAGCACCGCGCCGGCGTGCAAACCGACATGGAGCTCTCCGCCGAAAACTTCCGCGAGCTCTGCGGCCAGTTCAAGCAGTTCTTCCGCGAGCAGACCAGCCGCGACTTCCCCCAAAACCCCTGGGAGCAGCTTTCCGGCGCCATCAACGCCGTCTTCGGCTCCTGGATGGCCGAGAAAGCCGTCAAATATCGCGAAGTCGAAAAGCTCCACGGCCTGCCCGGCACCGCCGTCAACATCTGCCAGATGGTCTTCGGCAACATGGGCGAAGACAGCGGCACCGGCGTCTGCTTCACCCGCGACCCCAGCACCGGCGAGAACATCTTCTACGGCGACTTACTCATGAACGCCCAGGGCGAAGACGTCGTCGCCGGCATCCGCACCCCCATCAAGCTCGAAGAGCTCGGCCGCTACAACAAGGAAGTCTACGAGCAGCTCTGCGGCGTCCGCGTCATGCTCGAAGCCCACTACAAAGACATGCAGGATTTGGAGTTCACCGTCGAGCAGGGCAAGCTCTACATGCTCCAGTGCCGCACCGGCAAACGCAGCCCCGCCGCCACCTTCAAGATCGCCGTCGACCAGGCCACCAAGCCCCTCCTCTCAAAGGCCGAGGCCGCGCGCTTCGTCAAGAAGAAGTATCTCCCCAAGCGCTACGCCGCCATCGCCACCAAGCCCGTCATCAGCAAGGAAGACGCCATCCTCCGCATGAAGGACGTCGACATCGAGCGGCTCTTCTACCCCATCATCGATCCCCAGTTCGATTCCAAGTCCCTCTCCGTCCGACAGCTCGGCGCCGGCATCAACGCCGTCCCCGGCGCTGCCTGCGGACAGATCGTCTTCACCGCCCCCCAGGCCGAACGCTGGGGCGCCGAAGGCAGGAAGGTCATCCTCGTCCGCAAGGAAACCAGTCCCGAAGACGTCGGCGGCATGCACGCCGCACAGGGAATCCTCACCGCCACCGGCGGAAAGACCTCGCACGCCGCCGTCGTCGCCCGCGGCTGGGGCAAGTGCTGCATCGTCGGTTGCGCCGCCCTCCAGATCGACGAAAAGAACGAGCGCATGTCCATCAACGGCAAGACCCTCAGCGCCGGCGATTATCTCACCCTCGACGGCTCCGCCGGCGCCATCTACGAAGGTGAAATCGACCTCGTCTCCCCCACCCTCCCCAACGAGTACTACACCCTAATGAAGTGGTGCGACGAACGCCGCCGCCTCAGGGTCCGAACCAACGCCGACACCCCCTACGACGCCGAGAACGCCATCAAGATGGGCGCCGAAGGCATCGGCCTCTGCCGCACCGAGCACATGTTCTTCGACACCGAAGAACGCCGCCTCGCCATTCAGGAGATGATCGTCGCCGACACCGAGTCCGACCGCCGTCGCGCCCTCGATCGCCTCCTCCCCTTCCAGCGGCAGGACTTCATCGGCATCTTCGAGGCCATGAATGGTCGCCCCGTCACCATCCGCCTCATCGACCCCCCGCTCCACGAATTCGTCCCCCACACCGAGGACAAGCAGCGCGAGCTGGCCCGCTACCTGAACAAGGACTACGACGTCGTCCTCCGCCGCGTCGAAATGCTCCACGAGTCCAACCCCATGCTCGGCCACCGCGGCTGCCGACTCTGCATCACCTACCCTGAAGTCCTCGATATGCAGGTCCGCGCCATCATCGAGGCCGCCGTCGAGTGCCGAGGGCGTGGCATCAAGGTCGCCCCCGAAATCATGATCCCCCTCACCATCGACGCGAAGGAACTGAAGATCCTCGCCGACCGCACCCGCGCCATCGCCGACGAAATCCTCAAATCCGCCGGCGTCAAGGTCCCCTACCTGGTCGGAACCATGATCGAAACCCCCCGCGCCGCCATCACCGCCGACAAGGTTGCCGAGGCCGCCGACTTCTTCTCATTCGGAACCAACGACCTCACCCAGATGGCCATGGGCCTCTCCCGCGACGACGCCGGCCGATTCCTCCCTGACTATGTCAACCTGGAAAAGGCCGCCATCTTCGCCGACGATCCCTTCCAGACCCTCGATCGCGAAGGCGTCGGCATGTTGGTCAAGCTCGCCATCGCCGGCGGCCGGTCGACGAAGAAGCATCTCAAGATCGGCATCTGCGGCGAGCACGGCGGAGACCTAAAGAGCGTCCACTTCTGCCACGAGGCCGGCATGGACTACGTAAGCTGCTCCCCCTACCGCGTCCCCATCGCCCGCCTCGCCGCGGCCCAGGCCATGATCAAGGAAAAGTCCGCGTCACGCGCCAGGCCCAAGCCCGCCAAGAGCAAGAAGAAGTAATCACTCGGCCCCGTCGCGAATTTCAGTTGTGCAAAGCCAATTCCCCCGCGCCGGGTTGCATGGGCCTCTGGCCCGTGCGAACCCCCCTCCGCGCCCCGCCCCCCGGGGTAGCATGGGCTTCCAGCCCGTGCGAATCCCCCGCGCCCCGCGCCCCGCGCCCCGGGTAGCATGGGCCTCTGGCCCGTGCGAATCCCCCGCGCTCCGCGCACCGCCCCCCCCCCGGGTAGCATGGGCTTCCAGCCCGTGCAAACCTGAATAATCAATCGCAGGAATGAATTGCCATGAAAGCGAGAAATCGGCCCTAATTCATCGCCTGATCGACGCTCGCCACGATCTGAAAGACATCCGACAGCCGCGACAGCTTGAACACCTCTTCAATGTTCGCCGGCAGCGCCGCCATGCGCAGCACGCAATTGCGCGTGTCCATGCTCTTCTTCAGCCGAAGAAGCGCCCCGATCCCCGCGCTCGTGATCGCCTTCAACTCGCTCAAGTCAAGCACCACCAGCGTCGGATTGTGCGACGCCATGCGCGTCGCCTGCTTTTCAAACTCCTCCATCTCGCCGTAGCCGAACTGGCCCGAGAGCTTCAGCAAAAGCCCCTGGGGCTGTGTCGACAAATCGCACTGCAGATTGCTCATCTTCGCACCCGATTCCGTTGATCCCATCGCCCGCCCCCGCTTTCCTCACATCTTCGTCACGTCCACGTGCACCACGAGCTTCGTCTCCGCCGAACCCAAAAACTCCCCGCGCGATGCCGCGATCAACACATGCGCAAAATCCTGGCACACCCCCTTGCGCGCCGTCAGGCAGTCATCAATCGCCAAATCCACCGGCCTCCCTGCCGGATCGGAAGACTCCGGACCCACGCAAAGCATAACCGTCGCGACCGAAATCGAAAGCCCCGGCGTCATGCTCGAACGGCATGACGATGATCAACGTGACAACGCTCCCCTCGGCGGCGAGCCCGCATGCGCCACCACGTCGGCGCATCGCTCTTTCAACGTCAGAAAGTCCTGAATCTCGCCGATCTCCTTCGGCAGACCGCTCGCCCCCGTCAGGTTCGCCGCCTTCTGCCGAAGCGCCACGATCGACAGCCACAGAATCTTCCCTGTCGGATAGGACAATCCCAGCAGCATTACCCCCAACCCGAGGAGCCGCAGCGTCCACGCATCATTCGTCGAAATGTCGCCGCCCGCCCGAAGATCGCTCTCAATGCTCGCCAGCGCATTGGTAATATCCCGCACCTGCGTGCGAACCGCCGATATGCTCGCGTCCGAGTCGTGTCCCGCCCCCGAATGAGGTGCCACGCATCCGGCACTCCCCAAGACCCCCATCCCCATCCCCATCCTCACCATCGCCATCACCGTCCCTAACCGAGTCTGCCGCGTGTTCATCTTCCCCTCCTTCCACCAAACCCCCACCGGGCATCGCCCCCGCGCGATGCCCGCCCACCCAATGTCAAACTCAACCGAATTGCCCCCCGGCACCACGGACTTCCAGCCCGTGCATATCACGCGTGCCCCAGGGTAGCATGGGCTTCCAGCCCGTGCGCATCACGCGTGCCCCCCGGGCACAATGGGCTTCCAGCCCGTGCGTATGAAATGATCCCCTCCAAACAAATGACGTCATCCAAACGAAATCGCGCTACCGCGCAGACGTCTCATCGCCCGCCGGTTCGTCCGCCCCCGTCTGCTCGCTCATCCACTTGTCGAGCAAATCGTAAATCATCTGCGTCCGCTTCGACGCCGTCAGACTCGAATCCCGCCAGATCGCGTCGATCCGCTGCTGCACGCTGTCAGGCACCACCCGGTCCAGCCCCCCGTGCATCGCCGCCGTCACCTGCCCGCTCACCCCCTCGTATTGCGCCACCGCGTAATACTCAACGCCGCCCGATACGCGCAGCCCCGGATTGATCACTTGCCCGCCCGCGGCAATCTGACCAGTCCCGCTCTCCGACAAACGCGCCGCCGTATCTCCCATGATTCCCCGCATCGCATCCATGATCTGGGCATGTTGATTGAACAGATTGGAGCACCCCATAGTCGGGATCACCCCCGCCGTCACCACCGTCAAAACAAAACCGTTCACACATTTGCATCGTCGCGCCTTCATGGGTTCCTCCTTCGTGACAAGCCGGCGTGGGCAGCCTCCCGCCCCTCGCATCCGACACCCATCACCCTTGCTCCCCGTGCGCGCCGTCATCACCGTTTTTCTCGGGTCCTCCCATCTCCCCCTCGTTGATTCCCGCCCGCCTGTCCGCCTATCCTATAAGGGGAGGTAGATCCCGCACTCCAACCTGCCTGATATGACGGACCATCATCAAATGAAATTCTGCAAATCGGCCCTCCTCGTCTTCTGCCTGCTCCCCTTCTGTGCCATGAACGGCAACTGCGGCGGCATCGTCATCGGCCCCGGCGGACAGGTCTGCACCCAGATCGCCGTCGCCTCCGTCGTCCTCAATGTCCGCAACCCCTCCGGCCAGGTCGTCCCCACCGCCCGCGCAACTTTTCGGGTCGGTAACAGCCAGGAAATCATCAGCGAGTGCAACGGCAATTGCGGAAACTTCGTCATCATCTACGAGGTCGCCGGCAACTTCGACATCGACGTCACCTCGCTCGGCCTCCTCCCCAAAAACGTCAAGGTCGGCGTCGCCCTCGACCAGGCCCAGTGCCACCCCGTCACCAAAAACATCACCGTGATGCTCGATGCCGACCCCACCACCGCCGCCCTCTTCGGAGTCTGGCGCGCAACCAGCGGCGTCTTCGGCGACTCGATCCTTCGCTTCGGAACAAACGGCGAGATCATCGGCGCCATCCTCATCGACCGCACCATCGCCGGAGATCGGAATTTCTATATCGCCTACAACAACCGCGCCATCCGCGGCGTCCCCAACCAGCAGATCTTCCAGGCCTTCGTCCAGGAACCCACCCGCGTAGGCAACGTCTTCACCTTCGAAACCACTACCCTCGGCAGCCCCGTCGGCTTCAGCAACGCCTCAATGTCCGCCGACTTCCAAACCCTCTCCGGCACCCTCGGCGGCCAACCCGTCTCCTACCGCCGCCTCTCCGAAATCGAGATCCCCAACGCCATCCGCAGTCCCTGACGCACCGCCGCGTAAAAAAAAGAGCCGCGGGTCTCCGCGGCTCTCGTGAATCTAATCTATTTTCCGTCAAAGTCGCCTACGAAAGCCCGCCGACCTCAAACTTCACGAACGCCGTCACGGTAAACCCGTTCTCCTTGGCGAACTGCTGAACGCTCTTCTTGTCGTCCATCACAAACGGCTGCTCCAGAAGCACGCGCTCGCCATACCACTTGTCCATCTTCCCTTCGACAATCTTGTTCAAAATCTGCTCCGGCTTGCCCTTCGCCTCACCGGCCGCCTTCTCCCGCGCCTCCGCGGCCGACGCGGCATTCACGTCGCCTCGCGTCAGGCCCGCGATGTTCAGCGTCGAGGCGATGTGCATGCAAACATGCCGACCCGCCTCGCCCGGCGCCTTGTCGCACGCGATCGCCGCCCCGACCTTGCCGTTATGGTGAACGTAGCACGACCCAATTCCCTCGATCCGCGCCGCCCGCTTCAGACCGATGTTCTCCTTCAATCGGCCGAACGCATCAACCAGGTGCTCCTGCAAGGTCCGGCCGTCCTTCGCCTTCGCGCTCTTCAGCTTCTCGGCATCCGTCACCCCGCTCGTCAGCACCGTCTCCGCGATCGAGTTCGCCAGCTCTTTGAACGAGTCGTTGCCCCCGACGAAGTCCGTCTCACACCGCAACTCGACCAGCGCCGCCCCCTTCTCGTTCGCAAACACGCCGATCCGACCGTTCGCCGTCTCCTTGTCCGCGCGATCCGTCATCTTGTCCGCGAACTTCTTGCGAAGGATGTCCATCGCCTTCGACTCGTCGCCCCCAGCCTCGACCAGCGCCTTCTTGCAGTCCATCATCGCCAGATCCGTCTTGGCTCGAAGACTCTGTACCTGTTGTGCCGTGATTTCCGCCATGGTGTCCTTGCGTCTCCCTGAATCTCTTTCAGATATCGTTCTGATATTCGATGGTTGTGGGTGGATCTCGCCCGAACCGCCGACCGACTCGGCCGGTCCATTTGCAACGGGGCTGCGTCCCGGACAAATAAATCCTCGCAGCCGCCTTGCGACGACCCCGCGGACCATCATCCGTTTACCTGTGTCGTTGTCTCACGCGAGGGCCGGCGCCTAAACGCCGTCCGGAACCTGATCGGGCGACGCCGCCTTGGACGAAGAGGGAACCGTCTCCACCGGCATCGAAGACGAAACCGCCTCGCCGCCGGCCTCTGCGCCCTCTTCCGCCATCTCCGACGTCGTCTTCCGACGCGACTTCCGCGGACGCGCACCGCCCTGCTCCTCAGTAGACTCGCTCGGCGCCGGTCGGCCGCGCTTGCCCTCTTCGATCGCATCAGCCAGTTGCGTCATCAGCAGATCAATCGCCCGCATCGCGTCGTCGTTCGCCGGAATGAGAATATCCGCGACCCCGGGATCGCTGTCCGTGTCCACGACGCACACCGTCGGAATGCCCAGCTTCTGGGCCTCCTTCACGGCAATGTGCTCGCGACGAACGTCCACGATCAAGAGCGCACCAGGCAACCGGGTCATCTTGCGGATGCCCTCAAGGTTGCGCGTGATCTTCTTGCGCTCGCGGTCTACGACGGCCCGCTCTTTCTTGGTGAGTTCGTTGATACGACCCGACTTCTCGAGGTCTTCCAGATATTCTAGTCTGGCAAGACGAGATCGGATCGTCTTAAAGTTGGTAAGTGTGCCGCCAAGCCACCGTTCATTGACGTAGTGCATGCCTACGCGCTTGCTCTGCTTTTCCACGGTCTCCCGCGCCTGCCGCTTGGTCCCGACGATCAGCACGTCCTGACCCTGCGACACAATCGCTGCGAGAAATTTCTTCGCTCGAAGCAGACCCCGGATGGTCTCGCGAATGTCGATGATGTGAATGGAATTCCGCTTGCCGAAAATATACGGGGCCATTTTGGGGTTCCACCGGCTCACCCGATGACCAAAATGAATGCCCGAGTCAATCAACTCGCGGACCAACGCCGATGCCAATCGTCACCTCCCGAAACAAGTTTTCAAGTTAGTTCTATCGATGGTAGAACGCACGAAGCGGAGTCTACGCGGAAACCTACAGCGTAAGCCGCAAGTCCACCTCAGTCAAGGAGATAATGCAGCCCATCAGTCGCTCGTCACATCGCGCTCGCCCAAGCATTTTCACGCCATCGCCGCATGATTCTCCACCCTCCGGGCTCCCCTCATTTCGCCGATCCTGACCATGGAAAATCGCATTCGCAATCCGCGCCGACCTTCCCCGCTTCGGCCCCTTCCCACACCCACCATCCAACCGACCAACCACCTCCCACCTCACACGTCCGATATCTACCACCCATACCCCCTCTTAGGGTATAAACCGGCCATACCTTGGGGGTGGTCATTCACCCCGATCGATCCCGGGCTCGCGAAGGGCCATGTGATTTCCATGAGTCAAGAGCCCGCAGCCCATCGAATCTTCATCAGCGCCGCTGAGCAAAGCGCCGACGAGCACGCCGCCGCCCTCATCCGCGCCTATCGGGCATCCCACCCCGCCGCCACCTTCGCCGGTCTCGCCGGTCCCGCCATGCGCGCCGCCGGCTGCTACTGCTTCCACGACATGACCGCCAAGTCCGCCATGGCCTTCGCCGCCCTCGGCCGCATCCCCGAGGCTCTGCGCCTCCTCCGCAACCTCGCCGACTACCTGCGCCACGAAAAGTTTGACGCCGCCGTCATGGTCGACTCCCCCGCGCTGAATCTCCCCATCGCCAAGAAATGCCAACTCGCCGGCACCCCCGTCCTCTACTACATCGCTCCGCAAACCTGGGCCTGGGGCTGGCGATGGTGGCGAAACAGGCGCGTCCGCAAGCGCATCAATCGCATCGCCTGTCTGTGGCCATTCGAGGAGGAATACTTCCGCGACCGCGGCATCCGCGCCGACTACGTCGGCCACCCCTCCTTCGACCACCTGCTCGGCGTCACACCTTCCGACGAAGACGTGAATCGCCTTCGCGATAACGCGAGCCCGCTCATCACCCTGCTGCCCGGCTCGCGCCGTCATGTCATTGAAGAAGTATTGCCCGGCCAGCTCGACGTCGCCGCGGCCCTGGCGATTCGTCATCGCGGCATCAAGTTTGTCGTCGCCGCTTCGAGCGAAGAGTCGCGCACGCTCATCGAAGCAATCATTCGCGGCCGCGCCCGCACCCTGCCGCTGAGAATCGTCGAAGGCGCGCTCAACCGCGCCGCCGCCATCGTCGCCGCCGACATCGTCCTCGTCGCCTCAGGAACCGTCACGCTCGAAGTGGCCTATCGCAACGCGCCGATGATCGTCATGTACAACGGCAGCGCACTGGCCTACAACCTCATCGGCCGCTGGCTCATCACCACCCCGCACCTGTCCATCCCCAACATCCTCGCCGGCCGCGAGATCGTCCCCGAATTCATGCCCTACTATCGAAGCGTCGACCCCATCATCGCCACCGCCGTCGAATGGCTCTCCACCCCCGGCAAGCTCGACAAGGTCCGCCACGACCTCGCCGCCACCATCCAGCCGCTCGTCAAATCCGGCGCCGCCGAAAACACCGCGTCGATCCTCGCCGACATGCTGCGCAGTTCACCGCGCAAGTAACCCGGCCAGTCCGTCGCTACTCGTCCGTCCCGAGGATGCTCCCCAATCCGATGCCGCCCAGCAGCGACCCCTCGCCCTTGTTCCGCGCATACGGCCCAAAGATCCGCGCCGCCAATCGCGCGAACGGAAGCGATTGCAGCCACACCGACCCCGGCCCGGTCAGCGTCGCCAGGAATAGCCCCTCCCCGCCGAACAGCGTCGTCTTGATGCCGCCCGCCAGTTGAATGTCGTAGTCCACCGACGGCTGAAACGCGACGAGACAACCGGTGTCCAACCGCAACTGCTCGCCGGGCGCGAGATCGCGCTTGACGATCGTGCCCCCGGCATGAACAAACGCCAGTCCGTCGCCGCGAATGCGCTGAAGGATGAATCCCTCTCCGCCGAAGAACCCCGTGCCGAGTTTCTTCTGAAACGCGATGTCCATCGTCACCCCGCGCGCCGCGCAGAGAAACGCCTCCTTCTGGCACAGGATTTCGCCGCCGAGCTGCCCCACGTCCATCGGGACAATCTTCCCGGGATACGGCGACGCGAACGCCACCTTCTCGCGCTCCCGGCTCGCCGCCCCGAACGTCGTCAGGAAAAGCGACTCCCCCGTCACCATCCGCTTGCCCGCCTCAAAAATCTTCCCCAGCAGGCCCGAGTTCTTCGACGGATCGCCGAACACAGTCTGCATCTCGATCCCCCGCGTCATGTACATCATCGCCCCGGCTTCAGCCACGACCACCTCGCCAGGGTCCAGCGTGATCTCCACGAACTGCATATCATCGCCGAAAATCTCGTAGTCGATCTCGTCGGCCATCCGCGCGCCCGTCACCGGCGGCGGCGCTGCCCGATTAGTCCCCGCCGCCCCGCCAAGCTGCGAGGCGATCGAAGCGACGTGCCGCGCCTGCACCCAGTCGACCATGCCCGGCCCATAGATCAGCGCCTCGGCCCCGCCCGCCGACGAGAGCTGCCGAATCAACTCCTCGCGCGTCATCGGCCCGACCGATTTGCCGTCCTTCACGAAATACCATCCACTCTCACTGGCCATCGCAGCCTCCCGTCAAAGTTCAGAACGCGTCCCCGCCGCGCTTAATAAAATGGGATTCGCCTTTCCGCGTCAAATATTGCACTCACTCTCCGTTCAATTCCGTGAGCCTATCGCCTGGCACGAATTCAAATGTCTTTCCAACGACGCTCATCT
>WBZR01000893.1_pt1 | contig 42740 bp, 37 predicted proteins | sample 5204231 | NCBI WGS metagenome assembly WBZR01 (sample SAMN12412403, study PRJNA552823) | activated sludge metagenome | isolation source: activated sludge from anammox sidestream of wastewater treatment plant... | place: USA: Virginia | collected 2017-08 | reverse complement strand
GTTATAACTTGCCTCATCAACCCCTTGTTAGTTACGCACATTAAAAAAAGTAGTACACCCGTAGGGATTCGAACCCCAAACCTTCTGATCCGTAGTCATCGGGAATTCGCTTTTCAGCTTGTTTTTGCACTTTTTTTCTCAAAAGTACATACAAGTACATACACTACATACAAGGAGAACAACAATGTATGTAGTAAAAATCCCACGGTCGAAGTATTACCAAATCGTGTATTTCACGAATGGTAAACGAACAACTCTTTCCACAAAAACAACGAACAAAAGAGAAGCTTATCAGTTCTTAGAAGAATTTTCTTCCCGACAAAATCGTGAAGAATTGCCACAAGAAATTCCTGATATAGATTCTTCTGAAGTTCTTTCCGGTGTACCTGATTCAATTTCTCAAATAACTACTGATAAAAATAATCTTACTCTCTCAAAATTCAAAGAAGAATATCTTGAATATTGCCGTCCTGTTAAATCAAAAAAGTATATTGATTCAATAGAATTTTCTTTCAAACAGTTTGTGTCATTCAGTGGTGATCTTTCCTTATCTGAAATTGATATAAGAACAGTTGATAAATTCATTAACTTAACTTTTACTCGTACTCAAAGAGGTGCTCATCTCTATTACCGTTCACTCAAGGCAGCTTTCACTAAAGCTGTTGAATGGAATTATATTCCGGTTAATGCTTTTACTAAAATAAAGTTTCCAAAGCTTTCAAAAACATTTCCGGTTTTTATTTCTGAAGATGAGCTGCTGATTATTCTTGCGAACACTCCACATCAGCACCTTAGAGATTTTTTTACAGTTGCCTTTTATACCGGTTTACGTCTCAGTGAATTAATAAATATGCAGTGGAACTGGATTAACTTCTTACAAAATCAAATCACTGTTAAATGCACAGATGAGTTTTTAACTAAAAGCAAAAAAGAAAGAATTATTCCTATGTGCGAAAAGGTAAGAGCAATATTATTCAGAAGATTTAATTCTACCTTACATAATCCTGGTGAAGTTGTTTTTTATAATGTCAAAGGAAAGATGCTGTATCACGATTTAGTCAGTAAACAGTTCAAAAAAATTGTTCGCAAATCTAATCTCAGTGAAAAAATTCATTTCCATACTTTACGTCATTCATTCGCTTCGCTGCTGGTTCAAAAAGGTGTTTCGCTATATGTTGTTAAAGAATTACTCGGTCACGAAGATTTAGCAACCACTCAAATTTATTCTCATCTGCAAAAACAAAATTTAATGGATGCAGTAAATCTTTTATAAACAATAAAGGGCTTGGTCACTCAAGCCCTTTTTAAGTTTTATCATTCGTGTCAATTCGTGTAATTCGTGTCGTTATTTTGCCAGCACCATCTTTTTCGTTTCAACAAAATTATTTGTTTGTAGCTTGAACAGATAAATACCGCTTGCCAAGTTAGAACCATTAAATTCAACTTCATAACTACCGGCAGCTTGTTCTTTGTTTATCAAAGTTGTTATTTCTTTTCCTAAAACATCATAAACCTTTAGTGTTACAAATTGTGCTTTAGGAATTGAATATTTAATTGTTGTTGCCGGATTAAATGGATTGGGATAATTCTGTTCAAGAGCAAACTTACTTGGAACATTATCTTTGTTTTCAACGGCTGTTAGGCTTTGACTGTTAAGTGCAAAGAAATTGCTTGCTGTATTTGTGCTGAACTTTATCGTATTATTTTGTTTGTCTATTGTTCCGTTTATGTTTTGCCAGCTATTTGTTTGTGAATTCCAAGCCATAATTTTAATATGGTCTTCACTCATATTATAGTAAGCAAGCTGTTCGTCTGTGTAGTGAAACTGTAAATTAATATTGTTTCCAAAATTCATACTTCCACCACCGCATCCGCCATTCCACATACCGCTCATACCATTGGGATAAAAAATGTTTAGCTCATATCCGGCAAAAAAATTCTTTCCGTGATAATTAGGCATATTCTCCGGATAAGATTCAAAAATTTGGCAGAATAAAGAATCTTGATACATACCACCGCCCATATGCCCACCGCCCATATTCCATCCTTGAATTTGTGCATAGTCATTATAATCGAACGGAGTATGAGCAAACCCATTATTGCCGTTTGCGTGCATCCACATTCCACCCAGATGAGGGAAAAGATTTGTCGAATCTCTCCAAACTAATCCATTAATTTCATATACAATAACCATCGGTAAGTTTGAGTTATTTTCTAATGTCCCGCCTTTAATGGTAACAGTTTCTCCATCTGTTGGTCTTTTAGCGCCACTTTGCGGCTCATACCAGTATGGTCCAAAATTTAGGAAGTAGTTTGGACTGCCATTGTTATCAGTATCGAGATAATAATGGTTCATATAAAAAGTTGTATCAACCAATGCTGTTCCGGTTAATTCAATTGTCTTTAGTGTATCGTGATTCCAGCCAAAACCATAGCAACCTCTGTATTGTCCGTGTCCTTGCCATCCATATTGATGAGAATGATTCCCCATATTATTCCACTGTGCAAAAAATGGATCCCGCCAAAACTCACCATTAATTTCATAAACAACTATAGTTGGAAATTGATACATTCCCATCTGATACTTTCCGCCTTGAATTGTTACTGCATCACCATTGTTTGGGCACTGTGCATTTGAACTATCCGGCTGATACCACCAAGGTCCAAAATTTAAATGATAGTCGGGCTGGTTATCATTGTTGGTATCTAAAAAATAAATTGGATGTTGATAACTCTCATCAACAATAACAGTACCGGTAACTGTTATTGTATCAGCTTTATCTGGTCTGAAATGACCGCCGCCCATCATTTGAGCATTTGCAAAACTTGCAAGTGCAAACAAAATAAGTAAACATATATTTTTCATAATTCACCTTTTCAAAAAAAATCTTAAAAATAAAATTGGAAACTAAAGAAAGATGATATTAAATAAGCAGCACAGTTGAGGAAACAAGTTTTTGACTTTGTGTGAAAAGATTTTTTGTTGCTTTTGGATGTTCTGTTACGAAATTATTTTGTAATGATAGATTTGAGTCAATGAATAAAAATGATAATTGCTCAATAGTTATTTTAATTTGATTCTGGTTGTTGAATGCTGGAATTTCTAATTGTGTATCAGTGCAAGTATTACATTGTTTAGAATATTCTAATTTGAAATTACGATTAGTCTCGCAAAAAAATGATTCATTCTTGTTGCAGCATTTATTTAAGGATGATTCAATAAATATTTTACCGTTGCTTTCTTTACAGATTATAAATTGATTCTGGAAGGCAATTAGGTTGCTGAAAGCAATTAAAATTAGAAATACTATTTTTTTCTTCTTCGACATCGAATCTGTCACTAATATTAGCATTAATTGTTTTACCAATTTTTATACCATCTTTACATATAATACATCTATCAAACTATAATCCAGTTTCAGCAGAAAATTAAAACATTTTATTCTAATTCAATTAGCACACTTTCAAAAGTGAGAATATGACTTTCCCAAGTAGGAAACAATGATTTATTTTCTCAACTCCTCATCACTCTCATCGCATTCAATATTGCAATTATCGCAACTCCCATATCTCCGAATACTGCTTCTCTCATTTTAAAAAACTGAACATTTTTCTTGACTCCGTACTATACTACAGATATTATATTTGTATTAGTTGAAAAATAGGTTTGTAAATGGAACAATATAAGGTTGGCGAAATTGCTGAAAAAGTTGGCGTGAATGTAGAGACTTTACGCTATTACGAAAAAATAAAAATTATGCCCAAGCCGAAACGCAAAGAATCGCGCTATCGTTTTTATGACGAGCTAGATTTGAAAAGATTACGGTTTATAAAAAGAGCAAAAGAACTCGGTTTCACTTTAAAAGAAATAAAAGAATTATTGAACCTTAAAATTGAATCAACTGCTACTTGCGGTGATGTAAAACATTTAGCCGAGCATAAATTAAATGATATAGAAGAAAGAATAAATGATTTAAAAAATATTAGAAGTATTTTGGTAAAATTAATTAATCAATGTATATGCGAAGAAGTTTCATCCGAAGAGTGCCCATTCTTGAAGTAATAGAACAAACAGTTACCTAAGTGAAGGAGATTATTATGAAGACAAATAAAATATTATTTAGGAACAGTGCAATAGTAACAGCATTCCTTGCATCACTCTGCTGTATAACGCCAGTGTTAGCAATATTAGGCGGATTGAGCGGCATTGCATCAACATTTTCATTCGTGGAACCACTACGACCATACTTTATTGCTTTCACGGCAATCATTCTTGGTTACGCTTTCTACAATGCTTACAAACCAAAAAAGTCAGAAATTGATTGTGATTGTGAAACTGAAGCTAAAGCAAACAAAAAAAGTTTTATTAATTCTGGAACATCCCGCTTTTGGCGGGGAAAATCATTTTTGTGGATTGTTGCTATTATAGCTGTCATTCTAATATCTTTTCCTTATTATTCCAAAGTATTTTTCCCGAATTTACAAAATATCGGGATTACAAATTCAACACATATTGTAAAAGCCAAGTTAGAAATTGAAGGAATGACTTGCACAAGCTGTGAACAGTCGGTTGATTTTGCACTTAAATCAGAAAAAGGAGTTTTGATTGCTCAATCTTCATATAAAACTGGAGTTGCTTATGTTGAATTTGATAATACAAAGGTAAAACCGGAACAATTGAAAAAAGCCATTGAAGAAAAAGTCGGTTATAAGGTGAAAAAAATTAAAACAATTGATAAAAATGAAAATTAAAACGGAGCTATAATGTCTGCTCAAACAATAAAATTAGAAATCAAAGGAATGACTTGCGAACATTGTGCCCAAACCATAAATAAAAAAGTTTCTCAATTAGACGGTATTATCTCCAATTCAGTCAGCTATCCGGAAAAGGAAGCTGAATTTGAATTCGATGCCAATATAGTATCAAAATCAGAAATTATTAATTCGATAAATTCAATTGGGAATTATCGAGTTGTCGAAGATCTCGACGAAAGTCGGATTGGTGAAGCAGAATCAAACCAAAATAAAAATGGTAACTATGATGTGATTATCATTGGCGGTGGTTCTGCTGCTTTTGCTGCTGCAATAAAAGCAAGTGAACTTGAAAAGAAAGTTTTAATGATAAATGATGGACTCCCAATTGGCGGCACTTGTGTAAATGTTGGCTGTGTTCCTTCTAAAACATTAATAAGAACAGCAGAACAATTTTACAACGCAAACCATCCAAATTTTTCTTCAATAAAACCCGGTGATAATAAAATTAATTTTAAGGAAGTTATTAGTCAAAAAACTGAATTGGTGGCTAAGTTAAGACAGCATAAATATATAGATGTCTTGAAAGATGATTCCAATGTGACGATTCTTAAATCTCAAGGAAAACTTATAGACAAAAACACAATTGAAGCGGATGGTAAAAAGTATTTTACGGAAAAGATATTAATTGCTACTGGCTCACATACATTTATGCCCGATATTCCCGGTTTAAAAGAAATTAACTATTTCACTAATGAAACATTATATGATTTGGAAAAACTCCCCGAACATTTAATTGTAATAGGTGGAAGATATATTGCTTTGGAAAATGCTCAGATGTTTTCACGTCTTGGCTCTAAAGTTACCGTCCTTCAACGTTCATACAGAATTCTTCCTGATGAAATGCCGGATGTTACTGAAACTTTAAAAGAATATCTTGAAGATGAAGGCATAGAAATTAAAACTGGTACAAAAATAAAATCAATCGAAAATAAAAATGGGAAAGTAATCGTAAAAGTATCTATTAAAGATAATGATGAAATAATTGAAGGTACCCATATTTTTGTTGCTTCCGGCAGAAAAGGAAATACAAAAAGTTTTGGTTTAGAAAAGGTTAGAGTTGAAACTCATAAACAAAGTTTCATTAAAACAAATGAATATTTACAAACATCAACCCCAAATATTTACGCTGCTGGTGATGTAACCGGTGAATATCTGTTTGTTTATTCTGCAGCTTATGAAGGTTCACTCGCAGTTGAAAATATGTTTAATGAAAATAAAACTAAAAAAGATTATTCTATTTTTCCGTGGACAATATTTACTGACCCCCAAGTTTCCGGCGTTGGAATGGACGAAAATCAAGCTTATGAAAATAAAATAGATTACGAAGTCTCAACAATCCAACTAAAAGAGGTTCCGCGTTCAATAGCAGCACGAAATACAAAAGGATTCATCAAACTAGTCCGCAATAAAGAAAATGATAAACTAATTGGTGCAAGAATATTAGCACCTGAAGGTTCAGAACTTCTGATGGAAATTTCTCTTGCGATTAAGTATGGTGTAACGGTAAAAGAATTAAAGCAAATGTTTCATCCATATCTTACTTTGTCCGAAGGCGTAAAATTAGCAGCAATAAGTTTTGATAAAGATGTTAAGAAGCTTAGCTGCTGTACAGTTTGAAATTATTTTTTCTCATCTCATCACTCGCATCGCATTTAATATTGCAATTATTGCTACTCCCATATCTCCAAACACCGCTTCCCACATCGTGGCAATTCCGAAAGCGCCAAGAAGAATAAAGAATAATTTTACTCCCATTGCGAAAGCAATATTCTGCCAGACGATAGTTCTAGTTCGCTTTGCAACTTCAATAGATTTTACAACTTGCATTGGTGAATCAGTCATCAAAACAACATCTGCTGTCTCCACTGCTGCATCAGAACCGAGAGCGCCCATTGCTATTCCAACATCGGCACGGGCAATTACCGGCGCATCGTTTATTCCATCTCCAACAAATGCAACTTTTCCATCGTGTGTAGTTATTAATAATTTTTCAATATGCTCAACTTTGTTTTCCGGCAGAAGTTCTGAATAATATTCCTTAATACCAAGCTTCTTTGCATAAACTTCCGATGCGCTTTTGTTATCGCCGGTAAGCATAACTGTATTCACTTTTAACTTGTTAAGTTCTGTAATTGTTTCTTTAGCTTCATCTTTTAATGAATCTGAAATTACAATGTAGCCGGCATATTTTTTATTTACAGCAATATGAACAACCGTTCCTTCAACATCGCATTTTTCGTGCTCTATATTTTCCTTGTGAAGAAGCTTATCATTTCCAATTAAAACTTCATTGCCATCTATCTTAGCTAGAATTCCGTGACCGGAAATTTCTTTTACTTCGCTGATTTCATTTTGATGAATTTCATTCTGATAAGCTTCCAAAATTGATTTTGCAATCGGATGATTTGAGTTAGCTTCTGCATAAGCAGCGAATTTAAGAATGTCTTCTTTTTTATATCCATTAGCTGAAACTATTTCAGCAACTTTGAATTCACCTTTAGTAAGTGTCCCGGTTTTATCAAACACAACAGTTTTAATTCTTGTAAGTGCATCCAGATAGTTTGAACCTTTAACCAGAATTCCTTTTCGTGAAGCTCCGCCGATTCCGCCGAAGTATCCAAGCGGAATGCTGATTACCAAAGCACAAGGACAAGAAATTACCAGCACAACCAAAGCACGATAAATCCAATCTGTAAAAGTTTGTCCCGCAAAAAACAATGGTGGAATGACTGCAAGAAGCAAAGCACCAAATACAACAACTGGCGTGTAGTATCGTGCAAAAGTCGTAATAAATTTTTCTGTCTCTGCTTTTTTGCTTGTTGCATTTTCAACCAGCTCTAAGATTTTTGAAACAGAAGATTCACCAAATTCTTTTGTTACTTCAATAGTCAACAGTCCGCTTTTGTTAATCATTCCAGCCAAAACTGTTTCGCTTTCTTTAACTGCTCTTGGAACAGATTCGCCGGTTAAAGCAGAAGTATCAACAAAAGAATTTCCTTCTTTAATTATTCCATCCAAAGGAACTTTTTCACCCGGCTTAACAACAATTATTTGTCCCGAATGAACTTCCGTAGGCGAAACTCTTTTAACATCACCATTTATTTTGATGTTTGCATAATCCGGTCTGATTTCTAATAATGCTTTAACAGATTTTCGGGAACGGTTTACAGCGATATCCTGGAACAACTCTCCAACAACATAGAACAACATAACTGCAACCGCTTCGGGCATTTCATCAATTGCCAGTGCGCCGAGTGTTGCAATTGTCATTAGAAAATGTTCGTTAAAGACCTTTCCTTTTGTAATGCTTCTAAAAGCTCCGTTTAATACACCCCATCCGCTTATCAGATAAGCTGAAATGAAAACCAAATACTCAGCAAAATGAAAAGGAGTGCTATGAATTTCATTTTCAAAGATTAAACCAACAGCAAGAAGCAGAAGTGTTACAGAGATTTTTATCAGCTCTTTTTTGTTTTCAATTAATTCATCTTTTATAGCCGGCTTTTTAACAGAAGCATAGATTTCTTCCGTTGGCTCAACAACTTCAACTTCCGGTTCAATCTCTTTTATTTTTTGTTTTACTTCCTCAATGTCCGGCGCATCAATCTGCATAGTTGAGTTTGCATAATTAACAGAGACAAATTTCACTTCCGGCATCTTGGCAAGCCCGTCTTCAATCTTTGCTGCACACGAAGCGCAGTCAATATTTTTTAATTGGTATTTTTTCATAGTAATACTTTTAAAATGGTTATCAATTTGTTAAAACTATAAGAACAACAATAATTAGTATAATAGCTAATCCTATTGCTAAACCAATAAGTTTACCTTTCATATCATCTATCCCTTAGATACTATTGATTACTTTCTTCAATTTACCTTGCACAGTTTCGGCTACTTCACCAAGCTTGTCATTCTTTACGGCTTGCATCGAAGCAATAGGATCAATTGCCGCAACAACGGTTTCGTTGTTATCATTTACATAAACAATTACATTGCAAGGCAGCATCAATCCAATCTGCTCTTCAGACTGTAAAGCTTTGTATGCAAAAGGCGGATTACAAGCCCCTAAAATTTTATACGGCTTGAAATCTACATCAAGCTTTTTCTTTAATGTTTCTTTAACGTCAATTTCGGTAAGAACACCGAAACCTTCTTTCTTAAGTTCTTCGATTACTTTTTCAATTGCTTCGTTGTAACCGAGATTAACTACTTTTGAGAATCCATAAGTTGTTGCTTTCATCTATTTATCCTTTCTAAAAAAATTTGGAATAATTCTTCCCGTTCTATTCATATACGATTTATATTCCCCACCAAATTTATCAATCATCATCATTTCTTCCTTTGGCAAACGAAGAATAACATACAATGCAAAAGCTAAAGGAAGAAATATTGTAGTCCAGTTTGAGATAATTAAAGCCAATCCCAAAGTCCAGCAAAAAATTGCAGAATACATCGGATGCCGAACATAGCGGTAAGGACCTGTTGTTACAAGATTATGCTTTTCTTTTATCTCTAATTTAGGACTATAACTTTTGCCTAATATTTGATGCACGCTGAATAATAAGGATGTTGCTGCAAGCGACAAAATCATTCCACCCCAGCGAATCCAACCCGGTAGTGAAAATGAAGCCCATCTCATCAAATCAGAATTTATTAACCACATTATCATTACCACAAATGTTAGAACCAAAATAAATAAGAGTATTTTCAGCATCACTCTGCTATCTTTCGGAAAACTTTCTTTGCTGAAGGTTCTTGTCTTTATCCTGTAATAAGTTCTAACTACAAGGAAAGGTGCAAGAGCAATTATCAGTGCAATCTGGAATGGTGTTTCGTTTTGCATATTGGTAAATTCACTTTGCTTCCTGGTCAAATGAAATAAGAATTTCTTCTTCTAATGCTTTCCCGGAAATTTCGTTTAATCTTATCGTTAATTCATATTTCCCCTTAGTCGTAAATTTATATTTATGCTCGTATTCATTTGTTGTTGAATTATAAATCAGTTCTAAGCCGCTCAAGTAGGGAAACTTTTTTCGTTTGTATCTACGATGAGTAGGACCATACTTTTTTATATCTAAATAAGATTTTATGCCTGGTAAAGGCGATGCATCAGTTTTATTAAAAAGTGAGAATGAGCAAAGATATTCATTATCATCCGATACAAGCGTAATCCGAACTTGCATTTTATAATTATCAACATAAAAATCCTGCACAGCGCTGTTTTTGCCTTCCTCAATAATAATTAATGGATTACATCCTGTTATAAAAAAGGATAAGAAGATTATCGTTATAAAAATTATTACTTTCATCTGCTTATTTTATTTCTGCATTGAAAAAAATATTGATGCTTAACTCTAAACTTGCTTGTGGATTTTGTTGTGTAATTGAATTGGCTTCTTCAAATTCAAATTCTGCTTTCTCCTTCTCTCCATTAATTTCATAAAGAACACCAAGCAAGTAATGTCCTTCCGCTTGTGATGCGTTTTTTTCCTCATCCAGCTTTGCATATTTCATTGCATTCTCATAATCCTTCTTTTTAAAGTAAACGTCAGCAAGCAGCAGCTCCATTCGATTAAAAAGTAAACCAAATGACTGCATTTCACCTATCACACTAAGAACATTATCATAGTCTTTAAGCAACCAGTAAGCAAGAGATTTTCCCAAATAACTTTCAGTGTCTTTATTATCTCTCATTAAAGCACTATTAAAACATTTTATTGCTTCTTTGAACATTTCATTTTGCAAATAAATAATTCCAAGCTGCCTGATTGAGTTTGGACTTCTCGAATCAAGTTCTGCAGCTTTGTTAAGATTAACAACCACTTCATCAAGATTTCCAATTATACTGTTTAGAATGCCAAGATTGTGATATGCTCTTGCTCTTTGCGGATGAAACTTTACTGCATTCTCAAAATATTTGAGCGATATTTTCAAATATCCTTTTTGCTGGTAAATTACTCCAAGGTTAGTCAATGCCTCATAACTTGTGCTGTCTGCTTCAAGGATTTTTTCGTAATACTTCATTAAAGCAGCAGAATTATTTTCTCCAGTGGTAATTTGATGTAAAAAATTTTCCTCAGCTTCTTTAACAGAACTGTTTGAAGAATTTAAATCACTGCTTTGTGCAATTGCCGTTGTATTGAAGATTATTAAAACCAAACTTGCAAGTACAATCATTCTCAAGTTTTTTATTTGTTCTTTTTCGATGAACATACTTTCATCTCATTTTTTATTACACCTCTTGGTTAAAAGAGATAAGTAAATCTTTATCCAATGGTTTTCCGTCAATCTCACTTAACCTTATTGTTAATTCATATTTGCCCTTGCTTTTGAATTTATATTTAAAGTCATAATCATTCGATATCGCATCAAAGTTTAGCTTTAATCCACTTGCCAACATTTGCTTTTCGTGCCGGTGCCTGTAATGATATTTAGGATTTTGTGGATACTTCTTAATATCCATTTCTGCCTTTACATCTTTAATAGGTGTATTATCACTTTTATCAAAAAATGAAATTGAATAAGTAAACTCAGCGTCATCTATTGCTATAATCCGAATCCTCATTTTATAATCATCTGCATAAAATTCCTGCATTCTATTCGCTTCTACCAAGCCAAGATTAATTGTTTGAACACATCCCGTAGCAAATACAGAAAAAATTATCAATACCAAAAATATTTTCAAATTATTATCCATCTTCCATTTTCCATTTACCATTTTCCATCATATCGCTTCTTCTCCTCTTTCATTTGTTCTTATCTTAACAATACTGTTAACTTCAGCTACAAATATTTTCCCATCTCCCTGATTTCCGGTGTGCGCATTTTCCTGAATGGTATTTACAACCAATTCTACAAGCTTATCCGGAACCACTACTTCAATTTTATTCTTTGGCACAAATTCAAAAATTCCTTCTTCACCGTTTTCCTTTTTCCCTTTGCTTTTCCCAAATCCTTTTGTTTCGGAAATAGTTATTCCTGGAAGCCCTTCAATTTTATGAAGGGCTGATACTACTTTTATTAACATAAACGGCTGAACAATTGCTTTTATCTCTTTCATATTTTTTCCTTTAAAATTGTTTATTGAATATAATTTTCTTCTATCTGTTTTGTCGGACACTTAACATCTCCGTAAGAACAGAATACACAGCATTCACCTTCCTTTGGTTTTAAAAGCTTTCCGCATTGTGTGCATTCGTAAAAATGCACACAAGCATCCATCGGCATTTCTTCTTCCTTCTCAAAACCGCAATAAGGACATTTTACTATTGATTTTGCTATTACAATGTTTTTCATAATCAATTTTCCAATTACCATCCCGCAAGCGGGATTTCGCTTCGCTCAATTTTCCATCACATTGGTGCTTCTGTTTTTCTCTTTTCAAACCACATATAAAACGTTGGCAGTACAAACAACGTTAAAATTGTTGAAGTAATTAATCCGCCAATTACAACAGTAGCAAGCGGTCTTTGAACCTCAGCACCGGCTCCGGTTGATATTGCCATTGGAATAAAACCAAGCGATGCAACAAGTGCTGTCATAAGCACTGGTCGCAAACGAGTTGCAGCTCCTTCAATAACAGCTTCTTCCAGTGGTTTTCCTTCCTGCCGTAAGTGATTTATAAATGAAACCATCACAACACCATTCAATACAGCAACACCAAACAAAGCAATGAATCCTACTCCGGCAGAAATGCTGAAGTGCATTCCTCTTATCAATAAAGAAAAAACACCGCCGACAATTGCAAATGGAATTCCTGTATAAATCAATAAAGCATTTCTTATCGAACCGAATGAAATGAACAACAGCAAGAAGATAAGAAATAGAGATAATGGAACAACAATCGCTAATCTTTCCCTTGCGCTTGCAAGCTGCTCAAATGTTCCGCCCCACTCCAAATAATATCCGGCTGGAAGTTTTACTTTATCATAAATTGTTCTTTCTGCTTCTTCAACAAAACTACCTATGTCTCTTCCTCTTACATTCAGCTCAACTACAATTCTTCTCTGGCTGTGTTCACGACTTATTTGTGCCGGACCTTCTTCAACATAAACATCAGCAATCTGGCTTAACGGAATGCTCGAGCCGTTTGGAGTTGGGACTAAAATATTTTTTATAACATCAACATCGCTACGTGCGCTTTCTCTAAACCGAACAACCAAATCAAACCTTCTTTCGCCTTCAAAAACTTCACCGGCAGATTTACCGCCAATAGCTGTTTCAATTATTTGATTAACATCTGCAACATTAATTCCATAACGTGCAATTTTATTTCTATCAACTCTTATTTGAAGCTGCGGCAGTCCGGTTACCTGTTCAACTTTTACATCTGCAGCACCTTCTATCTTTGTAACCACTTTTGCAATTTCTTCTGCTTTTTCTTTTAGCGTTTCCAAATCTTCACCAAAAAGCTTAATCGCAATGTCAGAGCGGACTCCCGCAATCAATTCTGCAACTCTTAATTGAATCGGCTGTGAAAAACTAAAAACCATCCCGGGAAGTTTTGAAAGCTGTTCGCTCATTGCATTAACAAGTTCTTCTTTATTTCTTCCAGTTGTCCATTCATCTTTTGGTTTCAGTTCCACATTTATATCGCTCATCTCAACGCCCATCGGATCCGTTCCTATTTCCGCTCTTCCTGTTTTTGATACAACATAATTCACTTCGGGAAATTTCAATATCTCTTTCTCAATTAACGATGTAGTATTTACAGCGGTAGTTAATGAAATGCTTGGCAGTCTCAACACCTGTAAAGCAATAGAACCTTCATCAAGCTGTGGAATAAATTCGCTTCCTAAGAAAGGAAAAATTATAAGACTGATAATTACAAATGCTGATGCAATTCCGGTTACTAAAATTCTTTTGTGAAGAATCTTTTTTAACACCGGAACGTATTTCTTTTTTGACCAAGTAATAATAGGACTTTCTTTTTCGGTTACTTTCTTTCTGAACATCAAAGCATTCATTACCGGCACATAAGTTAAGCTTAGTATTAAAGCTCCAATTAAAGCGTAAGTTACAGTGTATGCCATTGGTTTAAACATTTTCCCTTCAATTCCGGTAAGAGTCATAATAGGGAAGTAAACAATTATAATTATTCCCACAGCAAACACAACTGGTCTCCCAACTTCCAAAGCAGACTCTAATAATGTTTCTTCTGCGCTTACACCATTTCTCTTTTCGTGAAGCTTACGGATTGCATTTTCTACCATTACCACAGCGCCGTCAACAATCAATCCGAAATCCAAAGCGCCAAGCGACATTAAGTTTCCTGATACACCGGTTGCAACCATCATTATTACTGCAAACAACATTGAAAGGGGAATTACAGAAGCAACGATAAATCCGCCTCGCAAATTGTAAAGCAGAAGAACAAGAATAAGAATAACAAGTATGCCGCCTTCTATTAAATTTGTCTGAACTGTCTTTATAGTTTTATCAACTAATTCAGCTCTGTCATAGAAAGGTTCAATCGTAACAGTGTCCGGCAAAGCCCTTTGGACAGTTTCTATTTTTTCTTTTACTCTGTCAACAACTACTCGGCTGTTTTCACCTTTCAGCATCATTGTAATTCCGGCAGCGACTTCACCTTCGCCGTTCATCGTTACAGCTCCTTGCCTTATTGCTGAACCAAGCTGAACATCGGCTACGTTGTGAACATAAATTGGAGTGCCATTTTCTAATGTTTTTACAATAATGTTATTTATATCATCTATGCTTTGAACTAAGCCGGAACCTCTGACAAGATATTGTTCATTTGCGTGTTCAATGTAAGCACCGCCGGCGTTTGCATTGTTTTCTGCAACTGCATTAAACACATCCCGTAAAGTTAGATTATAGCTTAAAAGTTTTTGTGGATCTATCAACACCTGGTATTGTTTTTCGATTCCGCCAAAACTATTCACTTCATTTATTCCGGGAACAGTCAGCAATTGTCTTTTAGCAATCCAATCTTGCAGAGTTCTCATTTCCATCAAAGATGTTGAGTCTTGAATTTTTGTCTTATCTTTTGGTCTAATGATATACTGATAAATTTCACCAAGCCCGGTGCTTGTTGGTCCAAGTTCCGGCTTACCAAATTCCGGCGGAATATCTTCTGCCGCTGTTTGCAGCCGTTCAAACACAAGCTGCCTTGCAAAATAAATATCCACATTATCGTGAAATACAACCGTCACTAATGATAAGCCAAACTTTGAGACTGAACGGATTTCTTCAACATCCGGTATTCCATTCATTGCTACTTCAATTGGAAAAGTTATATATCGTTCAACTTCCAAAGGTGCAAGCGTAGGGGAGTTAGTAAGAATCTGAACTTGAATATTTGTTACATCGGGAACAGCATCAATCGGCAGAATTCTGAATGCTGCTATCCCACCGGCAATAAGCAAAATAACTGCAAACAGAATTAGCAGCTTTTGCTTTAACGAAAATCTTAATATTCTTTCAATCATATTATTCTTCCTCTCCAAATGTTTCTTTTAGTAATTCAGATTTTAGGAAGAACACACCTTTACTTACAATCTTTTCACCTTTCTTTAGTCCGTTTACTACTTCTCTCATTCCGGCAAACTCAATTCCCGTTTCAACATTTCTTCTTGTAAAAGTAGAATCATTCTCAACTACAAATACATAAGATTCATTTCCTTCTTTAACCATTGCATCAGTTGGAATTATAATCCCTTTTGAATTGCTGTTGATAGGTATAAACAATTCGCCAAACATATTTGGCTTAAGCTTGCTGTTTGTATTTTGAAGAGAAGCTCTTACTTTAATTGTCCTTGAATGCTCATCAATCGTTTGTCCTATGAGTATCACTTCACCTTTAAACTTTTCATTTGGATAAGCAGAAGTTGTAAACTCAACTTTCGGCTTTCCCGAAACTTTGGTTAAGTCTTTTTCATATATCTGTCCTTCAGCCCAAAGATTGGATATGTTCATTATCTTAAAAGCAGTTGTGTTTGCTTCAACCAATTGTCCAATTACTACATTTCGCTCAGTCACGATTCCATTTATAGGAGCTTTAATTGTTAACACACCTGCAATATGTTCAGTGTCAGCGTCGGTTTCTATATCGCTATGTTCCAGACCAATGGAATGAATTCTTTTATCCTCAGCGTTGTATTCAGCAAGTGCTTTTTCATATTCTGCCTTAGCTTCAAGAAACGCCTTTTGTGAACCAACATTTTGCTCAAGCAGAGTTTGCTGTCTTTCATAAGCAGCTTTGGTAAAATCAAGTGTGGCTTTGGCTTGCAGATAAACTGCTTTAATTTCTCCTATCTCAAGTCCTTCAACGTGCATTAATACTTGCCCTTCTTTTACGTATTCGCCTTCTTTTACATATACCTTATGCACTCTTCCTTGAACAAGAGAACTAACTTGTGCCTCATAATCCTGGTTAGTAATTACCTTGGCTGGCGCTTTTAGCGTTCCACTTATTGTTCCTTCTTTTACCACATCAAATGCAAGGTCAATTTTACTTCGCGCTTCTGATGAAAGCACAACCTCACTTACTTCGTGAGATTCTTCTTTAGCGTTTTCGTTGGTTTTTTCTTCAGTTTTGTTATCACCACATCCAAATAAAATCACTGCGATGAGAATTATAGTAATTAATATTACTGATTTAAATTTCACTTTTAACTCCTTCATTTTATTTCAATAGATTTTGTCCAACCGTTTCTTCAAGCGTAAATATCGAACGGTAATAATTGAACAACACATTCGTATAATTGCTGTAGGCTCCAATTAATGTTTGCCTTGCCTGTAAAAATTCTATGTAAGTAATTTCGCCTGCATCATAACTTGCAGATGCAGAACGGTAAACTTCTTCCGCTTGCGGCAGAATATCACTTATGTAAAGATTAACCTGCCTTAAATCATTTTCATAATCATTGAATGCACTTCTTAATCTCAGATAAACTTCATTCTTTACTAATTGCAGTTCAGATTCTGCTATATTTACATTTGCTGTAGCTTCTTGTATTTGCCCTCTGTTTTCAAACAAAAACCAAAGTGGAACAGAAATTCCAAATGAAGCTCCGTAGAAACCATTGTCTCCATCTCTTGTTTGTCTGAAATAAGCAAGATTAAAGTTTGGGAGTAGAGAAGACCACGCAAGAGATTTATCAATTGATGATGTGCTTACATTCAATTCCGAAATTTTTATTTGCTGATTAACTGATAGTGATAAGTTATACAGTTCCTCAAAAGTTAATTTTTCTGTCGGTGTAAAAGTCAAACTATCTGCAAGAGTAAAAATCTCATCTGTTCGCTTTCCATATCCTAACACAAAATTCAATTCTGAATTGGCAGTTCTCAGTTCATTCTTTGCAACCTCTAAATTATTTGATGCTTCAGTAAACTGAACTTTTGCAGTTAATCTTTCAAGATTAGTTCCTTCGCCAACATTGTATCGTATCTCTGCCTTCTTAGAAAAATCTTCAGCTATCTTGCGGTTTTCTTCTGCTATTCCTTGCAGCTCTTTCTTTGCAAGAGTATTGTAATAAGCAGATTTAATTTGTGCAGTTATTCCAATTTGAGTTTGTTCAAATCTATAGTAAGCAATGTCTTCTTCTTTGTTGAATTTTGAACCTCTTAAAAAATAGTTTGAAGGGAACTCAAAAGATTGACTAACTTCAAATGTCCTTTCACTAAAGTTTCTCAAACTGGTGTTCACCGGTGTGTATTCATAGCTTATACCCGCTTCCGGTGAAGGCAAAGATATTCCGCTCCAGAATCTTCCTTTTGCCGCAGATATATTTTCCTGTGCAGATTTTATTTCCGGATTATTTTTTAATCCAATTTCAATTGCTTCATCTAAAGTTAATTCCTTATTCATTCCTTGCTGACCATTTAGAATGCTCACTGAAAAAAACAGAATAAACAAAGCAAATAATTGCCTCATACTAACTCCAATAATTTTTTAAAAAACGATTATTCGCCTTTGGCGAAGATGTAATTATCCCACAGAGGAATAATTAGTAAGTGGAAAAAGAGAAAAGATTAAATCAGAAATGTTCTGTTAAAAAGGTAAACTTCAGTTGTTTTTTGTGGTGTGTAGAATTGTTCAGAATCTAATATTGAAAATGCTTTTGTTGATTGTTTCGTTTCATCAATGCAATGGTAGCAAATTGATTTATCAACCTGCAGCTTATAAATATCTTGTGAAGAATCTTTGGTAACTTTGGCTGTAGCTGTCTTTACAATTTCACAATAATCGTGTGAACCGTGATTATCCCCATCATAGTTAAGCAAACCAGCTTCCGAATGAAGAAATGTAAAAACAATCACTGTAAGAATGATTGCTGCAATAATTTTTGTTGCTTTATTTATACGATGTATCAGCATACTATTCAACATATTCCTTGCAATGCTTAGCTGCTTCATTTACAATTTTGTTTATATGCTCATCATCTAAAGAATAATAAACCATCTTGCCTTCTTTTCTGTGCGTCACCAGTCTGTTATTCTTTAATAACCTAAGCTGATGAGAGATAGCAGATACAGAAACGCCTGTCAATGCTGCAATATCGCAAACACACAATTCATCTTCAGCAAGAGAAAGCAAGATTTTTAATCTTGTAAAATCACTAAGATTCTTAAAAGTTTCAGAAAGTTCAGTTATCAAAGAATCATCCGGCAGCCTTTTCTGAACTGCTTTTACTTTCTTCTCGTCAATTAATTCGACTTCACATACTATGTTATTATCTTTATTCACAACACTTGAGCAATTATTCAAATGAAATATAAAGATAATTCCTATTCTTTGTCAAGTGTTTTAAGTCCTTTTTGTCTATTAAGTCATAATGAAATCCCTGCAATAACAAAAAAGCCCGCCCCGATTTAATCGAGGCGAGCTTTTCTTTGTACGCCCGGAAGGATTCTTCAGAAGGAATGCCTTTGGCAGAACCCTCAACCTTTCGAAAACCTTTATAAACAACAAAGGGCTTGATTTCTCAAGCCCTTACTTGTACGCCCGGAAGGATTCGAACCCTCAACCTTTTGGTCCGTAGCCAAACGCTCTATCCAATTGAGCTACGGGCGCAGATTCTAAATTCAAATATACCTCAAATAAAAAATTATTACAATAATTTTTGTCTGTAACAACCCCTGAAATTCTTTTTTTTCTTAAAAACTTTCGTCTCAACTCTCACTTTTCAAATAAACTTGTCTCAAAAACAGCTTTATGTTCAACCTTACCTATTGTTTTCTTTTCTGTAGTTGAAACACTATTTTTCTTCAACTCTTGAGAAGGCGAAGTCTTTAGACGAAGCCCCTTTCTGTTAGGATTCTTTCCCAATCTAAAAGGATAAAGCGGGCAATCCTGGATAATACATTCCCTCACTTCTTTTTTAGAAGCACCAGAACAATCCAGACACTTAGCTTTTATCGCTTTTACTGGCGATAATCTTTTGATTGATTTGTCTTTCAACTCAATAAACATTTTTCACTCCTTAGTTTGTTATAATTTTTTTTAGCCCTTTCAGTCCCTTTTGTCATTCTTGAACGGGCATAGCTGAAAGCGAAGCCCTTTGGACAAATGGACAAACCAAAATCCATTTATACTACTACTATTAATTATTCTTACTAACTCCATCATCCATTTTCCATCATCCATTTTCTATTTCTTTTTTGTCCTTTTGTCCATTCCTTAAAAAAATCCGCGTAAATCTGTCTAATCCGCGTAATCCGTGTTCTATTTCTTAAAAAACTTCTGTCCTCATAAAATCCAACTGTCCATTATCCTCAGCTTTATCAGTTTTCTTCCTAAAAGTTATATACCTATCCGCCCCGGATTTCCTTTCATCAATCTTCAACTCATACAATTCAGCATAGACTTTTATCCATTTAGAAAAACTATTCTGTTTCATCTGTCCAAAGTCCTCATAAGTTTTTTTGAAGCTCTCGAACAATTCCTTTTTATTCTGCTCTTTACAAATTGGTATTTCCTTAATGAATTCCTCAAACTCCAGTGCAGTTTCATCAATCAATTTTTTCTTAATCAAATTCACATACTCATATTCCTTCAATCCGTTTTTAAGATAATATTGGCAGCACTCGATCATAAAATTGTCAAACGCCGTCCATTGAGCAGCATCCCATTCATCAAAGAACAACTTCCCGAAATCATCTTTCGGTTTGTGCTTTGCGTTATAGAAATCGGAAAACTCAATAAGGAATTGTCGGTCAGTTGAAGAATCATCACTGCCGGAAATGGAATGATTTGTTGTGATTATAATTTTAGGAGTTCGCTCAAACGGTATTGAGTATTCATTCTTATTTTTCTTCTCAATAGTAATTCCCTCTGTGATAATTGAGAACAATTTTTCAAAACCAAATTTCTTTGTTACATCATCAAACAAAATTATTTGAGTATCCGGGCTTACAGATTGAAAAGGGAAACTCTTATCAAACCTGAAATTCTTGCCATCAATTCTAAGAACATTTTTTATATTAGAAATCGCTTTTGCTATTAATCCTTTCCCAGACCTTCCATAAGCACTTTCGCTCAACTTTTCATCTAAAAAAATTATTGCTTTTGTGCAAGCCGGATCTTTGAAGCTGTGCAGTAAGAAACCAATAGCAGATTTCAAAGCATTAATTCTTTGTTCGTTATTTCTGCAAACATTTTTTACGAATTGTTTGAAATCAGAATCGGTGCTGGTTTTAACAAAGTCTCTTTTAATTAACTGCCTTTCCCAAATACATCCTTTTAGTTCGTCAAAATTTCTTGTTACTACATCAGTTTCAGTAACCACAACAAAACAATTTTTAAAAAAGAACAATACTTTATCCTTACCATCCTCAACATAATCCAATTCTAATGTTTTCAAACATTCAAGCGTAGCATCACTGAACAAATTCTTTGCGATTTTAATAATGATCTCTCTAACTAAACTTTTCAATCCTGTATCGCTAATCTCATTCACATAGTCTAAAACAAAATCTTTAATAATTACCGTTGTTACTTCTCTTACTATATTGTGTGTTACCTGGATATAGATATAATCTTTTCCAAGAAATATTTTTCCAAAACCTTCTTCTTCTAAAAACTCAATCAACAGATTTCTTATTATACTTACCTTGCCCTCTGTTATATGCCAGAACGATTTTTTAGGAAATGTGAAGCCAAACTTCTTTGCAATCTCAAAGAAAGTCCCAAGAGTAATATCTCCCCGATAATCTTTAAGCAAGCTGTCAAACTTTTTATTCAGTACAGCTTCAGTATCTTCTGGATATTTGGGATTATCCTTTCCAATCAATAAAAAATATTCTCTTCCTTCTTCTCCCAATGAAGCCAGAGCAAAACCAACTCTCAAAAACTCATCATAATTATCAATCTTACCTTTTAAAAACTCCGCAGCATCCTTAACAAATCTTTTGTCAACAATTTTATTTTTTATGTCCTTTATGCTTGTCTCGGCGAATCCCGATTTATCGGGAGAAGACGGACCCTTTTTGTCTTTAGAATTTACTTCGCTTACTTTCTCAGCGTTACTCTCACTTTCCAAAACACAAAACTCTTTCAACACCTCAATTAGTTTCCCAACTCCTATATTAAAAGGTTCTTGTGAAGGCAAGCCACTCCCGCGTAGATTTACAAACTCATATTGTTTACCACTTGGATGAAAAGAAGGGGGCAAAACTGTTTGACAGTTTTTCCATCGCAGTTCGATATGATCGCATAAACCATTTTCCTTTAGCTGAAGTTTGTAGTATGATTTATCCCCGGATAAAACTTTAATGATATATGAATCATCATCACAGTAAAACCATATATGATAACCTTTTCCGCTTCCGCTTTTTACAATCCATTGATACTCAGAAGGCAGTCCAAGTTTTGATACAAACTTTCGTACTACTTCATAATCATTAACCTTATCAAAATCCAAACACCTCAATTTATTTATTCCTGAAATTGCACCAATACCATTTATATTGGCGTTCCATCCTAAACCATCAATATCACCCAACAGCATTTCTTCAGCTTGCCACTTTTCCCAATTTATTTTCGGTACCTTATTCTCAAGCGGCAGCAAATTAAAACCAAACAATTCATAATAATCTTTTGCTATCTCTCTAAAATTCATTTTCTAAAATTCCTCACTACCTAATGACTATTGAATGATCCCGCCTTACGGGAACTATTTGATAACAATGAATGACAACTGAATGACAGCGAAGCGAATGACTACCTAATGACAATTCTCTAATCATATTCAATCTTGTTATCTTTCAATTTTGTAATTTTGTAATCTTCCTTGATCAAACGTCCTTATCGCTTCTTTCAGCGAATCCATATTCAAGTGAGAATAAATCTCAGTCGTAGAAATCGAAGAATGTCCGAGCAGCTCTTTAATCGTGTAAAGCGAAACACCTTTTTGTGCAAGATTAGAAGCAAAAGAATGTCTTAACGAATGGAAGTGAATTGACTTATCAATTCCCGCAGCTCTGCAAGCTTTCTTAAAAGCTTTAGAAAAATAATCCCCGGTATATTTCTCACCACTTGGTTTACTAAAAACGTACTTACTCCCAATCGGAATTATTTTTTCATTCTCTCTTTGGTTTAGGATTGCAGTGAAGGCTTCATCGCAAATCGGAATGTATCTTTGATTCCTTCCCTTAGTAGTAAATTCCTCATCTCCGACAGTAATTATCCTGGTAATGAGATTTACATTTCGCCAAGCCAAATTCACAAGTTCATTTAACCGCATCCCTGTATAAAATGCAGTAACAATAAAATCCTTTACAATATCTGCATTAACCTTCTCACAAATCAACACAAGATTAGATTCATCAATGTAAGCCGGATTTACCTGCTGCTTTTTCGGCAGCTTAATTTTTAGGAAATAATTCTCTTTTACATAGCTCCAATCAACAGCTTTATTAAATGACGCTTTCAAAGTTTTCACATAAACGCGATAACCCTTAATGACTTTTCGCTGAAGGTGAGAGACAAAGCCTTCAATATCTTTTAATCCAAGAGAATGAATAGGTCTTTGATTACCGAAGTAATCAGTCAAATGCTTTAAGGAAACGATTACAGATTTATGATAACCTGCTGAACGATTCTCTTTTATTAAACTGCTATACTCTTCAGCAAACACCCTCAGCGTTACAACTTCTTTCTGGTCCTGTGAAGGAATAATAGAAAGCAGCACCTTCAGCTTTTCTATATCATCTATAGAGAATTGTTTTAGTATGTTGTTAAATCCTTCCATTTTGCTTCCAGTTAATTATCTGTGTAAGTCAGTTTAATCAGCAGCCTGTCCCGACCTGTCGGGATCATCCGTGTTCTATTGCCTTTACTCATAATCATACTTTGTGTGGTTGGAAGCATCTGATTCTTCATCTTCCTCATCTTCATTTTCTACATTCGCTTTGCGCTCTGCGCTTTGCTCTTTGCTAAAAATCCACTCATCTAATTCAGTTTTAGAAAAGAACAGCATCTTCCCGGAAGGTTTATAATGCGGTATTATTTTTCGGTAGGTTAATTTGTAAAGATAACTTGGTGCAAATCCAAGATAAGCACACGCTTCTTTGAAGTTAAGCGGCTTGTCATCACCTTTTTTAATTAGTGATTTGATTTCTTCAAGCTGGTTAGCAATTGCATCTTTTTTCATTTTCGTTTCTTCTCCTTTTTTTAATACAAACTAAAAGGGGAAGATGAAGGGGAACAAGCGGGGATTTCGCGGGGATTTTGGGGATGATCCTTTTTTGTAGGTTACATTTATCTTGCGGTATGGTTATCTTCTACTACTAAGTTTCCAGTCTTTTCTTTTATAATTCGCAATTCAAATTTTCTGAAATAATCATTGATAGTATTTTCATTTTTCTTTGTGATTACATAATTATTCTTCTTTAGTTCTTCAACAACCAAGCTGCTTATTGGTCTTTTCTTCTTAGTCTCATTTGATACTTCAGTAATTTTCTTCTGCTTAATTAAACTTTCACAAGTTTCTTTTACAAGTTTCTTTAGCCCCTTTGAAGGAACTTCTTTTTCAATTTTTGGTTTCTCAATTAATGTTGTTTTTGTTTCTTGCTGGTAGCTTCTTGTTCCTAATATTAAATTGAAAAATGATTTTGGTTTACAAGTTGCATAAGGTGAATCATATATATCCCGCATTCTTTTTATTGATTTTTCTATTTGTTCGGAGTGCCTTAGGCAAAGTTTATACAATTTATCCAGCCTTTCATATTCTGTTGTTCCGTCAATAAAATCAATCATCTCTACAATTTCACTGCTTCTTTCTTCATACCATCCATCAATATCTTGCTTCGCAAAATTTTGTGCTAATCTTATGTATTCAGTCAAAAGTTTTTTAATAACATCACTTTCTAAATCGTCTTTCAGAAAATCAAAATGATATAGTCCGTTCTCATCATATTTTTCTACTTCAGAAGCATACACTGCAAATCTTCTGTCAATACATTGAGAGCATTTTCCACAATGTGTATTTCCGGGCTCTTTATTTCTTGTAGTGCTGCACGAAACCGAGCTGTCTAATAAGTCTAACCTGTTATTCGTTTTTATTACTTCAACAACATCGGTTTTTGTTTTAAAGAAATAAGGATTGTGTATAGTGAATGGTTCTTCAGCAATAGCAGTAAACAATTCTTCTAATTTCCTGATTGTCTGCGGATGCGTTGTTCGGCTTGCCCTTCCATTCATTAAATCTTGTGTCTCAGCAAAATTTATTGATGTGATTCCATTTTCATAAACATAGATGCAATTCTGTTTATATTCTTTTGCAAGAGCAAAAGCTATTGAAGTATATAAAAATGATCTTGTTCTTTGAGTCTCGTCCCTTGAAGGTGTATCGCTCAATCCGCAGCGGAATTTGTAATGACTGCATCTTCCCGGATATAATTTATTTATTTCATCATATAAATTTTTCTGTGTCGTTTGAATTCCCGGAAGTCCAGTTTGATGACTTACCAAACATATTTCTGCGTTAGTTGTTTCCAACAACTCAATAGCACCGGCAAGCGAATCAATCCCGCCTGAAAATAAAGCAACTCGTAGATTGTCCGGTGTTTGCACAATAAATGTTTCAGTATCAAAAATATTTGTTGGAAAATCACTACCGGCTTTTTGAAATGTAAACTTGTAACTATGGTCGCCGGTCATAAAACATAAAGCTTGTTCAAGCAAATCTTTTATATCCGGTTTATTCCAGAAATTATAATCCCTTACGTTTATATGGAAATGAAATGCTCTGCTCCAGCTATGGTATTCATCATCATCCGGTCTCCCTCTGTAAGTTCTTCTGTCCGCTGCAAAAATATACGCGGCAATCTCTAATAAATCTTTATGCCTCTTGTTTAGCTTAAATATGTTTGTTACAAATTTATTAAGATAAATATTTACATTCTTTTTTCCGCAATCATCTCTATGTTCAAGCTCCAAGTATTTTTCCCGTAGGGATGGATTCCCAGAATCTTCAATTGTTCCTGTGGGCAGTATATCCTTAATCTTTACACCGTTGCAAGCAACAATATGTTCAGTGAACTCTCTCATTTTGCTTCTTCTCTTAAGAGTTCACTTTTCATTTTTCCGAATGATGTAGTAAGGAAATTCTTTATTTCATTTTCTTTTGGCAATTCATCTTTTACGTGATTATAATACCATCCGGCAGAAAATGATTCAGTTATTTTCGCAGTCTCGAAAGCGTGTTTGGATATTTCATCAACTTTTTTCTCAATCTCTCTAGAAAATCTTTCTCTTTCATTTACATTACTAATTTTTGATGATGCTTCTCTTTCAAGAAAATACTTCAAATATCGTTCAGTTAGCTTAGAAAAGTACAATCTCGATAGTTCACAAAATCCGGTTCCATTAGCTGCTTTACGGAAGATCGCTGTAGAATCTATTCCCTCACTAAATAAACTTCGTCCTCTTTCAATATTGGATTTATACCAATTGTTAATCGCATCTATTGCAGCTTGTCTCGCGAATGTTTGATACTCGTGGGAAGCTACTTCATCACTTTTATATTTTGTAGCACCTCTCGCTAATCTTAATAAAGATAATTCAGCTTTATCAATAATTTTATTTTCACTTAAATACTTTAAGGGATCGTTTTTTTGAAAAGCTAATGAGACTTGTACTAAAAATTCAAACGCTGCATTTATTGAAGGATCATTTTTTAGATTTGTGTATTGGGATTGTACATTCCGGAGAGTGCTTTGTGCGATTGAGGAAATTTCTGTTTTCCCTAAGGTATATCCACCTAAGCTATTAACAATCTCGCGCCAAATTTGGGATTTGGGAAGGTAGCCGTATCTTTTATGCCCCATAGCTTACCTTAAGCAGCAGAAAATATTTGTATGAATTTTCAATAATGAATTCCTTCCATAAATTCATTCATTTATAAAAATAAAACTAAATAACGGCATATATAATCGCAAGAAAAGAAAGTAAAATCTTTATATTTTCTCTAAAACTGACTAAGTTACAACTTAAAATGACATTAATTTTGGAAACTATTCAGTGCAATCAGACCTAACATTTTTTACAAACGAACCTGGTTCAACATTATTAGATAGGTTTATTCGAACTCTTAAGGATGGAAAATATTTTGATGTTCTTGTAGGTTACTTCCGAACAAGTGGTTTCTTTCGACTATATCAATCCTTTGAATCAATTGATAAGATAAGAATTTTAGTAGGGCTAAACATTGATAAAAAAACTTATGAAATAATTGAAGAATCCCGGCAAACCACAATTGATTTTGAAACCAACCAAAATACCCGTACTACTTTTTCTTCTGCAGTTGTTAATGAATTAGAAAAATCAGAAGATTCTTTTGATGTAGAACTTGGCGTAAAAAAGTTTATAGAATTTCTTCAATCCGGCAAATTGGAAATCCGTGCTTATCCTTCCAAGGACATTCACGCTAAGGTTTATATACTTCGCTTTAATGAAACCGATAGAGATTATGGCAGAGTGATAACCGGCTCTAGTAATTTTTCTGAATCGGGATTTGTTGCCCAAAGGGAATTTAATGTTGAACTAAAGAACTCATCAGATGTAAAATTCGCTCTGGAAAAGTTTGAGGATTTATGGAAAGATGCTGTTGATATATCCAAAGATTATATCGAAACAGTTCATACAAAGACCTGGCTCAATGATATTATCACTCCTTATGAACTCTACTTAAAATTTCTATACGAATACTTCAAAGAAAAAATCAGTGTTGATAAAGAAAAACTTACTAAAAGATACACACCAATTAATTTCAGAGAATTAGAATATCAAACTGAAGCTGTTAAGGATGCAAAAGCAAAGCTGGAAGCTTATGGTGGTGTATTTATCTCTGATGTTGTAGGGCTTGGAAAAACTTTTATTTCAGCATTAATTGCAAATGAACTCGACGGTTATAATCTTGTTATAGCGCCACCGGTTTTATTGGATGAAGAAAATCCCGGGTCCTGGAGAAATATTTTTTCTGATTTCAAGATTGCTGCTGATTATGAATCTATCGGAAAGCTTGAGAAAATAATTAAGAGAGGAACAGAGAAATATAAAAATGTTTTTATAGATGAAGCACATCGTTTCCGTTCCGAATCAAATATAACTTACGAGCTGCTCGCTCAAATATGCAGAGGTAAAAGAGTTATTCTTGTTTCGGCAACACCACTCAATAATACACCATCAGATATATTAAGTCAGATTAAGTTATTTCAAAGCGGAAGGAACAGCACAATACCTAATATCAAAAATCTTGATGCATTCTTTAAATCATTAGAGAACAGATTAAAAGGGCTTGATAGACAAACGAACAAGGATGAATATTTATCAATTGTCAGAGACAATGCAAAGCAGATTCGAGATAATGTTTTAAAATATTTAATGGTTCGGCGTACCAGATTTGAGGTTACTCAATATTTTAGTGAGGATTTGAAGAAACAAAAACTCAAGTTCCCGGAAGTTGAAGATCCAAAACCTATCCTTTATCAATTTGACGATAAAATAAATTATGCTTTTGATCATACAATCAAAGCATTAACTAACCCTGCTTTCACATATTCAAGGTACTCACCACTTCTATATTTGCGAGACACCAAAGGATTAACCCAGATTCAAGAACTCTCTCAAAGAAACTTAAAAAGTTTAATGAAGATTCTTTTAGTAAAACGGCTTGAAAGCAGTTTCTTTGCTTTTAAAAATTCACTTAACAACTTTATTAGATCGTATGAAGCATTCATAAAAGCCTACGATAACGGCTCCGTGTATATAAGTAAAAAATATATAGGCAAAATCTTTGAGTTTTTGGAAGATGAAGATTATGATGCAATCGCAAAACTTATTGAAGAAGATAAAGCAGAGGAATATGAATCATCACAGTTTACTTCTAATTTAAGAAAGGATTTGGAATCCGATCTTAATACATTAAGGGAAATACAATCTCTTTGGAATGAAATTAATACTGATCCCAAGCTTGATGGGTTAATTCATTTATTGAAAACGAATTCGGTATTGAAAGATTCCAAGCTGATAATATTTACTGAGTCAAAGGATACGGCTGAATATCTTGAAAGAGAACTTCAAAAAGTATTCGGTAAAATTGTTTTAGCTTTTTCCGGTCAATCCACAGCTAACGTGAAAGAAATAATTATTGATAACTTCGATGCTAAAGTCAGAAGACCTAAAAATGATATAAAGATTTTAGTTTCAACAGAAGTTTTGTCAGAAGGTGTTAATCTCCATCAATCTAACATTGTAATTAATTATGATATCCCCTGGAATCCTACACGATTGATTCAAAGAGTAGGTAGAGTTAACCGCGTTGATACTAAGTTTGAAAGAATTTACACATACAATTTCTTTCCTACTATTAAAAGCAATGATTTAATAAAACTCAAAGAAGCTGCTGAAGCAAAAATACACGCATTTATTGAAATGCTCGGTAACGATGCACGTTTATTAACTGAAGGTGAAGAAATTAAATCTCACGATTTATTCCAGCGATTAACTTCAAAGAAAACAATCACCGGTGAAGATGAAGAAGTCGAAAGCGAATTAAAGTACCTTGAAATTATCCGGGACATCCGTGATAACAATGTTGATCTCTTTTCAAAAATAAAACATCTTCCTAAAAAAGCACGTTCAGCTAAAATTTATTCAGCACAACAAAATTCTTTATTAACCTACTTCCGTAAGGGTAAGCTTCATAAGTTCTTTTTTACAAACATTAATGAAAACAAAGAACTCGATTTTCTTCAATCAGCAAAAATTCTTGAATCAAAAGTTGATACTAAGCGTGAAAAAATTGAAAGGGAATTCTACACATTTTTAGAAAAGAACAAAGAGGCATTCAAAGATGCCACGTTAGAATATGAATCCGAAACATCAACGCGAGGTGGTAGAGATAATGTAACAAAAATTTTACGGATTCTTAGGTCTAAACAAATAAAAAATTATCAAGGATTCACCGAAGATGATGACCAGTATATTCAAAAAGTAATAAAGCTTCTTGAAGATGGAGCTCTACCAAAGCAGACAACTAAAAATGTTGCTCAAGCTCTTAATGGAATTGAAGAACCGATAAAGATGTTATCAAAAATAAAAACAAATATTCCTGAAGAATTTTTCACAGAACATATCAGTCATTCTTCTGCAGATGTCTTTGGACCAAGAGAAGTAATTTTATCTGAGTATTTAATAGCCCACGACTTCAGTCGTGGGGATAATGGTAATAATAAAAAGCTTTAACCGTTTTAACGGTTTTTGGAAACTATTATGAATAAACTCGAAGCCAAAAATCTCGTTTTTAATACTTTCGAAAAATCTTTCGATGAACCCCGTTTCACTTACTTCGTAAGAAACCTTTTAAATAATCTTGACGAATCTAAAAGCCAAACCTGGGCTGGTAATTATATTCCGGAATCATTTCGTAATGCTATTAAAACCTACAAGCGGATAGGACAATACACAGCTAAAGATAATGGAACATCCCGCTTGCGGGGAAATGTTTTGGATGTACTTATAGTTAATGTTAAAAGAGATATTACATTAGAACGGGCAAGAACTTTGCAAAGAAATTTTATTGCAAGACATCTGAAACAGCGAAACCACGAAGCTGCACTCGTAGCTTTTTATACTGAAGGTTATGACGACTGGCGATTCTCTCTTGTTAAAATGGATTTTAACCTTAACAAAACAAGAGTTGAAATAGAACTTTCACCTGCAAAGAGATATTCCTTTCTTGTTGGTGAAAATGAAAGAAGCCACACTGCTCAAAGTCAGTTTCAGAAAATATTAACTGAAATTCCTAATCCATCGCTTAATGACCTTGAGCAAGCTTTCAACATAGAAACAGTTACAAGAGAATTTTTTCTTGAATACCGTAACCTGTTTATCCATACTAAACTTGAACTTGATAAAGTATTAAAGGATGATCCAAAACTTAAATTGGAATTTGAATCTAAAGCCGTAAACTCAGTTGATTTTTCTAAAAAGCTTTTAGGTCAGATTATTTTCCTTTACTTCTTACAAAAGAAAGGTTGGTTTGGGGTTGAAAGAGATTCCGATTGGGGAACCGGTTCAAAGAAATTTTTAAGAGAATTATTTGACCTATCCGCCGCAGCTTCAGCGAAGGCGGAGAAGAAACACGGCATTAATTTCTTTAATGATTATTTAGAACCGTTGTTCTATGAAGCATTGAGAATGGATAGAAGTCACGACGATCATTATTACAGTCGTTTTAATTGCAAAATTCCTTTTCTAAACGGTGGACTCTTTGACCCAATTGGTAATTATGACTGGGTTCATACAGACATAAATCTTCCTAATGAACTTTTTTCTAATAAACACAAAACAAAAGAAGGTGATGTAGGTGACGGCATACTTGATATTTTCGACCGCTACAACTTTACAGTAATTGAGGATGAACCTCTTGAAAAGGAAGTTGCTATTGATCCGGAACTTCTCGGCAAAGCATATGAAAAGTTTAATGCGATACGTCCCGATAATTTTAATGAATATATTAAAGTTTTGAAAAGTGGTAAGAAGGGAGAAGAAAATAAATTTAATAAGCAGTATGGCGTTTATTATACCCCAAGAGAAATTGTCCATTATATGTGTCGCGAAAGCTTAATCAATTTTCTTGGCTCAGAATTCAGCAATAGGACGGATGCATATCAAAAAGTTTCCACCGAGCAGCTTGACGCATTTGGAAATACAACAAGAAAAGGACAGCTTGCTTTAGAAAAAGAGTATAAACCAAATCCTTTCATACCAAAAGAAGATATTGAAACTTTAATCAACTATGGTGAATTACTTGGTGAAAATGAAGCAGTAGTAGAATCAAAAGGAAAAGAAACAGAAACATATTATCACAAGTTGCCTGAGAGCATAAGAAAAAATGCAACTCTAATTGATGAAAAGCTTGCTGATATTTTAATCTGCGATCCTGCAGTAGGTTCCGGTGCTTTTCCTGTTGGAATGATGCACGAAATAGTTAGTGCGCGAAACGTCTTATCAATATTTATAAAAGACAAAATCAGAACTATTTATAAATTCAAGCGTGAATGTATTGAAAAATCGCTTTATGGATCTGATATTGATTCTGGTGCTGTTGAAATAGCCAAATTACGTTTATGGCTCTCACTTGTAGTTGATGAAAATGATATAAATAATATTAAACCGCTTCCAAATTTAGATTACAAAATTGTGTGTGGTAATTCTCTTCTTAATTATCCATATAAACCACTTGGCTTAGATGAAATTGAAAGATTAAAACAAGAATTTATTTTTGAAACGAACCCAACCAAGAAGAATGAACTACGTGAAAAGATAGACACTGCAATTTACGGTTTATATAGAAACTCAGAAAAAAATCTTGGTTATAAGGTTACAATGGATTTCAAAATTAATTTTTCCGAAGTATTTCATCAGAACAATGGCTTTGATATTATAATCGGAAATCCTCCTTACTTAGAATCCCGCAGTCCTGATTTTACTGATAAATTGAAAAATGAGATTCAAGCATCATTAAAAACACTTTGGAATAATGATTCAAAATATATAAGTCGGGGTTCAGATTTACTGATCTATTTCTTTGAGAGAAGTTTGACTTTAGTTTCACCCAATGGTTGGATTATATTAATTACACAAAATGCTTGGCTTGACACTGATTATGGTAAGCTATTTCAAGATTTTTTAATCAGACATACTCAAGTTAAAAAAATAATTGATAGTGATTTTAAACATTTCGATAGCAAAGATGGACCTAATATAAATACTGTTATAACAGTTTTTGAAGGTAACCAAACCAATCGAAGTAACGCTATTAATTTTATTAATTATTCTATCTCTAATAATTATTTTGAAGTACCTTCAGCAACAAAGCTATATTCGTATGAAGATAATTTTTTAGAACAATATAAATGGGGTATTTTATTAAAATCGAAAAAACCCATTTTAGATATACTAAGAAATATCAATTCTTTCGGCAAGAGACTAGATGAATTAACACATTTAAAATTATCACCTGGACAAGGTCTTAATTTATCGAAGGATTATTTTGTATCGAAAGATTTTGTTGAAGAAAATAATATTCTTAAAGAGGCATTTCCTATATTAACTTCTGATGATGGTGCCCCTTTCATTTTATCCAAAACTTCAAAATATCTTTTACCTTCAAGTTGTCGTTTATCTCTCAAAAAGAAAATAAACATATCTCTGTTTGACGAAAAATCAACAAGTAAAAAACCTCCTCTTTTCATTTTGCCAAGAGGAATAGGTCGTCATTTCTGTTCTTATAATAATATAAATAGTTATTCAGCTAGCTTTGTAGAAATCTATGATAATGAAGGCAATATATCTAAACCTGACATATTACGTTTTTGGTTATTTTTTAACTCATCTCTATTTTGGCTTATTAGAGAATTAAGTGGTCGCAAAAATTTAGGTGGGGGAATGTTAAAGGCTGAAGCAACAGATCTTAAATCCTTTCCTTTGTACTTCCAGTTTAAGGAAATTGAAATTATTGGGAAATTATTTAATCATCTTTCAGATAAAGAAGCACTATCACCAATTGAAGAAATCCAGACACAGCATCATCAACAAATAGATAGGATTGTTTTTAATTACTTAAAAATAAATTTGGAACAACAAACAGAAATAGTTGAAAGTCTTAAGCAGCAAATTTTAACACGTTCAGCAAAATCAAAAACATAAGAGGCGTTATGATAAATCTTGAATATTTAATTTGTCAATATCAAGCAGATGATATTTCCTTAGCAATTAAATCACACCGTAATCGTAATCAAAACCCTGCTTTTGAAATAAGTGAAGATGGGATATGGCGATTTACTGGTTTACAGATGGGCAGAGAAGACGAAATGGAAGAAGATGTAAGAGCTAATCATCTCGACTTTTATATTGGTATGGATGATCTCGCGTCGCAAATTGATGAATTTCCCGAAACCGATGCTGCACCTGTTGGTTTAGTGGATGGTTTACGAATCCCTATTAATTCGATTAGACCCGGGGGTAAATCAATTAATTGGAGTGGACCTGTAACAAGAGTCGAAGTTTCAGATATATCAATTAATATACCACCTTATAGATTAAGGCAGAACGAAGACGACCAAATAATATTAAATATAGATCGAGAATTTTCTCGTTATCCAATTACAAGTGGTTCAAGTCAGACAAAAAGAGAAATTCATTTCGGGATTGAACATAACTTCAATGTATCACGAGCTGGTACGATAAGAATACCTCGAATTGAATTTACACTTGGTGAAAATGAATATGCAGAAGTTATAGAGGCTTTAAGAAATTCAGTAGATTTTCATCTTAATTTATAAGCATTTTAGTACAATTAATAAAGTAAATAAAGTAAAAGACTATTTAAAATAACCTTATGCGGAAAGGCAAATCAAATAATAATTTTAATCTTCCTAGGGGTTACGATGCTCCACCAAGTACAAAAGAAGATGACTTATTAAACCGCTGGGGATTTGCCCGTGAAGTATACACCATAGCTTCAAGAACTCCGCTAGATTGGTCTGTAAGAATTGGAATTTATGGTAGTTGGGGTGAAGGTAAAACAGCAATTCTCAAATTCGTAAACACAATTGCAAATGAAGATAATCAGATAGTTGTTTGGTTTAACCCCTGGGAATATGCAACACCGGAAGAAATGTGGGAATCATTTGTCGCACTTATACTTAAAAAACTAAGTGAAGCTGGTGTTGATATTAAAAAACCTTCAAGACAATTCCTTAGAGCGAAAATATTTTTTAAAAAAATAATAAGGAAACCTGTGGATTCTTTTGGTTCCTTGGCTCAATTAGATCCTTATGCAAGTGCTGGCTTGCCAATACTAAAAAGCTTTCTAAGCTTTAATCGAAAATCTTTAACAAAACTTCAGAATTTTATTACCGGTAAAAGAATTATTGTACTCATTGACGATTTAGATCGTGCTAATCCTATTCTTGTACCTCAATTATTATTCGCCGTAAAGGAGCTACTCGATTTACCAAGTATGGTTTTTGTTTTAGCTTTTGATCCAAATGTTGTAAATGAGGTTTTGTATTCGAATAGAAAGGATAAAGGAAAAGATTTTCTCGATAAAATAATTGACTTCCCAAAATGGCTTCCAAAATTAAAGGATATAGATTTATTAAGATTACTTCAAGTTGAATCCAATAAACATCTTCCATTCTTAGAATTCAATTATATTCAGCAAGTCTTTCCTTACTTAGCAAAAAATCCAAGAAAACTAAAGCAGTGGTTACGGCTATTTGTTGGATTTGAAGATGAGGTAAAAAGATACAATAAAGAAGAAATTAACTGGACAGTATTTTTACTAGTCAATCTTATCAAAATTGAGTTTCCGAATATTTTCGATTTAATATTTGGTAACAAAGCTATCTGGGATGATCTATTTACTGAACGCTGGTTTGGTGGTTCAAGAAGACAACCAAATAACTTGTATAGAGCTTCCCCTGCCGAGACTGAAACTGATCCGATTTATAAGCAAAAGGTTAAAGAAATTTCTGCATCTGTTAATTTATCCAATCAAGAAGAAGCCAGACTGTTAACTATAATTGAGGAAATAGTAAAATTAGATAATTCATTTACCTCAGAATCATTTCTATCTTATGCTTACTTAACGGAGAGACCTTCTGTTTTAACCTGGAAAGAATTTAATGAAGTATTAATTAAATATGAAAACAATTCAACTTTAGAAGAACTAAATTCATTTCTTGTACCTTTAATATCAAAAAGTGATTATGAAGAATCTGAAATTTTACGTGCGTTTCTAATTAAGTCGATAAATTATTGGACTTGGTCATTGGAGCAAGCTTCTGATGCTCGTGCCGGAGAAGGAACAAGAAACCATACTAATGACGCAGTTTTATCTTTAAATCTCATTGAAAAAATTAGTTTTGATAAAAATGGTTTTGTGGGTTCTAATCCTTTTCTTGATGTTTCTCAGTTTTCATCCATTTATAAGACTGCGACTAAATGGTTTCATTTCACGATGCCTGAAGATATATATCTTCCAATAAGAGAAAAAGAAAAACAGTTATTAATTAGAATTTGTAACGAAACAACATCTGACCTTATTGAAATTTTATTTTTCCTAAAACCTTGGAATGTTTTTCGCGATGTAGTGTTTCATCAAAAAGCAGAAAAAGATTTAGCCAACGAGTTATCATATATCCTGGAAAAAAGAATTTCAGTTCAATTATTAGATAAGTTTAAAATAGATAATTGGATTAATTCAATCTTTGTTCAAGAAAGCCATTTGGTAGAACAATATATTCTATTACGCAAATCAAGTTATTTCTGGTCTTCAGAATTACGCCGAAAGTTTTTAGAACTTTTATGCAATAAAGACTCTCAAAAAACTATAACCAATAATATGTATCAATTCCTTTCTTTAATTGATGCTGCATTCTTTAGTCAAGGAAGTATTAATGGAATAATTCGTATTGAAGATTCTATTTTACAAGATAAAGAACTGATCATAGAGATATGGAAATGTGCTTTCAAAGAAGAACTTAATCCCCGAATGTTTAAGGGTTCAGAAGAATTAAAGAATGAACTTAAAAAGAGATGCGATATTGAAGTTCCACTACCACCCTGGTGGGAAAGAATTAAACAACTTGTTGAAGGTAGAGCAAAACAAGAACAAGATTAATTGGAGTAACTATGAACTATAGAGTTAGAGAGTATCTAATAGATTTAGCTTCACAGCGTCAAACTATTGGTTATCAAAAATTATCTGATGCCTGTCACTTGGGATTAGATATGCAAGCTTCTCAATATGATCGCACCGAGATAGGGAAAATACTTGGTGAGATTTCCACATTTGAACACAATAATGCAAGACCTCTAATCTCAGCGATTGTTGTTCATCAAGGTACCGGTTATGAAGGCGATGGTTTCTTTAAATTAGCACAAGAACTTGGTTTCGGTCCTTGGAGAACACTTCGAGATAGTGATTTTGATGTTAGGCAGATTAACTTGTGCTTTGAATTTTGGAGTGATTCTGAAAAATATAATAGCTATAAAACCGTTATATAAAGTTTTGTTACATTATTTTGTCCAGTTTTTTAATTAAAAAACTGGACATTTTCGTATATTTGCACTATATATAACCTATGAAAATCACCGAATATATAACGAATTCCATAGATAGACTGCCTAAGGGATATGTTTTCACCTATGCCGATTTTATTAACAAGGTGAAAAGTATTGGAACGAAGCGGAAATCCCGTCCTGTCGGGAAGGAAGCTGTTATTAAAACCCTTAATCGTTTAGCAGCTTCCGGTAAAATAACAAAGCTTTCAAAAGGCAAATTCTATAAGCCGGAAAAATCCGCCTTTGGCAAATTGCAGCCAAACCGTTACCAGATTGTAAAGGACCTATTAGAGGAGGACAGTAAAATCACCGGCTATCTAACCGGATACAGTATTTATAACCAGTTGGGATTAACCACACAAGTAAGCAATACAATTCAGATCGGCAAAAATACTGTGCGCCCGGGATTTAAAAGAGGGAGCTATAAAATTTCATTTATCCTTCAGAAAAATACCATAACAAAAGAAAACATTCCTTTGCTTCAAATTCTCGATTCAATTCGTTACATAAAGAAAATTCCTGATACCACTATTAGTGCTGCTTGTAAAAGACTAATAGAAATTATTAAAGATTTATCCAAAGAGAATAAAGCAACTTTAGTTCGGCTCGCATTAAAATATCCACCTTCAGCAAGAGCATTGCTGGGTACTATACTGGAAGAAATCGGAAATCGTTCTTTAACAGAACCTCTTTCGAAATCCTTAAATCCTATTACAACATATAACTTATCCGGTGCAGAAAAAGTTCTTTCATCAGTTGATAAATGGAACATTAAATGACATTACACACTACTGATGCAAAAACTTTCAGCGATGCTATCAGAGCAGCTTCAGAACATTTAAAAATAAACCAAGTGTTTGTAGAAAAAGATTACTGGATAACTCTTGTATTAAACAGATTATCCAAAACTAAATATTTAAGTGAGACAGTATTTAAAGGTGGCACATCTCTTTCCAAAGGTTTTGGATTAATAAATCGCTTCTCAGAAGATGTGGATATTGCAATAATTAATGCTGCGGATAAATCCGGTAACGTAGTAAAGAATATTATTCGAACAGTTGAGAAAGAAATAACCAAAGAACTTACTGAAGTGAATCTTGAAGGAGTAACCAGCAAAGGTTCAAGGTTTCGCAAGTCAGTGTTTGAATATCCAAGCATAGATAAACAGTATAAGAATAATCGTTTAATAGTTGAGATAAACTCATTCGCAAATCCATTTCCTTATCAGCAATGCACAATAAAAAATTTTATTTATGATTTTCTTAAAGCGACTAACAATGAAAAGTATATTAAAGAATACGAATTACAACCCTTCACAATAAATGTATTGAAGAAAGAACAAACATTACTTGAGAAATTAATTTCGTTAATAAGATTTTCATTTGATGAAAATGCTGTTCAAAGTATTTCAACAAAAATCAGACACTTTTATGATTTATATTATCTGATGAATGATTCAGAATGTAATGAATTTATCAAGTCAACAGATTTCAAAAAGCGATTTCTTGAAATACTTGAACACGATAGAAAAATGTTTGAGGAACCTGAAAACTGGCAATCAAAACAATTAAATGAATCACCACTGATAAATGATTTTGCAAACATTTGGCAGCAGTTGAAAGAAACATATAAAACAGAACTTTCAGCACTTGCATTTAGTGAAATACCTGGTGAAGAAAAAGTGTCTGGTAGTTTTAAGGAGTTACTTAAATTGATTCAATGACATCACAAAGCGGCCAATACGTTTATTCTGGAAAATTTTTACAAATAATCCGCTTATCTTAGAAAATTTTTACAATCTTACCTTAAAATTGCTTTCTTTTTGGAAAATTTTTCAAAAGGCATACTACGAATCGGGCTGTGTGTTTTGTTTACCCGCCTCTGGCGTGGCCTGCCCGCCGTGTAGGCGGGACAAAACACTATTCAGCAAGTTTCAAAAACTTAGCCATTCGCTCCGGTCTCGACTGACAGCTTTTGCATTTAGCTTCATTCACTCATCCGCTCCATTTCATTTCGTGACAGCTTCACTGCAAGATTATTTTTGAATTTCGTTCAGCAGTCACAGATTTGTATTACTTTTTTATTTAGGTCTGTGACTGCTTCACTCAATTTATTTATTGCAGTTACGCTGACACTTCATTCCATTCCGCTACTTCGATTCATTCAGCTAAAAGCGATGTTTGCTGTTTAATCCCGCTTAAGGCGGGAATAAACTGATCGCAAACAAAAAGCTTGCTCGCCTTAACTCATTTAGTTTTTATAAACTTGCTTCATAATCCCATTGAATGGGATTCAGCCCTCTTATCCACTCTCTGAGGAAGTACATTACAGTCTTTTCATAATATTAGTTGTCTCAGTTCATCTGACCATTGTCAGCCAGATTTACATAAGAAACATTATGCAACTAACTAAATAATTCTATCTGAAGTTTTGTAGTTCTATCGAAGTCGCATAATGTTGGCTTATGTAAACTCGGCACGAAACCAAATCAGCTCATCATCGCTCATTCCGGGTGGCTCGTACCTCGACACACCCTACATTCGCTTTCATTGGTGAACCCCAGTAAAACCTGAACTTCTCATCCTGTCATAATATTTTCAGTAAACATCGCTTCATTACGGCGGCTCGTTCCTCGACACGCCTTCATTCAGCTTACATTGGTAAGAAGAGTTGGACACTTTGGACACAATTAATCCCACTTTTTATTTGCGATTTAAAACCCTCAATATTTCCGTCCAAACCGTCCAAATTATATTTAGAGAAGCGAAGGTAAAACAAAAGCAATACAAACATAAATACTGATTGTTGTCTCAAACTTATTCAATCAATAATTTTTTTATGAAGAATTTGAGAAGTTTATGTTTATCATTTCATCTGTTACATATCGTTTTATCTTAATGATTTTCCTGATTCTTTTACTTCTTTCCGGCACAAGCAGCTGCCAGTACCAGCAATATTATCCCTACAATTATTCCATTAAGAGAACTGTAGCTCGTGTAATAGACGGTGATACTTTTGTTTTAACAGATTCTCAGCGTGTAAGAATGTTAGGCATTGATACCCCGGAATTTGAGAGAAATGGAAAACCTGCCGAGGCTTTCTCTGATTCAGCCCATTATTTAACCAAATCTTTGATTGAAGGGAAAATTATCAAACTTACGTTTGATGGAAAAGCATTCGATATCTTTGGAAGATTACTTACTTACGTTTGGTTAACTGATATGAATGGAAAAGATTCTCTTTTCATTCAAGCTGAACTATTGAAGAAAGGCTATGCAAGAATCAGTTATTACAACAAGGACAAAAGATATTATCACATCTTTTACAATCTCAGAAGAACAGCAATGCGAAAAAAACTTGGAATATGGTCCCTACAATGAAAGAAATATTTATGTTGAATGAAGTGAAATCCCGCTTTGCGGGAAAGAAATATTTTTCATCTTTTTCTGTACCTGCTTTTAATCTTGGAGCCATTGTCTATGCACAGTTTCCTTCTTTTGCTTTAATAGAAGAAATCTTCAAGCTGCTTCTGTTAATTGCAACATTCATTTTTACTGTCGTAAAAATTTATCTTCTCATTCTTAACGAAGTTAAATCCAGAAAAAACAGTCAAGTCAATAAAGAAATTGAATAGAGCGTTGTTTACAATTAATGAACATATTGAGTTACAAGAAATTGCTTCATCAGAAGTATTTCAAAAACTCCGCTCATTAAAGCTCATTGATGAAACAGAACTCCGTAATCTTAAAATTAGAAATGAGTATAAAGAACTTCGCAATAGCTTTACAGCTTCAACTTGTATCCAAATCTTATCTGAAAAATACTCACTCTCTGATTCAACTCTGAATAATATTCTTTTCAGAAAAAGAATCCTGAAACTGAAACTTCCTGTTGTTTTTTCTTAATACTCTTTTTCCCACTTAATCAATCAGCCATTCAGCCAATCTTTGAATCTTTCAATCTTGAAATTTTGTAATCCTGCAATCACTCAAAATTACCCCTAACCAATGACTGATGACAAGCCCTTACCAAGTCTCTAACCAGTCTATAAATAGTCTCACTGTCAAATCTATACAGTGAAAAACAGTACCACCTTTTATAGAATTGCACCAAGAATTTTCATTAAATATAAGAGGTATCTCAATGGCTATAGTAAAAGGTTCGGTAATCGGAAATTTAAGTGGTAAGCTTGGCAATCTTTCTGCACGCACCGTAGATGGTAGAACCATTCTTGCTGCAAGACCTTCCAGCTTTAATGCAAGTCAAGAACCTTCAGTAATTGAAATCAGAAAGAAGTTTTCTGTTACTGGTAACTTCATCAAGGTTTTGCTTTCACTTTCTGCTTTATACGAAATCTGGAAGAAAGTTAAAACAGCCGGTATGTCTGTTTATAACTATACTTTCAAAAACAATTTCGCATACTCTTCAGCAGAAATGCCAACAGATCAGAACATTATTACACCTGGTGGATTTGCACTTCCGGTGCAAGCTGCCACAGTTGGAGCCAATAATGTTTCTGTCCAACTTTTAGCTCTTAACACTGCTTCTGTATTCACTCCGGAAGAAGTTGATCTTTCAGCAAATGGTGTGTTGTGCTATTCCAATCCTATCAACCCAGAGGATCCTGAATATCAATTAACAAATCTAAATGCTGAATTACCTGCTTACAACTTCACTCAACCACACACAGTGGATATTCCATTGAACGTATTACAGCAAGCAGTAGCAGCTAAATATCAGAGTTCCACTTTGTACTTTATTGTTGCTTCCAAAGATGCTGATGGTAAGATTATTCAATACTCAGCAACTTACGTTGCTCCTCAACCAACATAAGTTAGCATCCATTAGCATAACCCTTCCAAAAGTCCCGATTTCCTTCGGGACTTTTTTTTATCACTTAATCATTTTATTGTCAGTAACTTTAATTCTTTCGCCCTTTATTTCATCATTTCGCTTATTAGCAGCTTCGCTGACAAACACTCCATTCTTTATAAAAGGCTCTCAGTTAATCCTGTTATAGTCATCAATAAGAATGTAGCTATTTCTCCCGATACCATCGGGATCAATAACTACAGAAGAAATCATCACTCAGTATTTGTAGTTCTGTCATTCACTCCGCTTCTTATTTCATCATTCCACTTAGTGACTCCGCAAAGCGGAGACACACGTTCCATTTCTTCATAAAAAGCTTTCAGTTAATCTTAATATTATCATCAAAGAAATGTAGCTGTTTCCCTTCGGTCAACAACTACAAAGAGGATATCACTTAACATTAGTAAATGTTGTAATTCACTTCGCCCTATTTCCTTCATTTCGCTGTACTACATTTTGTCGCTTTTCCCGGTTGACGGGAAAAACTAAACTCCATTCCGTTCAGCTTCATTTCGTCAATAAGGCTCTCATAAAACTTAACCTTTAGCGTCAATTGAGTGTAGCTGTGTCGCTATCGCTCCACAACTACCAGAGGAAAGTCATCTTAACATTTTATTTCTTTCTCTCTTCATACTTAATCATTCTGTCATTAAAACAATAAGAAGTAGGAAAACCTTTTGCCCCCTTTGAACAATTTGCTGTGAGGCGTTCCAAACTTTTCCTTTTTCATTCACATTATATTTTCAGTCCCATCTGACCTGGCAAGGCAAAAAATACAACCATATTTAATCTTATTCGCTTCGCTATTGAATATTGTAATCGGCAGTCTTTTTCGCCTTGCCTTCCTCAGTAAATCAAAAAAAGAAGTTGGTTAAGGGGGCAAAATGTTTTTTCGGGGCAGTGTGCCTCGGTCAATCTAAAAGGAAAGGTATCCTATGAAAGAGAAGTCGTTACTTATGCAAGTTCACCGGCAACTTGTTAAAAGCGGTTTATATTTTCTTGCTCAAGTTTTATTTCAGCATCTTAGCGGTGTGAAAGAAAATAAAGAAGTAGCTCAGTTTATACTTAGCATTTATCAATAAATTTTTTCTTATTTTTCAGTTAAAGTTCAAAGCCGAATGGAAGCAACAATTTGTCTTTTGAACACTCACAAAGTTTCAATGGAACGGCAGCCAAGAACTTTCTTTGATGATGTGTTCAAGCAAAATCGTAGTGTATGTATGATGTGTAATTTTGGTTCTGTTATTCACCAATTTTCGGGTGAAAAAGTACATACAAAAGTACATACAAGTACATACAAAATCTGAAAAGTCATCGGGATTCCCAAACAAAAAAAGCCCGAATTCTATACGAAAACGAGCTTTTTTAGGTAAAATTTGGTTACACACCTCTTGATCCGTAGTCAGATGCTCTATCCAGTTGAGCTACGGGTGCAATTAATTATTTT
>WBZR01000891.1_pt1 | contig 42813 bp, 38 predicted proteins | sample 5204231 | NCBI WGS metagenome assembly WBZR01 (sample SAMN12412403, study PRJNA552823) | activated sludge metagenome | isolation source: activated sludge from anammox sidestream of wastewater treatment plant... | place: USA: Virginia | collected 2017-08 | reverse complement strand
CGGCGGCGCGAAGCTTCGAGCCGTTGTGCAAGGCGATGGGCCGCGCGATTGCCGCCGTGACGCCCGGCGATGCCATCGGCTACTTTACGCACTGCGGAATCGCTACAGAAATGCGCAAACCGCTCTAATAACTTCGACCGCTTGGGGCCCGTCTTCATGCTGAGAGTTTCGGAATTTGGCGTTGTGAATAAAAACCTCCCCCAGCGGCGTTTCAATTCCCGGATAGTGAATCAATAGGGGATTGCCCTCCGCAACCGACCTGAGGTCCGCGATCGCGCTCTCTAGATTGAGATCGTAATTCGTCGTGATAATCACGGGACGCGGGCATTCGCTACGCTGGCTTCCAATAATCAGAGATTGGAGTGCCAAGCGGAAAGTCAGATATCCGCAAGGGCGCTTGCTCCGCGTCCTTCTGCATACATCCCAGATCACCCTAGAAATGGCTTTGGAAGTTCCGCGCTCGAAGTCTTCCTCGGCAATCTCCATTATTTGTGCCTGAGTCATAAGCTGCTCTACATCATCCCACCAGCGATCGAAGATTCGAGATATCGACGCACAGCTGTTGCGAAACTCAAAGGTCCGTTCGTAGTCCCTCCGGATCTTGTCAGATGCTGTGCGCATTCTCGATCTGGCGACTTCCAAAAAGCGAGCCATGACCGGCACCTCACAGTCGGCCGAGCAGCCCGCTCCGAGAAGGAACACAATGGTTCCGCGCTCACTATCAAGTGTCTCGAATCTACTTTCAGACTCGTCCATTTGTTTGCCTCCTTCGTGCCTCCAAGTCGTAGGACCGCATTAATCCTACCGCGCGTGCAACCCATTTGCTCATCCGCGCCAAGCACGGGACGACTTGAACCGCCGCAAATTCGAAGGCAGGAATAGAAACACGAATAAGGCGACTTTTCCCTTCTATGACTCACTCCGGGGCACATCAGGCGGGGTACATCAGGGGCATTCGATTCTTCTTTGACTTTCGCGCCGTCATTCGAACGCGGTCCTCGTCAGGCCGTTTCAACGGCCTTTCCCGAAGGGCCATTAGGCCGGGGCTTGAGCCCCGGTCGACCGAGCCCGACGCCATAGGCCCGCCCCGCTCTCCCACCCCCCGCCGATGCCGCGTTCGTGATGATTCGATGATTGACGACTTGCGGCATCGGCGGGGGGTGGGAGAGCGCTTCCTTCTCAACCGATCCCGGCCCTAAAGGACCAGTCTAATAGCCCTTCGGGAAAGCCCCGTGAACGGGACTCAATTCGAGGCCGCCGGCTCGATCCGAACTTCTCCCTGTTCGCTGCAAACCAACTCAAACCGCGCGAACGGCGAGCAAGGGTAGACATGCGGGAGGCGATACCGTCATGATTGGCACGCAATCAACGAACTCAAGAAAAGCCGATTCCGGTTTTCACGCGCACTTTCCAAAAAACCACCTAAAAGTCGCACCGCCCCAACTCGTGACCGCCACATGTGTTGGCACAATTCCCGTGAGGCTTGTGTCACCTTATGTCACCTTCGATTTTGCTCGACTTGCGCGCGATCGGCGCGCTGGTCTTCACCCTCGACACCTTGGCCCCTCGATCCCTTGGCCCCTTTTTTCGCCTATTGTCACCTTGGATCTTGGCCGATTCGGCCGCCTCCATGGGCCCACCGCCAGACCACGTAGAGCAGGGCCAGCCCCACCAGCAGAGCGATGGTCCACAGACTATCCCGGCTCCCGGTTTGAAGATCATCCACCACGATGCTCACCGCGAGGGCCAACTCAATCCCGATCAGAAGGACGGCCACGAATGGGCCGGCCGGTGTGTAAAATACGTCGGGCCGTTCGGCATTGCCTGCCATTCTCTCCCGCCGGCGGAAAACCAGCAGACTTGCATAGGTGAGCCCGAAGAGGACCGTGCTGCCGAGAAAGTAAATTCGCAAAATGCCCGCGAAGTCCCGGTATAGAACAAACGAGCAGGCAAGTGCGCCGCCGACAAGAATCGATCCGATCGGCGCCTGGTTCCGGCTCATCCTTCCGAGGACCTTGAATGTGAGCCCGTCGCGTGCCAGGGCGTATGTCACCCGCACGTTGGCAAGAAAGACGGAGCTGATCGCCCCGAGACAGATCAGCGCGCTGGCCGCCAGAATCAACTCGTCCGCCCCCCAACCGGTCTTGCGCGCGAAGATCAGCGAGGGCACGCTCGTTCGCCCCGCCATCTCGCCCGGCGTCACCGCACAGAGGAGGGCATAGTTATAGAAGCAATAGACGACCGTGAGCGTGCCGACCGTCGTGAGCAGGGCCAGCGGCAGGGCCCGGCGCACATCGCGCGTTTCCTCCGCCAGCTTGGCCGCGTCCGTGGCCCCGCTGTAGGCCCAGTAGGCCGGAATCAGCGCCAGCAGGAAACCGTTCAGCGAAGAGTGCCCGACGATCCCCGAGTCAGCAGGCGGGGTCGCGGGAGTCACCCGGCCGGCCATCAGCATGGCCCCGACGGCAATCGCCAAAAGCGCGAGGGTCTTCAGGAAGGTGAGAATGTTCTGCGTGACCGCGCCGCTGCGCAGGCCGAGGCCGTTGACGATCATCACCGCGATGATGGCCGCGCAGCCGAGCCTGGGCTCCGCCCAGGTCTGCTCCATCATCAGCAATTGCGCGAGAAAGGTACCGAATGCCGCGGCGATGGTGCCCGCCCCACCGCCGACGATGAAGACCGTGAACGACCAACCGAAGAAAAACGCCGCGAACTCGCCATACGCCTCTTTGAGAAATTGATACTCGCCACCGGCCTTCGGCAATCGTGTCGCCAGTTCCGCCGTCACCATGCTCTGAAGCAATGTGATGACGCCCGCCGCCAGCCACACCCCAAGAATGACCCACGGCGAACTGAGGTGCTTGGCCGCTTCTCCCGGCGTGGCGAAAATGCCCGATCCGATGGCCCCGCCGATCCCGACGCACGCGACGCTGACAGGTCCGAGCAGACGACGCAGCGCGGTTTGCGTTGCCGGACCGACTTGCGACATGGAGGCCCTCGCCGATGCTCAGTAAGAATCAACTCGCGCGGCCGTCATGCCTCAAATGTTTCGCCGGTCAGACGCTCGTACGCCTCGATGTATCGCGCGCTCGTCGCGGCGATGACGTCCTCCGGCAGTCTCGGCGCCGGGTCGGTCTTGTCCCACTTCCCCGCGTCGCAAAGGCCCTGGAGAAAATTGCGGACGAATTGCTTGTCGAAGCTCTCCTGGTCGCGGCCCGGTTTGTACTTGTCGGCCGGCCAGAATCGGCTGGAGTCCGGCGTCAGCACTTCGTCGATCAGCAGAATCCCATCGGACGTCTGGCCGAATTCAAACTTTGTATCCGCGAGGATGATCCCCAGTTTCCGTGCATGCTCCGACGCCCGGGCATACAGTGACAGGGTCTTGTCACGCAGCTCCCGCATCACGCCCTCGCCGACGATGCCGCAGGCCTGCTCGAAGCTGATGTTCTGGTCGTGCCCGGACTCCTCCTTGGTCGCCGGTGTGAAGATGGGCTCCGGCAGTTTGTCGCATTGCTTCAGCCCTGCCGGCAGCGCGATGCCGCAGACGGTGCCGTTGGCGAGATACTCCTTCCATCCGCTGCCCGAAAGGTATCCGCGCGCCACGCACTCAATCGGGACGACCTGCGTCTTGCGGCAGACCATCGTGCGATGGGCGAGTTGGTCGGCGAAAGCCTCGAACCCTTTCGGCGCTTGGGTGCCGATCACCTCGATCAGATGGTGTGGGTATTCTGACCCCACCAGGTCAAACCAGAACTTCGACAGGGCCGTCAGGACCCGCCCCTTATTGGGGATGGGGTCGGGCAGCACGCAGTCAAAAGCGCTGATGCGATCGGTCGCCACCAGGAGAAGCCGGTCGCCCAGGTCGTAGATGTCGCGGACTTTGCCGCGTCGAACCTTAACCTCGGGGATGTGAGTCTGCCGGACGACGGTGCAGGCCATGGGTTCCTCCGTGATTGAACAATGGCAACGATCCCGGTCAGGACAAGCCCGCACACTAGACGTCTCTCCGAGGGGATGTCAAGCCCACCCCGCCCCCTCGAGTCAAACGCGGGTCGGCTCGTCAGAAGATAGGGATTGATCTACAGTGCCCGCCTCGCTAACTTGAGCATCCCAATCGGCTGCGGGCTGCAGACCGATTGCAGATGGGTTCATAAACCAGGAATTCTGCCAAGGAGCAAATATGGCTGCCGCAATGAGCAAGAGCGCGTTGATCCGACACCTCGCCGAGCAAAATGAACTGACCCGTGCACAAGTCGTCCAGTTCGTGGACACGCTTGTCGCCACTGCCTACAAGGAGGCCAAGAACGGCTTCATGCTGCCCGGCCTCGGCAAGCTGGTGCTGGTCCAGCGAAAGGCCCGAATGGGACGGAACCCCGCGACCGGCGAGGCCATCAAGATTCCCGCGAAAAAGGTCGTCAAGTTCCGCGTGGCCAAGGCCGCCAAGGATGCGATCCTCGGCACGAGCGGGACCAAGAAGAAGGGCCGAAAGTAGCCCTTCGGCGTTTTGCCAATCGTGCCTGGTTGTGGCCGGGCCGCGATGGAATACCCTTGCTCGCAGGGCATGGGGCCGGATCGTGCCTGCGCGGTCGCAAAGCCGGTTTCCCGGAAATCCGGCATCCTCGAACATAGAATCGTCGACTTGGCCCAGGTTCGGTGGCACACGGGCACTTGACATTGACTCGGATCAACACGATCCTTCTTGCCCCGCGTTCGATCCGGCCAATTTTTCGGCCGGTGGCGCGGCGTGGAAAACCGCGGCGGAGAATCGATTTTTGATGGCCACATCCAAGAAGACATCGAAAAAGGCCGGTGGCTCCAAGACGGCGGGCGCAAAGACGAAGCCCAAGTCCGCCGCCAAGGCCAAGCCTGCCGCCGCGACGAAGGCCTCGGCGAAGTCGAAAGCCAAGTCCAAGTCTCGGGCGGAGGCCGTCGCCCATGAATCCGCATCTTCATCGATGTCTCCCGCCAAGACCGTCGTTGAGCGACCCGCCAAGCCGGCGAAGCCCGCCGTTGATGCGCAGTGGCAGGCTGATATGCGCGAGGCTCTGGCAGCGCAGCGCCAGCGGCTGCTGACCGTCGTGCAGACGACTCAGGCGCAGATGGCCCAGAAGTCCGGCGACCTGGCCGACGTCAGCGACCGGGCATCCGAAGGGTTCGAAGACGAACTCGACATGGGTCTCATGGCCATCGAGGCGGCCCAACTCGACGACATTGAAGCGGCCATCAAGCGAATCGACGACGGCACGTACGGCATCTGCCTGACCTGCGCCAAGGCCGTGCCTCGCAAGCGACTTGAGGTGCTGCCCTTCGCCCGGCGCTGCCTGCCCTGTGAAGGCGAGCACGAACGCCGCGCGAAGAACATCGAGCCGAGCGACGAAGAGGAAGATTGGGACTAACCGTTCCGCTTCGGGCCTCTGACCGCGGCACCGCACTTCAGGCTTGATTATTTCTTCTTGAGTGTCTGCTTGTCTTTTCCATCGCGGATCTCAAGCGTCTGCCCCATCATCATGTAAGTAGCGCCGTACTTCCGCTCGGGCTTTCCGGGATTCTTTAGCTTCAATTCGACACCATTGAAGTCGTAGGTCCCCGCGAGCCGAACATTCTCTTCGCCCTCCTTGGCCGAGGCGACATAGGTTCCGTTGTCATTGAAAGTCGCGTTGGTAATGAAGAACTTGGCATCATCGGCCTTGCCCGTGTTCTCCCATGTGCCGACCAGGGCGTTACTGCACCCGGCAGTGACGAATCCCAGCCCCAGGAGGCAAAACAGTCTCAATTTGGCGACCAATCCGTTTGGTTTCATGGTGATTCCTTTCGATACATCCGCGGCCATACATCTCGGCCGCTTAGGCGCAAGCTAAATCTCCAAAGCGTCACTGTCAATGCTGGTATGGCCGTCCCTTGGCCCGGCGTGTTGTTCTTAGCACGGAAGTCCGCTAGAATAGCGGGGCTAGTCCCGATGGTCCCGACATGGACGGGACGACTGCCCGGTGACACGACTCCGCGGGCGGGCAATTCCGGATCAAACCGGATGGTCAATCTGACCGATAGATTTCAGCGTGCGGAGTCGCTTTAGAAGGTTGTATGGCGAACACAGAAGCAATTGAAGTCGAAGCGGAAGTCCTGCAGGCCCTGCCGAATACCATGTTTCGCTGCGAGTTTGAACTCGCCGGCAAGAAGCAGCTCGTCCTCGGTCACATCTCCGGCAGGCTCCGCAAGAACTTCATTCGCATTCTGCCCGGCGACAAGGTCCGCGTCGAGCTCTCACCCTACGACCTCACCCGCGGCCGCATCACCCGTCGCCTGTAATTCGCGGCGCCCCCCGTTGATCTCCCCCCGAAGTCAGATCCCCGATTTCTTCGTTCGATCGCCGTACGCCTGGACGATCCGCGTCACCAGTTTATGACGGACGATGTCCAGCTCGCTGAGCCGGACCACCGCAATGCCTTCCACATTGGAGAGGCGGCGCACCGCGTCGGCCAGGCCGCTGGCACTCTTGCTCTCCAGATCGGACTGGCTGTCGTCGCCGGTGATGATCATCTTGCTGTGCTCGCCCATGCGCGTCAGAAACATCAGCATTTGCGGAATGGTCGCGTTCTGCGCCTCGTCGAGGATGATCGCCGCGTTATTCAGCGTACGGCCCCGCATGAAGGCCAGCGGAATCACTTCAATGGCATCGTTCAGCATGAATCGCTTGATCTGCTCGAACTCCATCATGTCGTGCATCGCGTCGAAGAGCGGACGCAGGTATGGATTCACCTTCGCCTGCATGTCTCCGGGCAGGTAGCCGAGCTTTTCGCCCGCCTCCACCGCGGGTCGTGCGAGGACGATTCGCTTGAGCCGGCCGACTTTGAGCAGCGACAGCGCCATCGCAACTGCCAGATAGGTCTTGCCCGTACCCGCCGGACCCAAGCAAAAGCAAAGGTCGTTTTCGGCGATCGCTCGGACATACGCCGCTTGTCCGGCGGTCATCGGCCGAATGGCGGCCGAATGGCGATAGACGTGAATCGCGCCGGTGTCGTGCCGCGATTGCTGCGCCGCCAGCGACTCGAGCGCTTTCGCGACCGCGTCCTTTTCCAATCGACCCTTGTGCTTGAGCGTTTCCTGAAGTGACTCGATCAACGTGGCCGTCTTGGTGACGGCATCGGCGTCACCGACGAGCTTCAGTGTCGAGTCCCGCGCGAAAATCTTGACGCCCATTGCCTCGCGGATGGCGCGCAGGTTGCTGTCAGCCGGCCCGAACAATTCAATCCGTCGGTCAACCGGGGCGTCGAGTGTGATGACCAATTCCAAGTGGCCAGCGGCTCCTTACGCGGCGATCTGCGCCGCGAGCGTTAATGTATCAGAATCCACCATGCCACGGGAGCCGTCAGCAGCACGGAATCGAGAATGTCCAGCACGCCGCCGAAGGCCGGAATCGCCTGGGCCGAGTCCTTGGCCTGTGCGTCGCGTTTGATCAGCGATTCGAGCAAGTCGCCGGTCTGCCCGATCACCGCCATCAGAAACCCGAAAATCGCGGCCCGCCCGACGGTGAGAAAGGCCGGGGGAAATGCCGCAGCCTGGCTCCCGTCGATCCATTTCGCCACGCCGACCGCCAGCACAATCGAAGCGACAACGCCCCCGCAAAGACCCTCCCAGGTCTTCTTGGGCGACAGCCAGATGATGAGCTTGTGCCGACCGATGGCCCGGCCGGTGAAGTAGGCCCCAATGTCACAGATCTTCACGGTGGCGATGAAAAAGAGAACGATGGCGATGCCGTGCGGCGAACCGTCCAACCGAATTGAAACGATGAATTGCGGGAGCAACCCCAGGTACAGCACGGGCCAGATGGACACGGCCATGTCGCCGATCGCTCGGTCAGTCCTCCGTCGAAGCGCGACGAGAAAAAAGACGCCGAACAGGGCCGTGAGCAATGCGCCAACGGTTAACTGGGCAGGGGAGAGCTTCGCCAAGCCCCAATTCCCTGTAAGCCCGCTCTTGCAGAGAAACGGAATGGAAGCAATGAGTGAACTGACGATCGAAGGCCAGAGGGTCAGCGGCTGGTGACCGGCGCCGCGAAAGAGTCGAGTGATTTCCAGCCCGCCCAGGAAAACGAGAACGGCGACGGTGCCAGTCAAGATCGCCCCGTCGAACCTGAATTCCGCCGCATCCTGACTCACCCACGCAGCCAGTCGGCTATCCGCGTAAAGCAGACCGACCAGCACAGCAATGAGAATCGCGCCGAAGAGGAGTCGTTGCCAAAGCATCGGAGAAGATTACCGTGCCGGCGCTGTTTGCAGAAGCTTCAGTTTCCAGCGGCCTGAACAGACCGGCTTTGAAGGAGGTCCGCGAGGTCGATTGACACGACGGGGCAATGCGGAGCCGATTTGCCATCCCGGGAGATCGCCACGTGCATTCGCCGGGCATTTGGCTCGAAAACCACGCTGTGATAGGTTAAGAGGCCGCGCTTGCCCGGCGGCGTTTCCTGAGCCACGCTTACCAAGAGCTTCCACGCCCCATCGACATCGAGCCGCTTCGATTCCTTCGACACCGCACTAAGCTGCTCATTGAGCCGTGCATACCGGTCACATGGCTCCGGCTCGGCACGCTTGCGGTAGTGATTCGTGGCGATCTGAAAGCCGGGATCGGCTTTCTTCTTTCCGGCGACCGCTGCCGCCCGAACCGTAACGCCGGATGAATCAAACATGCTTCCGTCATACTCAAAGACAATCGACGGACGACTTCGCCCTGTCAGATAGGGCGCGGACAAGACGACGTTGTTGCCGACCCTGCTCAAGCACTTCGAGAGAATGTCTCGTCCGTCCATCGCCGCCGTCTCGGCATGGGCTGACTCGATCACCTGCCGCAACGAGAGACCGCGCGGGGTAAATCCGATGGGCATGGATGGCCCGTCGGTATGCACGTCGTGCATGCACACGCTGACGCCCTCGGCATTCATCCCTGTCAGACAGCCGATGAACCCCGGCCACGTGACGGAAACCCAGGGTATCTGCTTTTCGCTCGCGTCGGGAATTTGTACGATGAGAATCTGTCCGCCTTCGAGGGCTCGCAGACTGTGCCAGTCGAGATTTCGCCCGCTGATCGTGTCTCCATCCTTCGTCAGCGGTCCCCAGGCCGCGAATGACGAACAAGCCACCCGGGAAATTTCCGGAATGCAATTGATCGTGACCAGATCGTCGAACTCAATCGCCCGACCCAGCCGAGACAAGTACCCGCCATCCGGAAGCTTTGCCCGGATACCTGAGAGCATGCCTTCAAGCTCCTCCTTGAATCGCGGCGCGACGGCCATCGTCCGGAGCATGGCCCGCGCCTTTTGCTCGTAGAGCTTCGCGCCCTCTTCGCCCGGTGTGATCTCCTCCAGATAGCCGTTCAGGAGGCGAACGATCTCATCGCCGAGGAAGTAGCCGTGAGCGTAACCCCGCTCCTTCGCCGTCCCCCAGATGCGGAGCACGCGAAGCGACCCGACCTCGCGGATTTCCCCGTGAGCGCGCGCTTCAGTCCCGGCGTCGCCGCGCGCGAGCGACCCGGGAACCAGTACGCACGCTGCGATCAGCGCGATCGCCGCCGTGCGAATGAGCGGCCTGTGTATTTTCACCTTGCCCCTACCGCCGTCTTACGCCCGACCGCGCCGGGTCGGCCCTTTACCGCGGGAACGGACTTGCTCACCGGCGCTTCGACTTTTCCCGCGGGTTCCGCCTTGCTCGTTGCCTGGGCCTCTTTGGCCTCTTTGGCATCCTTCTCGGCCTCCGGCTTCGCTCCGCCGAGCAGCCCGTTCACCTCGAGAATCTTGATCCGAATCTCCTCGAAGAGCTGCGGATTGTCCTTGAGGAAGACCTTGGCGTTTTCCTTGCCCTGTCCAAGCTGAACGTCGCCGTATCGCAGCCACGCCCCCTGTCGCTCGATGAGCGTATGTTTGATGCCCAGTTCGATGAGATCGCCCTCCCGGCTGATGCCGGAGTCGAACATGATGTCGAACAGGGTCTCGCGAAAGGGCGGAGCGACCTTGTTCTTGACCACGCGGGCCTTCACCTGGCTGCCGGTGACCTTGTCGCCCTCCTTGATCGAGGCGATGCGTCGCACGTCGATGCGGATCGAACTGTAGAACTTCAGGGCCCTACCGCCCGGCGTCGTCTCAGGACTGCCGAACATCACACCGATTTTCTCGCGAATCTGGTTGATGAAGATGACGATCGATCGACTTTTGGCGATGCCCGCCGTCAGTTTTCGCATGCCTTGGCTCATCAGCCGGGCCTGCACGCCGACCGAGGCCTGCCCCATCTCGCCCTCCAACTCGCTCTTGGGTGTCAGGGCGGCGACCGAGTCCACGACGATCACGTCGACCGCGTTCGATCGGACGAGCATGTCGGTAATCTCCAGCGCCTGCTCGCCGCAGTCCGGCTGGCTCACCAGGAGCGTCTCGGGGTTCACGCCGCAGCGCTTCATCCAGGCGGGGTCCAGTGCGTGTTCCGCGTCGACAAAGGCCGCCACCCCGTCGGCCCGCTGCGCCGCGGCGATGACGTGCAGCGCCAGCGTCGTCTTGCCGCTCGACTCGGGACCGAAGATCTCGACGATTCTCCCCCGCGGCAGGCCCGCTCCGCCGAGGGCCAGGTCCAGCGAAAGGGCTCCCGTGCTGATGCCGTCCTTGGCCGCGGAGAGATTCGCGTCCAATTGCATGATGGCGCCTTTGCCATAGGTCTTCTCGATTTGTTGCAGGGCCCGATCCAGTGCCTGCTGCCGTTTGCCGTCACCACTAGACATAGATATTTCTCCCGTCGGTCCAGTTTTCGTGAGGCGACGCACCCTCGGCGGCTCCTTCCGCCGGCGCATCGCACATCTGTTATCATGCCACCATATCGGGCGGGAGGCAAGCACATTTTTAGGAAAATGTTAGGTACACCCGAATAGGGGGTTTTGGCGGACCGGACGTCCGCCCTTCGCGGCGGTTTCTCGCCGACCCATCTGCCCCATGTGGGACTCGGCCGGCTTGTACGCTCGGCGCCCGCGGATTAGGTTCCGACGCCATGGGGGCGGTTGTCGAAGACAAGGGCCGTGTGCCAGCGGCCTTGCAGCCCCATGAACCAACTCCATATCGATCAGCTTCAGGCTCCGCAGTCCGGAAGGAGTCGGCTTAAGATTCGCCTCTGGCGAGAGTGGTGCTTCTATCGCGCTGCCCTGGGCCACCTGTGGAAGCGGCTCCTGCTGATGCTGGCCATACTCCTGGCCGGCGGCTTCGCCTTTCGGGCTATGGAGCCGGAAAAGCAACTCTCCCTTCCCAAGGCCACCTATTACACCTTCAGCCTGATCTTCGGCGAGCCGCCCGAGGAGTTCCCGGAATCCGTTCTGCTACAGGTAATGTTCTTCCTCGTGCCCATCCTGGGCCTCACCGTCATCATCGAGGGAATCGTCGATCTGGCCGTGCTGGTGGGAGACCGTCGGCGATTTGAAAGGAGCTGGTGTGCGACCATGGCGGCATCATTGACCAACCACATCATTCTCATCGGGCTCGGTAAGCTCGGCTATCGCACTTATCGCCTCCTGCACCGCCTCGGCGAGCCGATCGTGGTCATCGAGCGCGATGCTCAGTGCCAGTTTCTCGACACGATTCGCCGAAACGGCACGCCGCTGCTCATCGGCGACGCCCGCCGCAATGCCCTGCTGGAAGACGCGAATATCCGCCACGCCAAGAGCATCGTCCTCGCGGCCGACGATGACCTTGCCAATCTGGAAATCGCCCTGGATGCTCGCGGCATGAAGCCGGACATCCGCGTGGTCTTGCGCATGTTCGACCAGAACATGGCCGACAAGATCCGCCAGGGGTTCGACATTCACATTGCCATGAGCCAGTCAGCGATCAGCGCGCCGGCCTTCGCCGTCGCCGCGATCGAGTCCTCCATCGTCGGCAGCTTCATCGTCGGCGAGCAGCTCATCGTCATGCAGCGATGGGACGTCCGCGAGGAAGGCCCCTTCGCCAGCAAGACCGTCGGGCAGATCATGACGCAGTTCGGCGTCGGCGTGACTCAGCATTCCCCGGCAGGCGGTGGGGAGATTCGCCTGTTTCCGCCGCCCGACACGGTCATTCAGCCCGGAGACGTTCTTCTGCTGCAGGCGCCCTATCACACGATTCAGGGGCTAAGGTCGCGTGTGACGGCTCATTCCCACGCATGATAGTTCACTACGTTTCAAGCTACGGGGTGGCCCGCACGGCAAGCATGACCGACTGCCCTTCCGCCAAGCCCGCCGGTGAGCCGCCGACGACGATGCACTGACCGGGGGTCAACACGATTTCCGTCTTTAATTCGAAAGTACCGGTAGCCCGACTGGTTGAGAAACCACTGGTGACACTTGGCACAGTAGTGACTTGTTCGATCCTCACGTTTGCCTCTACCTCCAAACGGACCGGTTCGCCTTTCGCGGCGTCCTGGACCCGACCTTGAACATTGACAGACACCGTATCAGCGACGCGTCCCTCGACTTTGAATTTTCCCCCCTCCGTGGCATCCGCAAACAACCGACCCAGAAGCTTGACGCGGCCGAATCGGGACAGTTCGTTGGCCACCTCTTGTAAGTCCTCCGGCATTACGGGCTTTTCATCGGCAGATTTCAGATCAGCGTGGAAGAAGACGAACTCCAGCGCAACACGCTCGGCGGGTCGGTCGAGTTTTTCGACAATCGTCTTCACTGCGGCGAGTACCTTGTTCGAACGGCTCAGAACGATAATGCTCGACCGCGCGTCGTCGGCGGAGAGCCTCAGGATCGACTCGGAAGTTCCGGAGAACACTTGGCGAATATTTGACAAGACGTCGTTTGCCCGCCGATGCTGAATCGGGATGATCGCCAGTTCCGGCTCGGAACCGGTGTCCATGTCCGGGATGTCGAGTTCCTTGAGAAGTTCCGCCACCTGCTCGATCTCGCGCGGCGTTCCCATGAACAGGAGCTTCCCCGTCGCGGGCATGTCCACCACGCGACCTCGCCCGTAGAGTTGGCCGATGTAGTCCGCCAGTTTCGTCGGATGCGCACGGGTAACGGTGAAACACTTCACCTCCGATCCGTCCTGTTCCGAGGCTTGTGCGACCGTGCCGCGACCGCCACGGCCGCGTCCGCCGACATCACCATCCTGCTGCGCAAACGCAATCGGCGAGAAGGCCCACGTTGAAAGCTGTGCAACCGACAGAATGAGAATTCGCATCCACATGATCAAAGTCTCCTTGCGGGATTGAGTTTGGTATCAGTTTCGTCCTTCACCGGAGTCGCCGGGCTCTGGCATTCCCCGTACAGCCACACGATCTGGATTTTCGGATTGGAGGTCTGCACGTTGACCGCGACGCACTCCGGGCCTCCCTTGATGCTGATTTGGGTTGCATCGATTCGGCTGACCATCAGGTCGCCCAGTGGAAGAGGCTGTTCGCTCGCGGCGACGGTCAGGACAGGACTCTCAACACTTCCCGGCTCTTGCGCGATCCTCCATGAACGCGCGAAGTGCGTCCCGGCCCAGACCAACATCACCGCGGCGGCTGCCGTCACGGCGACACGGCCGACGCGCCAACTTCGACTCGACGCTATCCGGGACTCGCCCGTCGCGATTCGATCCGCAAGGACCCCAAGCTCGACCAGGTCGCCCTGCAAATCGACATGCCGCTTGAACCGCGCCCGGCACTCGTCGCAAAAGGCCAGATGATCGTTGACCTCGCCGCGCGCCGATTCATCGAGCAGGCCGTCCAGCCAGTCGTCGAGGCGAATCCGAGTCTTTTCGCAGCCCATCATGATCCAATTCCCTCAAACAATTCTGAGAGCTTCTTCCGCGCCAGATGCACGTGACCCCTCACCGCCGCTTCCGACAATTCCATGACCACGGCAATCTCCGCGTAGCTAATCTGCTCCATGCTCCGAAGCGTGATTACCAACCGTTGTTGCGCCGGCAGCCGCGAGATCTCCAGTCGAATCCGCTCCAGTCGCTCGCGATGCTGGGCGATGTCTGACGGTGTCTCGGTTGTCTTTGCATCAATCCACGGCCCCAGCGGTTCAGCGCGCCGCCTCCGACGAAGATTCAGACACAAGTTGCCGACCGTCCGAAGCATCCACGGTTCGAATCTCTCCTCATCGAATCCCAAGCCCGACGACACCGCGATGCGGAAGGCCTCCTGCACGAGTTCGTCCGCGTCCGCGGTATTCCAGACGAGCTTGACCGCGAGCCGGGTCGCGCGCTGCCTCAGGGCGTCGATGCGCAGAGACGTCACCGAGTCCGCAGCCGATGCCGGCGCCTGTCTCGATTGATTTGGGACGTCCGGCATTCCCTGTGTCCGTTCTCTCACGGGCCATCCATGACATACTGTTATGAGCCGCTGATTCGTTTGACTTGTACCGTGGTTTTTTTCTCGGTCGCAGTGTCTCTCGGACCCGACGGCCCCTGCTCAACGCGCCGCAAACCCCGACCGCAGCGGAGTATATGAGACGTAGGCACCTTTCTGAATTTTTCGTTTTCTCGATGACCCGAATCGTAAAATAATCTTGGAGTGGTCGCCTTCCAGCGCGAACTCCATTGGGGGAACAGGGGATGACAACAACAGATTCCAAGACAACAGATGGCACAACACGTTGCCGCCTGCTCGCGCCGCTGGCCCTGCTCGTTGGGGCCTCACTGTGCCTTACAGTAATCCTGTGGGCAACACCGGTTCGCGGTGACATCGAACAGAAATCCGAGTTCGATTCCCGCGCCGTCGTCGTTCCGGAGCCGGCAACACTCGCCTACGTCGCCGTCACGGCCGTAGCGCTCTTCCGCCGTCGTCGCCCCAAGACCATCCATCAGGGTCGCAGGTAATAGACACCCAACACCGGGTCCTTCTCCGCCGCGGGGTTCGGCGGATAGCACTCATCCGGCGACTCAGGCAGCGGCGTCGGACTAATCTTCTTGAACGCCCACACTTTCAACGGCGTCTGCCACTGGCTTCGAAACTCGGCTAATAGTTCGTAGTGCGCGGCATCGCGCAGTCGGTCCAACTCAATTCGGTGATAATCACTTCCGCTGTATTCCGAGTCCCACAAGACAACTGTTCCCACCGGCATCGAAGCGAGAAGCGTCGGGCCTTTGTGCGCCCGGGGATTCTCAATCAGATCGAGGTGCAACGAGAACCACGGATTCGTCGCAAAGAACGGGCCATCTGAGTACCCCTGCTTCTGCAGCCATCTGGCGATGTCGCGGGTGAAGCGCTGCGCCCCCCGCTCGCGCAGCGGCGTGACAATCACGATCCACTGAGCCAGCACGGTCAGGCCCAGCACCCCCAGTCCCGCGCGCCGGGCCCACGCCGATCGGGCAGCGCGTCCGAGCCAAAGCGCCAGCACCACAATCGCCAGGACGCAAATTCTCAGTGACCAGATGAGTCGATCGTCCATAACGAAGCGGCCCGACGTTCGCTGTTGCTCGATCGCCGCGAGCCCGATGAGCCACACCGCCGCAATGACCACCCACGGCCCGTATGAACGGCGGCCGCTCCCGGAGAATGCCCTCAATTCCTCAAGGCCCGCCGTCGCGAGAATGGCGGCCAGCGGCGCGACCGTCACCATGAATCGCCCATAGCCGCCGCTCGCGAACACGCCGAACCATCGAACGAGGATGTGCGTTAACAGAAATGTGCCCGCCAGCGCAGGCGTCAGCCACTCGCCGCGCCGCCACAATGCCGCCCCACCGATGATCGCCAGCGCCAGGATCAGCGGCGTCATCGCGTAGAGCGCATCCGGCACATAGCCAAGCGGCCCGGCGGGAAGATACTCCGTCGATCCGGTGGCGTGCCTGAAGATGGAGAACGGCCAAGTCCCGAACGTCGCGAAGAACGTGACATTGTGCGCGATCGGTGCAAGCGCCGTGGCGAATGCCGCCGCGAAAAACCTTGCCGTGCCGCCGCCCGCCATCCAGACGCCGACCATCCAAACCGGCAGCAATGCCGCCGCTTCATGCCGCGTCACCAAAAGCAAGGAGAACATCACTGAACCGCTGACGACCCGCTTCGTTTGGAGCAGCGCCGCCGCAGCGACGAGATAGAGTCCCGCGAAGTTCTCCGTCAGCGTCGTCGTGGCCAACACACTGGCAAGCGGCTGCGCATAACAAAGCACCACCACCAGCCACGGTCGCGCCACACCCAGTCGCATTGCCAGCCGCGCGGCGATCAGTGCCGATGCCGCGGTCGCAACCGCCGACAGCAAACGCGCGCCATGCCATGCCGTATCAATATCCGGCAGCCACGACACCGCGAATAGCGGGATCGTCAATCCCGGCCTTCCCCAAACGTGCAGCAGATATGAAGGAAACCACCCCGCCCATCGAGCAAAGAGAAAGTGCGTCAGGTCGTCATCCTGATATACGCCCCTTGATGCAAGCCCCAGGGCCGCCGTCAGCAGGAAGAACGCGCCGAGCGTCAGCGCGAGCCATCGCCCCGGTTCGGCCGGCCTTGTCACGTCAGCGCCTGGCCCCACTTGAGCTTCTGAACCAGCGTGTCCCAGCTCTTGCGCTGCGGATTGCGCACGAGAAGGAAGCTGCTCGATGAACGCCGCAGTTCAATCCGCGTCCCACCTGGAATCGGGCACACATACTGTCCGTCCAGGACCATCGCCGCGCCTTCGCTCGTCATCCGAACCGCGATCGAAACAACCGACTGCGGCCCCACCACCACCGGCCGATGCGTCATCGAGTGGGGGCACAACGGAGTCAGAATAATCGCCTCAACATCCGGCTGAACAATCGGCCCTCCGCACGACATATTGTGTGCCGTCGAGCCCGTCGGCGTCGCGATGATGAGCCCGTCGCTCACAATCGTCGTCACCGGATGATCGTCAATGTCCACCGACAGCCCCACCGTTCGAAACGGCTCGGCCACGCGAATGACGCAATCGTTCAGCGCGACGCCCGCAAGGCGCTTGTCCTTGGAATCGGTCAGCCAGACATCGAGCATCATGCGCTGCGTGACGAGTTCCGGGTCGCTCAGAACCTGATCGAAGTGGATCAGCAATTCGTCAGCAGTGAAGTTGGCGAGGTAGCCGAGCTTCCCCATGTTGACGCCGACGATCGGCACCTGCTTATGCTGCATCGCCTGACCCACGGAAAGGATCGTCCCATCGCCGCCCAGCGCGATCACCATGTCCGGCCCGGCTTTCATGATCTCCCCGAGCTTGCAGTCGAGGTCCGAACCCACCAGCAGACCCTTCGATTCGAGCATGCCACGCAAACGGGAAAATGTCTCAGGCACCCCCGGCTTGGCCGCATTCCCGATAAGAAATATCCGTTTAATCTGAGGGTTCTTCGTCATCCTGGGCTCCAGCCCCTTCGAGCTATGCCGCGAATTATTCGGCGACCACCATTAACCACGAGTCGGCCCTTCATGGCAACTGCGCGCCTCAAATACCCACAAAGCATTGTATGGCCAATATTTACGACCGCAACCCGCCGACCTTCCACCATCCCTCCAACAGCGCCGAGATTGGGCAGACACCTTGCGATCCACAACAATGAAGCAGGATCGCAGGGCTGGGTCGCGGCGGCGGACTTTCTCCGCTAAGCGCGTTTGACGCCGTGGCTTACCTTCTGAACCGCGCTTCGATGGGCTCGTTGAACCGGCCATCGGCGACGGTCGCGATCCCTTGTGGACATTCAGGCGGAGTCGTTGCCATGGCCAAATTCCAGTACGAAGCGATGAACGCGGCGGGTCAGGAAGTCAAAGACGAGATCGACGCGCCGACATCCGAAGACGCGATCGCCAAGATTCGCGGCCTTGGATATTTCCCGACCAAGGTCAAGCAGAAAGGCGGCGCGAAGAAGGCCGCCGCGGCCGGCGCCGGGGGAATGCCCAAGCGCCGAAAAGCGGCACTCGGCAAAGTCTCCACCAAACAGCTCACCCAGTTTACTCGCCAGCTCTCCACGCTCATGGACGCCGGTCTGCCGATTCTTCGCTCGATTCGCATTCTCGAACAGCAGCAAAAGCCCGGCACCCTGCGCGTCGCCCTTCGCTATGTCGGCGAAGACGTGGAAGGCGGCGCGACGCTCTCCGAGGCGATGGCCCGCCACCCCAAGGTCTTCGACCGCTTGTACTCAAACATGATCGCCGCCGGCGAGGCGGGCGGTGTGCTCGACGTCATTCTCCAGCGCCTGGCCGACTTCATGGAAAAGGCCCAGAAGCTCAAGCGAAAAGTCATCGGCGCCATGATCTACCCCGTCTGCGTCATCGGCTTCGCCTTCATGATCGTGGCCGGCATCATGTACTTCGTCGTCCCGAAGTTTAAGACCATCTTCGCCGACTTCGACACCGCCCTGCCCGGCATCACCCAGCTCCTCCTCGATATGTCCGACTGGATGGTCGGCGACACCTTGGACGCCAGCGGGCAACCGGCCAAGATGCTCATCCCCGGGTGGGCTTATATCCTCGTATCCCCATTCTTAATGCTCATTACCTACAAGACAGTCATGCGCTTCCAGGGAGGGCGCATGTTCCTCGACATCGTGAAACTCAAAATCCCCATCCTCGGAACGATCCTCAGTAAGTCCGGCGTCGCCAGATTCACCCGTACCCTCGGCACCCTGGTCGCCGCGGGCGTCCCCATCCTTGAGGCGCTCAACATCACCAAAGACACCTCCGGCAACGAGGTGTATGCCCGAGCCTTGGGCAAGGTTCACGACTCCATCCGCGAGGGCGAGTCATTCGCCGGTCCGCTGAAGGCCACCAAGGTCGTCGACAACCTCGTCGTCAATATGATCGACGTCGGCGAAGAAACCGGAGACCTCGACAAGATGCTCATCAAGGTCGCCGACAACTACGACGACGAAGTCGAGACCCTCGTCGCCGGCCTGGTCAGCCTCCTCGAGCCGGTCATGGTCATCGTCCTCGGCGGCATCGTCGGCTTTATCGTCATCGCCCTGTTTCTCCCGATGGTCAGCTTGGTAAACAGCCTGACCGGCGGCGGCGGATGATCGCCTGCGATGGCACTGAGGAGTTCTCGTGTAATGGTTTGCCTGTCAGGACGACAATGATGCGGCTTCAATTGACATCCCGATCGACCCGCTCGCGGCGCCCGGCATGGTCGCTGGCGGAGATTCTGGTCACAACTGGAATCATCGGCGTCCTCGGCGGCGCCCTCGTCGTCGGCAGCCGCGTCGTGAGCGCATCGCGAAAAACCGCGTCCGCGAAGCTGCAACTCCGGCTCATCGCCGAGGCCGCCGACCGCTACGCAGAGTACTGGCCCAAATGGAAAATCGGTTCCGTCACCATTGCCGACAAGGGCTGGCCCGACGCGTTTCCAGGCCGCGTCTTCGCGACGTGCAACAGCACTTTCGGCCCGTTTGAAGAAGTCATGAACTTCAATGACACAATCGATTTGTCCACGCCCGCCGACTGGATTGCTCAGTCAGGTCACATTGTCAATTCAAACGTATGCCTTGCCTATCAACTTCGCGCTTCGGCCGGCAATGGCCCTTTCATTGGCGAACCGCGCGGCGTGAACCTTGTCACCAGCGAGACGGTCGTCGGCGTCGGATCACCCGCTGTTCTCGTCCCGAGTTTCGATACGAGTTGCGTCCCCTCCGGCGGCGCGGCCAAACCCGCCGAAGTCTTTCTCGATCCCTGGGGCACGCCGCTTCGCTATTTCTGGGTATATCGCGACGCCACGCGCACATCCCATCGAGGATTTCTTCCCGTGGACTTCGCGCCGCTCGCAAATGACTCGAGCGCCTATGGCGTCTTCAACATGGCCTTCAACCAGCCCGCGGCGGCGACCGCGACGCAGGTGGCCTCAGGCTACGTCCTGGAGTCCGCCGGTCCCGACAAGAAATTCGGAAACGTCTGGAAGATCAACCCATCCGTACAGGAAATCGCCGACGCGGACGACAATCCGGTCGTCATGCACCCATGAACACGATGCGCTTCGACATTTCGACCGCCTGCCAGACACGCAGCGACCACGCCAGCGCCGCCGCGCCCTCATGCGCGGGTGACTCAGCGCCTTTCTCCCGGGTTGTCCCGCGGAGCGCCTTTACCCTCATCGAAATGCTCGTGACCGTGGCCGTCGTCTCCGTCGCCCTGTCGTTCAGTGCCTTCGCCTTCAACAAGGCGACCGAGGCGAACATTCTCGCCCAGGCGAAGAACGCCGTCCTCACCTATGCCAAGCTCGCCCGAAGCTACGCCATCGCCAACCAGATCGAAACCATGCTGGTCGTAAACCCCTACAACGGCCGCTTCGAAATCTGGCATCTCAATCCGCCGTCCGGAGGCGGGCCCTTCGACGTGTTCTCATCCGGCTCGCCCCCGGCCCCCGTCACCGGCCCGACAAACATGGACAGCTATGCGTTCGCCCCGGTCCTCGACTCCGGCGCCCGCCTGCCGTTCGACCGAAACGGTCGCCCGCTGGCCATCGTCAATCCCATCGATTTCGACGACGACCTGCGCCGTCCCTTCTCCGGCGACACCGACCAGCAGTTGGACAATCTGACATGGGCCGCGTTCTGTTTCAATCGATCGGGCGAACTCGTCATCCGCACGCGCCGGATCGCGACGCGATCCTACACGCTGCGAGACGGCTCGCTTCGTCCGGCCAGCCAGCGCAACCGGCTCATCGATGAAACACCGGACCTGGCGATCTTCATGGACCCGTCCCTGTCTGCCACTGATCGATTCCTGGTCTTCGGCGGCCCCACTGGCGACACGCCGATTACATCGACGCGCGGTTTTGTCATCTCCGAGGGACCGAAGCTCCGGCAGGTAGTGCCTGCAACTACGGAGACCTCCTCTCGCGTCGTCGGGCTCTGGCTGTCCGAGGCCCTGCCCGGCGGGCTCTACGCCGATTTCGCGTCGACCGTCATCCTGAACCGCTACTCCGGCGAAGAACTTACGGGGGACCGCTGATATGACCACGCTCTCCCGACAGTCTGAGGTCATTCGTCGAAGCGGCGTCGCGCCAACGGGTGACAATCCGCGCGCGATGCGAAGGCGTCCCGGCGGTTCGCGTTCGGCATTCTCCCTCCTCGAAACCACCATCGCCCTCAGCATCCTCGGCGTCGGACTCATCATGGTTGCCGCTGTCTTCCCTGTTGCGCTGACCGAACACCGCCAGAGCACCGAGCAATTCCGCGCGATGGAGCTGTTCTCCAAGGCAGAGGCCATGATCGCGGCCAAGGTCAACACCGCCGATCTCTGGGTGGATCCCGTCTATCTCCCGGGTGGTCTACTCGTAGGCCGGGACTCACCGTGGTACCTGCTCCCGACGTCCAATGTCGCCCTCGGCAACGATTGCTGGGACGCGATGATCCAGGGCCTCGCCCCCGATGACGAACTCTATGCCAATTTGGCCAACGGCTATCTGCCCGGCGTCACCGTGACGCCGCCATTCCCGAATCGTCTCACTCTGCTCGGCCTCGATATCCTCAGTGACAAGCTCGCCCCCTTCACGAACCTGCGCAACAGCTCACCGTGCATGGCGATGGGCTCGGGTGTTCTGCCTCCGTCCGCATCGCCCTTCACCGATGCCGAGCTCATGACCACGCCTAATCGCATCGTGTGGTACGGCTTCTATCGCCGTCTCGCCGCAGGCACGTTCGAATTCGCCGCGGCAGCCTGCAAGCAGCGCCGAAGGCAGTTCTTCGCCGAGCAGGACTTGACTATTCCCGCGTTTGCATCCGATCTTGGAGCTTTTCGTACCGATAGGCGATTGCCCGTACCGTGGCGTGTGCTGGTTGCGTGGGATGGTAGAAACGTTATCTCCAACGGCGTTGTCGTCGTACCTCCGCCGCCCCATGCAGTCGAATTGAAAAAACTGGCGAGACTCGCGCCAATTGGCACAAAGCTCATGGTTCGCGGAGGGGTCGATGGACCTTCTCCAGTGCCGCCGATCAGCGCCGGGACGATCTTGACCGTATCCGACATCATCGACGACTACTCGGTCGAAATCGTTGGCGAAACAAGCGGTCTGGTGCCTTATGACCCTGATTTTCCGACTTCTCCGGGCCCACCGTTTTACGCGTTCGATGTCTGGGTCTTCCCCCCCGCTTTTGAATCAGGCTTTCTCGGTCGCGAGTCGCCGGTGCTCGATTGGAGGGTGCCGCTATGATGGTACGCTCCAAATCGCCGATGCGCCCTGCGCGCCGCGCCTTCACCCTCCTCGAAGTCTCCGTGTCGATCGGTCTGCTCCTGATCGCCATGATCACCGTCGCCGGTGTCCTCCACCTCAGTTCCGATGCCGCCGGCCGAACCGCCGCACACGCCCGGGTGATCGAGGCCTCCACGGCCCTTCAACATGAGCTGTCCGACAAGCTCGAAAAGATCGTCCCCGGTCTTCTCATCATCGAAAGCCCGCCGGCCACGCTCGCCCGCGTCGAAGCAAAGGGCGGCTCGCGCTATTTCCGACTTCGTCGCGACAGGCTCGTCTTCATCGCGGCACACGGCGGCGAAAGCGCCTTTGAATCCTTCACCGACCCCACGCGCGGCACCCCTTCCAATCCAGCATTCGCTCCCGCTTCCGGCGACGAAGCGCTGATGTACTTCGGACCGGGCATTCCCGTCGTCGCCGATGGTACGCCCGGTGGCAGACAGCGAGGAATCGAATTCGGCTCCGATGACCCCGATCTCATGGCATCAGAATGGATGTTTCTCCAAAGAGCCTTGATCTTCCTGCAGACCAATCCGCCCGTGCCCGGTTGGTTTCCGCCGGATATGAGCATCTTTTCCGGCGGCGCAGGAATGCTGGATGGCGCCGATCTCGACACCGCCCCATCGCTCATGCCGATTTTCAATAATCGTATGGACGCCGTTGTTTCGGAGCCGTCCCCTGGACTGGCGGCCGGTGGCGCGAATCTGATCAGACACCTCAATGATCGCGTCGCCTTCCCCGGCGCCTTCGCGGCCCTCTTCCACGGCCCGTTGCCTTCGGCCCGTGCATTGTGGCAGGCCAGTCTCGCCCCCGCTTCGGTCAGCTACACCGACGAAAACGAAATTGATTACTACACTCGCTCCGGCTCCACCTTTTCCACGCGCCTCGCCGATTTCAGCATCGAATGGACCGACGGCGGCCGAGTGGACCCCTTGGGGCCTGACAACACACCGAACACCGGCGATGAGGATTTTCGCACCCGTTGGTTCGGCCTCGCCCCCGACGTGACCGATACCTTTGACACCGCCAATCCGGACAATCTCAAGTTTCAGGCACGATTGAGGGGAACTGCGAATATCATCAATCCGTCGAATCCGAACCCCGCGAATCCTGACAATGACCCCGCCGCGACGACCGCCTTCTTCAATCGAATTGAATGGTCGCCGACCGGCGTCTTGCGAGATGCAGACGCCCGTTACCGGGCAGTTTGGCTCGGCGCCGACTACGGTCTTCATCCCAAGGCCCTGCGATTCACCTATCGAATCTTCGACGCGAACAATCGCCTGACCGAAGACACAACCATCGATCTCAACGAGGACGGAATCCCCGATCCCGATGCCGCGTCGACGCCGTTTCTCGTGCGCCGCTGGGGCCGCCAGTTTTCCATCGTGATCCCGCTCTCCTGATCGCCCTGCCCGGTTGAATTCCTCATCGCGCCTTCCTACAGTCCAGCGCCATTTGACCCGCCCCGGACAGCACCCGACAATACCGGCCTAAACACTTTCAATCAGCGAGGGCGAAATGAAGAACGAAGCCATCAACGCCGCGATTTCCTACCTTGATCAACACAAGGACCGCTTCCAGGCCGAGCTGTTCGACCTTTTGAAAATCCCAAGCATCTCCGCACAGAAGGACCATGCCACGGATATGCGCCGTGCCGCCCAATGGGTCCTCGACCGATGCAAGGCCGCCGGTCTTCGCGCCGAAATCGTCGAGACCGAAGGCTGGCCCGCCGTCCTCGCCGAAGGCCCGCTGCATCCCGGCCGCCCTACCCTGCTCGTCTACGGTCACTACGATGTACAGCCCGAAGGCGATTTGTCGCTCTGGCACACCGGCCCGTTCGTCCCCGTCATTCAGGAAGGCAAGATCGTCTGCCGCGGCGCCGCCGATGACAAAGGCCAGATGTTCTGCGCCATCCTCGCGGCCGAAGCGTGGCTAAAGACGGCTCGCGACATCCCCGTCAATGTCAAGTTCTGCATCGAGGGCGAGGAAGAAGTCGGCTCGCCCAATCTCGCCAAGCTCATCAAGTCACACAAGGAAAAACTGGCCTGCGACTATGTCGTCATCCACGACACCGCCCAGTTCGGCGAAGGCATTCCCGCCGTCACCGCCGCGACCAAGGGGCTCGTCTACAAAGAGATCATCATTCGCGGGCCGAAGAAGGATCTGCACAGCGGAACCTTCGGCGGCTCCGTCGCCAATCCGGCGAATGTCCTCGCCAAGCTGATCGCCTCGTTCCACGATGCCGAAGGCCGCGTCAACATCCCCGGCTTCTACGATTCCGTGCAGGAAATGTCGGATGATGAAGTGAAAATGATGAACTCACTTCCCTTCGACGAATCAGCCTTCCTCAAAGACCTCGGCAGTCCCAAAGGTTGGGGCGAGCAGGGCTACAGCATCCTTCACCGACGCTGGGCACGGCCGACGCTTGACGTAAACGGCATCTACGGCGGCTACATGAAGGAAGGCTCAAGCACCATCATTCCGTCCATGGCCGGTGCGAAAGTCTCCATGCGCCTCGTTCCGGATCAAAGCGCCGAGGAAATCGAACGCCTCTTCGAAGAAACCGTCCGCGCCCGCGTACCCGACACCGTCACGCTCGAGATCAAGACCCACGCCAGTTGCGACCCCTATCTCGCCGATCTCCGTTCCGCCGGGATGAAGGCCGCGCGCCAGGCCGTCGCCCTCGGTTTCGGAAAAGAGCCCGTCTTGATTCGTGAAGGCGGCAGCCTGCCGATTCTGCCGATGCTTCGGCAAGTCCTGGGCGCCGACAGCCTCATGCTTGGCTACTGCATGCCCAACTGCAACGCCCACTCCCCCAACGAATTCTTCCATCTCCGCGACTTCGAAGCTGGCATGCGAACGTCCGCCGCGTTATTCGGGCTGATAGTCTGACCTGCGCCGCAGTTGCCCTCGTTAGCGGACGTCGCCCGCCCCTTTTCAGAATCAGTCATATCCGTCGCTGATCCATCCCGAGACTTATGGCCCGCCCTCAGGCCGCCGATATCTCCGTGAGGCCTTGCAACGCGCCGAGACGCGCGATTTCGCTTTCACCGCCGGGAGGTTACTGCCATGCAGCTTCGAAAAACGCTCGTCTTCATCATCATCCTCTCAACCGGGTTCATCGCGCCCACCGCCGAGGCCCAGTTCAGCAGCTTGCAGCAGTTTCTCTTCCAGTCATTCCGCCAGGTCGGCGATCGCACCGCAAGCATCTTCCCGGGGGGCGGCCCGCTCTTTGACAACAACATTTTCGATCAGGCCATTCGCTACAACCGAACCGGCGACGGCTGGACCTACGAGGAATTCCGCTTTTTTGGGCCCGATAGTTTCAACAACCCGAATTCGCTCGACCTGGGCCCGCTCAAGATTCAACTCGGTGCCGACGCGACACTTCTTGGCAACCCGCAGCCGGTCGGCATTCACAACAGCGTAGGTTACACGACCGCGCTCATTCCCGAAGTTTCCTTCAGGTCCCAAACCGGCCAGCGTGCATTCAACGTGTTCAGCGGACAGACCAACTTCTCGCCGGTGCCCATCAACTACGAAGTGACCATGAATACCGGGATTCAGGATTATCAATGGTCCGGCAACATCCTCGTCGACGCCAACGGCCGGATGAACGCCTTGGGCTTCTATGACCTCGACATGCGCGTCATGAACGTCGGCCAATCGACCGCCGACGGCCTTGTCGTCCATGATGAGCAGGTTACCGACTTCGATACCGGGCCGATCAACATTTCCGGCAACATCATGTTCGACGCCCTGGCCAGCCTCGCCCAGGGACTCGGCCAGACCGAGGCCGCCGCCTTTCCGCGTGCTATCTCCGGCGCCTCGGGTGACATCAACTCATCGAAAGCAAAGGTCGAGGAAATCATGGCCCGCATCCGGGCCGGCGAGCCCGTCAGCGACGAGGACATGTCCTTCATCATGCAGCAAATGTTCGTCACTGCATTCCTGAACGACCCGCTCGGCTTCATGCAAAACGGCCTGCCGGACGTGATCCCCGGCTTTGAAGGTCTCGAATTGGCCGTCTCCGAAGAACAGCCCGAACCCGCGACCAATACCAACGTCCCGGAGCCCGGTACCCTCATCCTCTTGGGGTCCGCCGCCGCTATAACCAGCTTCATCAAGCGACGACGCAAAGTGGTGTAAGCCTCCAAGCACTCGCAATCCAGCCATTAAACGGGCCCGGTTGGTCGAAAGATCACGGGCCCGTTTTTTTTGCGCCGCCTCTCCCGGTCAGCGAATCATTTTCGGAACCAGATTCCCCGCGCCGATTCTCCCTGACCCGATGGAAAATTCTCCGCACCGCGAATTCTCGTATATATAATAGACAGGGGCGGCCGATCCGTTTCATCCTCTGACCACCAGAAATCTGGCCGGCCCCGGAGCGAGGACCATGCTCGAGATCAGCGCCATCCGTGCCGAAATGCCGATCACGCGGCAATACAATTACCTCGATCACGCCGCCGTTGCGCCGATCTCCGGCCGCGCTGCCGCCGCAATGGCCCGCTTCATTGAAGAGGCACAAAGTCATTCCTACGCCCGCGGCGGCCTGTACCCCGAGTCCAAGCGCGTTCGCCAGCTCGCCGCCAAGCTGCTCAACTGCCACACCGAGGAAGTCACCTTCGTCAAGAACACCGGCGAGGGTCTCAGCTACGTCGCCAACGGCCTGTCCTTTTCCAAGGGCGACAACATCGTCACCGCCGGATGCGAGTTCCCCGCCAACATCTATCCCTGGATGAACCTCCGCTCCGCCGGCGTCCAGCTCAAGATGGTCCCGGAGGACAAAGGCCGCGTCCCGCTGGAGCGCCTCGTCGAATTAATCGACGACCGCACCCGTGTCGTGGCCATCTCCGCTGTCCAGTTTGCCAGCGGTTTTCGAACCGACCTCGCCAAGCTCGGCGCCATCTGCCAGGAGCGCGGCGTCCTCTTCTGCGTCGATGCCATTCAGGCGCTCGGCTGCGTTCCCATCGATGTCCGCGCCATGAAGATCGACTTCCTCAGCGCCGACGGCCACAAGTGGCTCCTCGGTCCCGAAGGCGCCGGCATCTTCTACTGCCGCCATGAGCTGCTCGGCCTTCTCCGGCCCTCCACCGTCGGGTGGCTCTCCGTCAAGAATCCGCTCAACTTCTCCGACTATCGCCTCGACTTCCGCGATGACGCCCGCCGATTCGACGGCGGCAGCTACAACCTCGCCGGAATCTGGGGTCTCGGCGCCTCCATCGAGTGGCTCCTCGAACTCGGCGTCGACAAGATCTGGGAGCGCGTCCAGTTGCTCACCGATCGTCTCGTCGAGGGCGTCCGCGAAAAGGGCTACCGCCTCGTCAGCTCCCGCTTGCCCGGCGAGTCCAGCGGCATCGTCGCCTTTGTCTCATCCACCCACGATCACGCCCGCATCGTTTCCCACCTTCGCCAGGAATACCGCACCGTTATCGCCGCCCGCGAGGGTCGCCTCCGCGCCAGCCCCCATTTCTACAACACCGAGGACGAGATCGACCAGCTCGTCGAGCATCTCCCCGGCCACTAGTGGACCAACTTGTCTGTCTCCCTGGGTAGCATGAGCCGCCGGCTCGTGCGTTTTCATCCGGCCCGCCCTCGACCGGTCTCTCTGTTGCCATCGGCGAATTGCTCGGTTAGCACTAGTGCCCGATGAACGCCGCCGCCTGGACCATCCTGTCCATCCTGCATTACTCCGCGACGATCGTCGTCATCGAAAACCTGCTGCGCAAAAAGCACGACCCGCGCGGCACGCTCGCCTGGATCTTCGCCCTTCTCCTTCTGCCTTTTTTCAGTCTTGCCCTCTACCTGCTCATCGGAAATGTCCCCATCCAGCGCAAGGTCCGCCGTCGTCATCACCACCGCAGGATGATCGAGCCAAACCTCCGCCGCAAAACCACCGAGGCCGTTGCCTCGCACGACGCTCGCGACGAACCCGGCCTCGACCCCGCCCAGCGCTCGCTCATCCGCATGGCCGTGCGCATCGGCGAGTCCATCGTCACCCGCGGCAACGATGTCTCCATCCATCACGACGCCGAAGCCGTCTTTCTCTCCATGAGCCTCGCCCTCGAGGCCGCTCAGTCCCACATTCACATGCAGTATTACATTTTCGCCAACGATGAAACCGGCCGCGCCGTCGGCGACCTCCTCATGAAGAAGGCGCGCGAAGGCTTGGAGGTGCGCCTTCTCCTCGACGCCATGGGCTCCTGGCGATTGCCGCGCTCCTATGTCCGCACCCTTCGCCGCAGTGGCGTAAAGGTTGCGTTCTTTCTGCCGTGGGGACTCATCAGCCGTCGATTCCACCTCAACTGTCGCAACCACCGCAAGGCGGTCATCATCGATGGCCGCATCGGCTTTTGCGGCAGCCAGAACATCGGCGACGAATACCTCGGCCGTCGGCGCAGGTTCGGCCCCTGGCGCGATACCCATCTCCGCATCCGCGGGCCCGCCGTCGCCCAGCTTCAGGAGGTCTTCATCGAGGACTGGCACTTCGCCGCCCACGAGGACCTTTCAGCAAGCGATCGTTACTTCCCCGAGCCCCAGCTTCCCGGCTCGCAGATGGTGCAGATCATCGCCAGCGGGCCCGATCGCCGGCCGAACATGCTGCATCAACTCCTCAACGCGGCCGTCTCCGACGCCGATCATTTCGTCTCGCTGGTCACGCCGTACTTCGTGCCCGATCGGGCCATGATACTGGCACTGGCGTCGGCGGCCTTTCGCGGCGTGCGCGTGCGTCTGATGCTGCCGGCCCGGTCGGATCACCGCATCGTCCTGTGGGCGGCACGGAGCTATTACGAGGAATTGCTCGAGTCCGGCGTGGAGATTTACGAATACTCCGAGGGCATGCTCCACGCCAAGACCGTCGTGGTCGACCGCCGCTGGGCGATGGTCGGCTCGGCCAACATGGACGAGCGGAGCTTCCGCATCAACTTCGAGCTGACCAGCCTGCTCTACGACGCCGGCCTGGCCCAGGACCTCCACGCCGACTTCGACGCCCTGCGCGAGCGCGCCGTCCGCATCACGCCGGAGTATTTGCAGAAGTGGACCTACCTCCAAAACCTCACCATGGGCGCCGCCCGCCTGGCGACCCCGCTGCTGTAAAGCGGAAGGATTCCGCTCGTGCGTGAATCCCTTCTCGCACGGCCAACGATGGGAATCCCTTCCCATGTTCTCGTCCCCCGCCGGCCGTTTTCCCGCGCCAAAAGCGTACAAATCCAAGGTGACATAAGGTGAAAAAAAGGGGCCGAGGGATCGAGGGGCAGAGGGATCCTGGGTGAAGACCAGCGGGCTGATCGCGCGTAAGTCCTGCAAAGTCGAAGGTGACATACGGTGACACACGCGATTTTTTTCGTTTGCAAGTGTTGTGGCGGGCACGTGTTGGGGCGCTTCGCGTTTTGGGTGGTTTTTGGTGGAAACGTCGAAAAATCGAAACTTCGAAATGCGAAGAGCCGGAGGGCGGACGCGTGTCGCACCGTAGCGCCACCTCTTGTGGGTGGCGTTTCTCGAATGACGAAGGGACCGACGTTGCTGCCCGAGTAGGGTGCGCCCCCGTAGCGCCACCTCTTGTGGGTGGCGTGCTTGGGAACCGTCGCGGACTCCAAAATCGAAGGTGACAATAGGTGAAAAAAGGGGCCGAGGGATCGAGGGGCAGAGTGGTCCAGGGTGAAGGCAATCGCGCGGATCGCGCACAACTCCTGCAAAATCGCAGGTGACATATAGTGACACAGCAGATTTTTTTCGATTGCAACTCTTGCGGCGGGCACATGTTGGGGCGGTTCGCAAATCCGGCGGTTTTTGAGTGATATTGACCTGACCCGAGCCGGGGCCAAGAGTTCGAACGGCGAATGGTGTGAGTGGATTGGATTTCGCATCGTGCGCCTCCTTGCCGGACTGGGTGGATTGATCTCTATTGATCAACACTTGCTCAGTGTCCGCGCCTTGGGTCGGGAGGTTGGATCGCTTGATCCATCTTGAGACATGAATGGCGTGGAGTCTTGGAGGCGAATGTTTGCTGCTTTAGGCCGAGCATGGGAGAGGTCTTCAATAAGGTAGCATGTCCCCGACGCCCTGCCGATGCCCATATACGCATCTTGATGCTACCGGATCCGGCTCTGTTGCGGATGGCACCAAGGAACTTTGATTTCGTCAATACCCAACGTACCCCAAGTCGTGAAAGCGACGTCTAATGAATTCGGCATCGGAGATTTCATTGGCGAGGTGCTCCAAATCTGGAAAGACATCTGACTCGCGAATTCCGAGCACCCTAAGTTCTGATCGAAGCTGTTTCTTGGCCTTCGCGGGAACGACAATCCTAGCGAGACTTGCTGAGCAGTTGACCTGCTCGACGGAACCATATTCAGCAATCTTGGTAAGACATTCGCCGCTTCGGTGAATCGTGAACATTGACTTTTGGGCAATTATCCGACGATCAAATTCCTCAGGTGCGAATGCAAGCACGTTGTCAGCATTCGTTGTCGAACCGGAAGCCCGATCAAACGCGTGCCTGGCGATTTCAGACACCTTGGGATGTCCGGCGGTTAGCATACCCTTGATCCCACAGGTGGCATCGTTCAACCTGCCCGGTAGCAACACCCAGATATAGCCTTCCTTTTCCTCGTGTTCCTTAGTTTTCGAAATCGTTACACAGAAGTAGGCACCAATCAGCGGCGATTCCGTCCAGTCAAGAAGTCTGGTGGGCAGTCCATAATGGCGCATGAGCGAAAGCCAGCGAATGTGCTCATTGAGATCCGGCGTATGGGAATGGCGACTTGGCGCACGAAGTACGAAATCATTGCTCATGCTAGCTTCATGATTGGCCCAGTTAGGCTCGCGAAACACCTGGGGAGTAAGCTTTTCGAATGCGCTCTGCTCGCCACGGAACCACATTAGCGAGCTGCTGACATCCTGAAGAATCTCTACGAAATTCAGTAAGTCGTTACAGGAGTGTATTTCGCCTCGTTCAATTATCGCTGCAGAATCCAAGAATCGCACCCTAAATTCATCTAATTGCTCAGATCGTACCCCAGCCCATCCTAGTCTATGATATCAGGAGCGATGAGAAATGGAACTTGATAACGCATCGCAATTCTGTAGCAATTTGCAGATAATTGGTTGAGATGACGAGTAGATTATCAATTGCATTGTCCCACGTCGATGCCCGCGGCCGGGCGCGTATGGTTGACGTCTCCGCCAAGAAGGTCACGCGGCGACGTGCGGTCGCGAGTGCACAGGTGAAGCTCCGGCCCGCGACGCTCAAGCTTATTCACGACGGCAAAATTCCCAAGGGCGATGTGTTCGCGGTGGCCCGGCTCGCCGGGATTCAGGCGGCGAAGGAGACGTCGCGGCTTATTCCGCTCTGCCACCCGCTCCCACTGGATCATGTCGAACTGGAAATCTCCGCGAAGCGACCGGACCGGGTCATCATTCGCGCGGAGGCGGCGGTGGGGGGGAAGACCGGCGTGGAGATGGAGGCGCTTGTCGCGGCCTCCGTCGCCGCGATGACCATCTACGACATGTGCAAGGCGGTGGACAGGGGCATCGAGATCGGCCCCATTCGCCTGGAGGAAAAATCCGGCGGACGATCGGGTACCTGGAAGCGTACGGGCAAAAACAAGAAAGCCTAGGACGCGCCCGACTTGTCATCCTTGCCTGCCTTCGCGGCGGCGGCGGCCGTGTCCTTCTTGGCGGGCACCCAGTCGATGTAGCCGATCATCATTTCTTCCCAGGTCTGCTCGCCCCATTTGACCGGCTTGGTCGGGTCGGGGTTGTCGTAGTTCTTTTCCGAGTTGTCAAAAACACCGATGCACTCGATCTTCGTTCCCTTTTGCACCAGCATCGGCTGCTTGAGGATGTACGACTCCTGCCAATTGAAGTCGTAGTCCGTTACCGACAGGACCGTCTTCTGGGTGCCGTCGAGCTGATGGATCAGGAACTTCCACGACTTGCCGCGCGTGTGCATGTGCGGGAAGAAGGAGAGGACTTCGATGTCCTCGTTCGGCACGAACTCCGAACGCACCTCGTAATCGGCGGCCCCGGCGGGAATCTCGAAGCCCAGGTTGTAGATACCGCGCGTGGACACTTCGCGGTCGATCGGGTCCTTGGCAAACTTCAGGCCGATGCTCGAGCGATCGCGCTGGGCCTTTCCATTGGTGGTGTAGTGCATCTGGAAGATGAGCTTCGCGCCGGCCGGGAGCTTCTTCGCGCAGCCCTCGGGGAAGATCGACGGCGTATCTCCCGGAACCGTCGCACACAGGAACCCGTCCTCAAGGCCTAACTGACTCGGCTGGCGATTCCCATTCTTGGGATCGACAATGAACGCGAGGACGTGGTGCACGACCTCGGCCGCGCCTGGATGGGCCTCCATGGCCACGATCCATTTGTCTTCCTTGAAGTCGGTGGGAATCTCGAAGTACTTGTATTCGACCGTTCCCTCCTTCGGGACGAGGAACGACTCCTTCATCTGATAGATCTTGTCAGGCTTGCCGATTCGCCACTGCTTGGGGAACTTTTTCGGCTTGGGTTCCTTCTTGGGATTGCCGCGCGGCATTCCGCCGTCGAGCCAGGCGAGGAGCGTCGATTTTTCCTTCTTCGACAGCTTTCGCTCGTTGGCGAAATGGCCGTCGAATTCGTCATCGGCGTTCCAGGGAGGCATTCGACCATCGCGGACGACGAAGTCCATCATCGCCGCCCACCCGGTGACCTGTTCGTAGCTGGTCAGCGGAAAGGGCCCGACCTGTCCCGGCCGATGGCAGGAAACGCAATTGTTCTGAATGATCTTCGCCACATGCGAGGCGTAGGTGAACTTCGTCTTCGAGGCCTTGGTCTTTTTCTTCGACGCCGTTCGGGTGATAAGGCAGCCCGGGGCAGCGGTGCGCGTCTCTCGCGGGTCATTGCCCTTGAGGGCGGCGTCGATGGCCTTTTGGAGGTACTTCACCTTCGGCTTGTCGCGCTTCTCGCCGAGAGCATACTGATCGTCGATCATGCCGCGGTAGCGAATCAGGCCTTCCTTGTCGATGACGAAGACCTCGGTCGAGGTCTTCGCGTCGAGCTGTTCCGTTAAGGCGTGGTTCTTGTCCTGAAGCATGGGGAACTTGACGCCGCGAACCTTCGCCTCCTTGGCGATGGCCTTGAGCGAGTCCTGCGGATTGGCGTTGATCCCGACGAACTTCACCTTCTTGGGGCCGTACTTTTTCTCCAGCTCGGCGAGCCTCGGCATATAACGCTCGCTGATGGGACAGCCCAATCCGGTGTAGGCGACGACCAGCACCTTGCCCTTGTGGTAATCGAGGAGCTTGACCTCTTTGCCCTTCATGTCGCGGAGCTTGGCGTCCTTGAGCTTCTCGTGAATGCGGTCGTCAGGCGAACCATTGGCCTCTGACGCCGTCATGGAAACCATGAAAAGGGACAGGATGACGACCGGCAGGATAGACGAGCGCGCGGTGGCAGAGGTGATCTGACTCATGGACATTCGACTCCGTTGATCACGAACAGGCTCGCCGGAAAGTGAACGAACACCATTATAACGATCTGAACACCTGTTCCTACCCGAATCATGAGAGGGAGCCATCGGCTTAACGATTTGCAAACAATTCTACGACTGGACGCCTCGCTCGATCAGGCTCCGCAATTGAGCCAGTTGCGCTTTCAGGTCGGACACTTCGGCGGTCAACTGGTCGATTCTCGCCCCCAGGACTGTGTGGGCGTGCTCATCCTCGGGGCTGACCTCAGGCCGCGAAGTTTGTGCAGCAGGCGCGGAGAAATGGCTGACGTTCACCGGGCCGCCCAGAAGTTGAGCCCAGCGGGTCGTGGATTGGCCGGGCTGCCGGGGGAGTTCGCGGACCATCGGCGGCTCGGCCTTTTCAAATTCTCCCAGAAGCTCGGTCAGGTATGCGATATCGCCAGGTGGGATCATTCGCGAGACATGTGTTCGCAGTTCGCCGAGGGTTTGCGGCCCCCGGATCATCAATTCAGCCATGACGGCCCGCTGCACCGCGTTCCAGCCGAACCGCTGCTCCACCTCGTGCCGGAAACGGTTCGCCCGAGAGCCGCGCGGCGTATCGGCGAAGCTCACAAGCTGCCATTGCTGTAGCTCGTGAACGGCTGCGGCGACCTCCCCCTCGCTGAGGCTCAGGACCGGGTCGCGATTGGTCTTCTGATTGCAGCCCAGCGTCAGCGAATTCAGGGTCAGCGGGTACGTATCGGCGTTGGTCATCGACTTTTCGATGAGGACGCCGAGGACGCGAATCTCAAGGGGCTTCAATTCGATCGCCATGGTGGAATTATGACAGAATCGGCGGGGCCGGGGTAGGGCGGCAGGTGGGCGGGCCCGCAAATTATGCATTGAGGATGGGGAAAATGCCGCAGTGGCTGATTTCCCCCCAAATGACTGCAATACTCGGGATTGGATTCCGTTTCCAATAATAGGACGGTCGCGGACAGTCCGCGCCGGGATCGTTTCGATCAGGCCTGCGGATCGGTTAAAATAGAATGGTTGGTTCGCCGCTGAAAGGGTGCCCATGCTCGCTAGCACATTCATCACAATTGTCTGGCTGACGCCTTCCCTCGCGATGGCCCAAACGCCGCCGACTGAAAATGCCGGCGGTCGGGTTGAGGCGAACGAAGTTGATGAAGTGACCGCCGATCGTGAGGCCCGCAGAGAAGCTCGGCGCAACGAGCGCCGGCAGCGATGGGAGCGCTACAACAATGCCACCCCCGTCGAGCGATCCCAGATGCGCGTCGATCGCATGGTCGACATGACCAGCCGCATGTACGAACTGGACGAAGTGCAGAAAGTCATGGTTCGGCAGGAGATCTTGCAGGTCCAGGCCGAGCGCCGGGCGGCAATGGGTCCGGACGCGGAGGAACTCGACAAGCTCCGCCAGCAGATGGTTGAATTCTGGAGCACTCAGCGCGAAGGAGACTCAGCCGAAGGGGCTGCGCGATCGGGCAGGGACCGCCGCCGCGAGTTACGCGACAATCCTGAATTCCGCCAGTTGCGGGAAAAGATGCGCGCCATCGAAAACAAGTACCCCATGGACTGGGAAGCCGCCGCCCAGCGCGTCGAGGCGCTCCTTCCTCCCGAACAGGCTGAGCGAGGTCGTGCCCGCCGGGCGGAGCGCGAGGCTCGCTGGCGCGATCGACGCGGCGGCGAAGGACGTCGCGGCAATCGATCCGAGCGTCGTGCCGGCCAAAACGAGGGCAGGGTCGTTGCCGGTGATGCCGTCAATCAGGAAAGGTCCCGTCAGGATGCAAAAGTAGCGAGTCGTGCAGCGGGTGCTGAGGCGCCGGTGGTCGAGTCGTCGAAGCCCGCACCGGTTCATCCCTGGGAAGTCTATACGCACGACTTTATTAAGCGGCACCAGTTGGCTCCCACCCAGGCGAACGCGGCCCTGGCGATCCTTCAGGACTCGCGACAGCGCGGCGCCCGCATCGAGGCCTCGATTGCCGCTGAGCTTGCCGAGGCCGAGAAGATCGCCGACTCGGTCGGTCGGCAGAAGCGGTTGGCCGAGTTGCGTGCCCCGATCGACCGCCTTTTCGACGACCTGAAGGGCCGGCTAAGCGGCCTGCTGACCGCCGAACAACGAAAAAATGAAGCAGGACTGTAATCTGAACAGGTCCTTCTTCTCACATTGACGAAACTCGACAAATCGCCCATGAGGCGGCATAATGTTGGTTTTTCCCAACTGTCCGGGCAAAACCAATATGCAAACCGAAGCCGTCAGCCTCGAAGCACTCGCCAAATCAAACCGCTGGACCGATCTGGAGCGCGAATGGCTCGCCTCCATCGAACAATCTGACTCGAGTTTCGATGAACTCATGACGGTGATCGACATCGTCGTGAAGGCCGGTCAAGGCGAGTTGGCCGACACGCTCGGTTGGGCGTGGCTGACGCAACTGAAGACCGATCATTCTCCGCAGGAAGTGCTGGAGCGAGGTCGGCAATTGATCGTCCACCTCAGCGACGGCAATGAGCTGCGCGAAGAGATCCTGAACCTGTACCGCCAGACACACCAGGATCGGGCGGACATCGAAGAGTGGATCGACCGTTCCGGGCTCAAGTCGGGCAAATCAGTTCGCCGGGCCCTGCGCTTTCTCGACGTCGGGCTGGAACTGTCCGAGGGCTGCTACGTCATCCATCGTACCGACGAGGTGGCCGGGCAGATCACCCGCTTCGACTTCGACGCCGATGAGGCCCAGGTCAAGACGCCCCGTCGCACGCATACCCTCGACGTTGCCACGGTCATTGAAGAGTACGATCTCGCCGATCCGAACGACTTTCGCGTTCTGGAACAAGTGCGGCCTGATGAGATCGCCCATCTTGCGACCTCCGACCCCTGCGCTCTGGCCATCGGGATTCTTCGCGGTCACGGAAACAAGATGAACCGCGATTCGTTCAAACTCACGCTTTCGCCGCGCTATGTACCGGCGCCGGGCTGGTCGGATTGGTGGACCAAGCTCCGCAATGCCATCAAGAAGTCGCGAAATCTGCGCATTGAGGGGCGCTCGCCGATGTTTCTGGTTTTTGACGAGGTCGGCCAATCTCCCGAACAGGAGTTGATGGTCAACTTCGAAAAGGCCGAGACGCCCCGTGAGTGGCTCGAGCAGATTGAAGGCTACCTCCGCCTGTGCCGCGAAAGCAAACATGATCCCGACGTGAAGTTTCTCGATCGCGTGCAGGAGCAACTCGTGAGCTCCATCGAGCGGTTCTGGCGGCACAAGGAGCCGGCTCTGGCATTTGCAACGGCCCTGGTCATTGAGCGGCTGGCGATGGACGGCGTGCCTGTCTCCTCGGATGCGCACGGCACGGCCATTGAAAAGCTGCGGCAAAGTGCTGATCCCGTCAGAATCGTCGCCAGCATCTCCGATGCCCGGCTTTGGCCGTTGGCACTGACGATCGTCGAGCAGGCCCTTCCCGATAAGTGGCCCGAAGTCTTTGCCGAGTGCATACTTTATTCTCCCGCTGGACAGTGCGACGTGCTGGCCAAGAAGGTGGAAAGTGCCGGTAAGGGTGAGTTGCTCCCGGAGATCGCCAGTCGTGCCCTCTCCGAGCCGGGCCGATACACCGATGCCCTTATGTGGCTCTGGAAAGGGCCCTCGGTGCAGACGCCGCTCGGCCTGCCGCCTCTTTCAGAATTGCTGACTCTCGTCCTCGGCCTGGTCGGCCCTGCGCGCATGTCCGAAGGCAAGGTCGCCGGACAAACCGTCAACGAGATGCGCGCCAAGGTTCGCTCCGGCCTCTCCGCCAAGGACTACGAGACTTTTCGCCGGTCGATCAATGACCTCGACGACGCCATGGCGCAATCGACGCGCCGCCTCGTGGACCGCGCAGAGGGCCTGGGCCCGTCGGTTCAGGACGACATGAGCAACATTGTCCGGGCGAGATTCCCGCACCTGTACCTGCGGCCCAAGGTGACCATGTGGGATGACGACAGCGTTCTGTACTTCACGCCCGGCGGCCTGAAGTCGAAGCAGGATGAAGTCGCCGAGCTGGTCAACGTCAAGATGCGGGAGAATGCCAAGGCGATCGGCGAGGCCGCCGCCCACGGCGATCTAAGCGAGAACTCCGAATACAAGTTCGCCCTTGAAGAGCGGGACCTGCTGCGGGCGCGCGTGGCCAAGCTCAATCGCGAAATCTCAATGGCCAAGCTGCTCGAACGCTCCGACATCCCCTCCGATCATGTCAGCATCGGGCAGCGGCTGGTGCTGGAGCCGGTCAGCGGCGGCGCACCCTTCAACATCACGATTCTTGGCTACGACGAATCTGATATTTCCGAGAAGGTGTATTCTTACCACAGTCCGCTTGCCAGGGAACTTCTGGGCAAGCGAGTCGGCGACACTGCCTCGATCAATCTCGACGACGGAATAGTCGAGTATCGCATCGTCAAGATCGAGAGCTTTCTCTAAACTGATCTGATCGAGTGCGGCCGTCACACGACGGAAGCAGCCTCGTTCACGATCGGCGCCGCGGCGGCCCGGCGAACCATCGGCTCAACTTCCTGAGCTCCCGTCATCCACTGCTTCAGGCTTTCAAGCGTCGTCTGCCAGTCGGCGGCGGTCCGTCGTTCCAAAAACGCACGGAAGAGAAGATCGATTGTCGCTGACAAGTGACGGATCTGCTCGATCCGTTCCTCAAAGACCGCCCGTGGACCGGAGTCAATTTCCAGCTTCGGTAATACCGCACCCGAAACACCAAGCGTCTCGGCCTGCAGGACGAGTTCGTACTGCTCGCCCTGGCGGCTGATCATCAACCCCGCCTTACGCGGCAGCTTGCCCGCGCGAATGGCTCGCAAACTTTCCGGCAGGCTCGCCGGACCGGGTGCGGCCAGCGTCGCTTTACCCGACTCGGCCCAGGGACATTCGAGGACGAGCTGCTTGACGATGATCATCGCGGCCTCGGTCTTGTCCTCAAGAGCGATGGTGTCGCCCTGTGTGGCAAGCGTAAACCACAACCACAGGAGAAACTCGTTCCCGAGAAAATCGCGGGAGGCCGGATCGCGAGCCGTCCAGTAGATGTCGGTGTGGCCGTTACCGTTTTCGTGCTCGACATACTTGGCCGCCTGCATGGCTTCAATCCGGCGGGACAGGCCGTTGCCCTCGGCCCATCGGTAAGCCATTGTGCCGGAAGTAACCGGCTCCAGCTTCTTGTCGAAAGTGTCCTTGAATAGAGGAATGAGCCGCTCAAAGATCGCGGGCTGGGTGGCGCCGACGTAGAGGATATCCGTCGCCGTGTCCCAGAGAATCGGCACCTGTCGCATGACGGCGAAACGGCCCTGCCGAATTTCCTGCGCCGCGCGGTGCTTCGCCGCCTCCACCGCCTGCTTCTTCAGCTTGGCGAATCCCTTGACCTTCCCGGTCGCGGCCAGACTCTCAGCCATGTCCGATCCTTCGTCGGCACGAGCCGGCGCCGGCGGCTGATCCTTCAGCAGTGAATCCAGCTCCTGCTGGACATAGGCGTGCATGACATCCGGAGGAACCTTGGCCGAGTCGATCCTCATGCCAAAGTGAAGGCAGTCGAGCAGAATGTTCTTCTCGGCGTCGAATTCGCGGTCGAGAAGATGCCGTCCGCCGATCCAGCCGACTTCCTCGTCGTTCGAGGTGGGGTGTCGGCGCTTGCCGATGGCGTGTTCGCGGAACTTTTCGAGAAACTTTTCGTCCACTCGTTTGGGCGAGCCGCCGACCACATGAAATCGAGAGAACGCAACCGTGCCTGATAGAAAGGGCATTTCTGATCGCCTCGTATTTGGACCGCTAAGGATCGATTAACCGGATCGATTCACCGACCTGGACATGCCGATGATGCCGTCGCATGATAGAATTGCCTGTGGCCTGCGCCAACGCGAAATAGAGTGACAATTCGGTGCAAGTGATAAGCTTTGCATCTTCATTGCTTAATGATTCGAAGGCGCGAGAATTCACATTCGGAGTGCAAACAAATGACAGCCGGTTTTCTTCGACGACTCGTCCTCGCATTCATTTTTTCATCAAGTTTCGTCGCCCACGCAGGCGCGTTCGATCGGCCGCCCGCCGAGGGAAAGCTGCCCGTGGAGCTTCGAACGCGCGCGCAGCAGTCCGTTGATCGTGCGCTCGCGTTCCTGCGCAGCTCGCAGGGCAAGGATGGCGGTTGGACCGAGCAGTTTGGGCCCGCGGTGACCGCCATCATCGCTCAGGCCTTTGCCGCCGACCGCGACCACGGGCCAGATCACGCAGTCGTCAAGCGGGCAATCGAAAACATTCGCAGATTCGAGCAGGAAGACGGAGGCATCTACGAGCGCAAACAGAACCTGGCGAACTATCAGACCTCGGTCGTCCTCAGCTTTCTCGCTACCCTGCCGGGCGAGGAGCAAAAGTCCCGCATCGCCCGTGCACAGGCCTTTCTGACGAAGTTACAGTTCGATGAGGGCGAGAAGATCGAGAAGTCCGGCACCTGGTACGGCGGCGCCGGATACAACGAGACCAAGCGGCCCGACCTTTCCAACACTCAGATGATGCTTCAGGCGCTGCACGACAGCGGCCTGTCCAAGGGCGATCCTGTGTACCAGCGTGCCCTGGTCTTCATTTCGCGCTGCCAGATGAATTCATCAACCAACGATCAGCCGTTCTCAAAGGAGTACAGCGACGGCGGATTCATCTATACGGCCGCTGACGGTGGCGAGTCGAAGGCCGTCGAAAACCCGGGGGAGGTCAAGACATCGCTCCGATCCTACGGCTCCATGACCTACGCCGGGTTCAAGAGCATGTTGTATTGTGGACTGTCCAAAGAGGACCCGCGCGTCAAAGCTGCCTACGACTGGATTCGCCGGCACTACACGCTCGATTCGAACCCCGGCATGCCCGGCAAAGTCTCCAAACAGGGCCTCTACTACTACTACCATGTCTTCGCGAGGGCGCTTTCGGCCTACGGCGAGCCGGTCGTGATTGATTCGAAGAATGAATCGCACAACTGGCGCGTGGATGTCGTCAAGAAGCTCATCTCCCTCCAACGCCCCGACGGTAGCTGGGTGAATGAAGCCGACCGCTGGCTCGAGGGCGACGCCAACTATATTACGGGCCTGACCGTCCTGACCCTTCAAAACGCCATGGAATAAAACTGCGGCCGCGCCTGTTCATACCGGAAGTAACGGGATAAGCCCGGCAGATCTCCGGACCTCACATCCTTGAGTGCTTGACCGGCCGCACTGTTGGGTGCACGCTGTTGGCGTGTTCTTCCTTGGTTGTTCGGTGCCGCTCGTTCGCGGGTAGTGGGAGGAGTATTGCATGGTCGAGGTTGAGTTGATGGGCAGACGGGCCCGATCAGTCATTCGTCGCATTCGTTGCACAGTGACTCAGCGGGCAGTCCTGATGCTGTTGCCATGTTTGACCGTGCTCGGACAGGCGTCGGCGCAGGTAACTGATCCTGAGAAGCTTTACGACTACTATCCGCCCATCGAACCCTTTCGCACCGGGCACTTGAAGGTCGATGACACCCACGAGATCTATTACGAATTAAGCGGAAACCCGCTTGGCCATCCGGCCATGGTGCTCCACGGCGGGCCCGGCGGCGGAAGCTATCCGACCCTTCGCCAATATCACGACCCCAAGAAATACCAGATTATCCTCTTCGACCAGCGCGGCTGCGGTAAGAGCAAGCCGCTCCACAGCCTTGAGGGGAATACCACGCCGAATCTCGTCGAAGACATGGAAAAGCTCCGCGCGGAGCTGAAGATCGAAAAGATGCAGGTCGTCGGCGGCTCGTGGGGCTCCACCCTGGCACTTGCCTACGCGGAAAAGTACCCGTCGCGCGTCGACTCACTCGTACTGCGCGGTCTCTTTCTCGGCACAAAGGCGGAGATCGACCACTTCTATCATGGTGGCGTAGGTGAGTATTTCCCGGAAGTGTACGCCAGACTTCAGGCCGTCATTCCCAAGCCGAAGGAATTGAATTACCCGCAGCAGCTATTGAGCCTGCTCAAATCGGACGACGTAGAGACGAGAAAACTCGCTGCCCGCGCATGGTCCGCCTACGAAACCAAGGTGGGTGCGCTGCTCACGACCGATGAAGAAGTCGAATCCATCCTTAAGCAATTCGATACATATGCGTTCGCCCTGATCGAAAACCACTACATGGCCAACGACTGCTTTCTCGAGGAGGGCGAGCTCCTGAAGAACGCCTCAAGACTCTCCGGCATTCCCTGTGTCATCTGCCACGGTCGTTACGATGTGATCTGCACGCCGAGGGCAGCCTATCAGTTGCACAAAGCACTGTCGGACTCGGTATTGGTGATTGTCGAGGCGGCCGGACACAGCGGCAGCGCCCCGCTCATGAGGTCGGCCATCATTGCGGCGATCAGATCGCTTGAGCCGCGCGTACTGGGGTCCAAGAGTTAGGGCGACACGGACCATCCGCCCTCATCGTGCTGCATGCAAACGAGCAAAGATCAAGGCACCGGGACCGACGAAACGGCGCAGTCGCCGTTCTCGCCACAGCGAAGCGATCGCCGGGTCATGCGCACCCTGTGGATCGTGGTCACCTGTGGCATGTTTGTCATGCTCGTGGGCACGGCGTGGTTTGCGGGGGCGACCTATTGGGACAAGCTCGAGACTGACAGGGCCCTCAAGCTGTCGAAGTTGGAGCGCGAGGCCGAACGGAAGGAGCGCGTTCGGCTGGAGCAGATGGTCAGTGATACCCGGGACGACGCCAACAACTCTGAGGACCTGGCAAAGTTTGCCCTGGGGATCATCTCGGCGAAGGACGGCGCCGCGCCCGTCGATCGCGATCTGCGTCTCAGCGACATGCTGGCCCGCGCCGCGGCCCGGCTGGATGAGGGCGCGTTCACGAACCGTCCGGAGTTGGAGATGCGCCTTCGCCGCCTTGTCGGAGAAGCCTTCGAGTCACTGACGCTCTACAGTGATGCCGAGCCGCATTTTCGCATTGTCCTGGAAATGACCAAGTCCCTCAGGGGTGAACGCAACCCCGCGATGATCGAAAGCGAATGGGCGCTTGCCAGAGTATTGAAAAAGCTCGGAAAGTCCGAGGAGGGCGACGCCCTGGCCGCCGAAGCGCAGACTCTTTACGACGAGTGCATGAGTCAAGTGCCCTGGGGTCGCGTGCCGCGGCTGTACGGCATGGCCCAGCGGCAGGTGGAGGCGGGCTTGTATCTCGCGGCCGCGGGGCAGATTCGCTATGCAATCGCCGTGCTGGATCGCCAGTATGGCCCCGATCACCCG
>WBZR01000890.1_pt1 | contig 42820 bp, 38 predicted proteins | sample 5204231 | NCBI WGS metagenome assembly WBZR01 (sample SAMN12412403, study PRJNA552823) | activated sludge metagenome | isolation source: activated sludge from anammox sidestream of wastewater treatment plant... | place: USA: Virginia | collected 2017-08 | reverse complement strand
GTTTCTCCTCTCCCCAGGACATCCCACATGTCCTACTTCTTCTCTCTGGCTTACTTTCGGTATCATGTACCTTAGTATGACAGGGGTACTCCGTTTTGTCCAGCAAAAATTTGTCCAACAGTAAGCGTATGCGGAGGGGCATAAACCTTTAAAAATGGAGAGATTTCAGAATAGCAAATTGACGAACAATGAAAAGACGGCATTGATAATCGGTGCTGGGCCTGCCGGGCTTACTGCCGCATACGAACTTTAAAAAAATACCTCTATTAAACCAATTATCTTAGAAGCAACGGATTTTGTCGGCGGAATTTCCAGGACTTACAATTATCGAGGAAACCGTATTGATATAGGAGGACACCGGTTCTTTTCCAAATCAGAAAGGGTTATGAAATGGTGGTTGCAGTTTCTTCCCCAACAAAACCGCCCAAGCCTGGATGAAATTCTTTTAAACATCCATAAGGAAAAATACCCTGATTCGGATGTAATCAACGCTATTGACCCGGAAAAACAAAACAACGTGTTTCTTCTGAGAGAAAGGATTTCACGAATTTATTTTTTAAGAAAATTTTTTGACTACCCATTGACGTTGTCGCTGAAAACTATTTTTAATCTTGGCATCTTAAAGACCATTCATATTGGCATAAGTTATGCGCTTGTCCAGATTTTCCCTCGGAAAGATGAAAGATCTTTGGAAGATTTCTTTATAAACCGCTTTGGTAAAACTCTCTATGAAATATTCTTTAAAAGTTATACGGAAAAAGTGTGGGGAGTCCCCTGTTCTCAGATTAAATCTGAATGGGGGTCTCAAAGGATAAAAGGCTTATCCATTTTAAAAACCCTTTCGCATGCAATACGGAAAAAAATAGATAGAAGTTCCATTAAAAATGCAAAGGTAGAAACAAGCTTAATTGAAGAATTTTTGTATCCTAAATACGGCCCAGGTCAACTTTGGGAAGAGGTGTTGAACGAAATACAGAGATTAGGAGGAGAAATTCGTTTCAACCACAAGGTAGAACGTATTGTACATGATGATGATAATAGAATCATAGAGGTTTCTGCAAGGACTCCCGCAGGTGTTCAGGCTTTTCATGCGGATTATTTTTTTTCCAGTATGCCGGTAAAGGACCTATTCCTTGGTTGGCCGCAGACACCGCAGAAGATAACAAACATCGCCCACCGCCTTCAATACAGAGATTTCATTACCGTGGGATTACTGTTAAAGAAATTAAAAATTAAAAATAAAACCGCAAAGAAAACAATTAATAACATTATTCCGGACAATTGGATATACATCCAGGAGAGGGAAGTCAAATTGGGGAGATTGCAAATATTTAACAATTGGTCTCCCTACATGGTAAAAGATATAAATCTGATATGGTTGGGGTTAGAATATTTTTGTAATGAAGACGACGAATTGTGGTCAAAAAATGATAATGAGTTCATACACATGGCCATCGAAGAGCTCGCTTCCATCGGAATTATTAATGAAAAAGACATTTTAGATAGCTGTATTTTAAGAGTTCCCAAGGCATATCCAGCCTATTTTGGCGCTTACGAAGAATTTGATACCGTCAAACAATATTTGTCACAATTTGAAAATCTCTATTGTATCGGGCGAAATGGGATGCACAGATATAACAATATGGACCACTCTATGCTTACTGCAATGGCATCCGTCGAGAACATTATTAGAAATGAATCTTCTAAAGATAGGATATGGAAAATAAACACCGAGAAGGAGTATCATGAGGAGAAATAATATTCTATGGGCAATTACCCTCATGATGATTTTTGTTTTTTATGCGTGGACTTCAATTTCCAGTTCCCCAGAGAGCTTGATCTCAAAGACACCCTATGGTGATTTCTACAATCGATTGGTGCCTCAAATTATAAAGGGGAAATTTTATCTCCCGGATAATCCTGATAAGAAGTTGCTCGATTTGACGGACCCATACGACCCTTCCCAAAGAAGAAATATTTATTATTTATGGGATGCCTCCCTTTATAAGGGAAAATATACAATATATTGGGGTATTACACCGCTACTCGTTTCTTACCTCCCTTTTTTCATCATCACTAATCATTATCTTCCCGAACCCGTTTGGCTCTGCTTATATGTCTTCGCAGGGGTTTACTTTGCCTATAAGACCATCCTCCATTTGCTTTCCTACTTATCCCGTGAGACTACTTTCTCAGAAAGACTTCAAATATTTTTTATTTGCAGCTTTTCTTCATTTTATCCTTTTATCCTGCGAAGACCCGCCATTTATGAAATAGCCATAGGAAGTGCTTTTTGTTTTACCTGGATATCTTGTTTCCTTTTTATAAAGGCACTGAACACCGTTGCACACAGAAAGACAAATCTGGCTCTTTCAGGACTTACCTGGGGACTTGCGGTTGGGTCAAGACCTACATCGGCCGTTTTGGTTTTCTTTTTCTTAGTTCCGATAATTCTGTATTTTTTGGCTCGGAGGAAGGGTTCTTCCTGGATAAAGTACAGGAGCTCCAAAATAGCACATCTTTTTTCTGATAAAAAGTTTGAACTCGTTGCATTTTTAACACCGTTATTTTTTATGATAGGCATTATCTGTTGTTACAACTTTATTCGTTATGAAAATATCTTTGAGTTTGGTTTCAAATATCAACTCAATCGATGGGATATGAAAGACCAATCATTGAAAATAAAAAATGTATGGAATGGAATCGTTCACTATCTTTTAACACCGCCTCGATTTTTAAAATTGTTCCCCTTTGTACAGGTTCCTTGGAGGGCAAAACTGTCTTTTTTCAATTACCATCCTAACTCCCATGACCCAATTTTGGGTTTTTTTTATGCATGCCCTTTTGTCCTGGCTTATATTTTTGTAAAGCAAACTGTGCTACGAAATGTGAAATTATTTTTATTTTCAGCAGCCCTTCTAGGAATGGGGGTAGTCCTGCTCGTAGTAGACGCGAACAGGGCGGTAGCGGGGCGTTATGTTGGCGATTGGTCAATATTTTTCATAATCCCTGTTGTACTCCTTTACTATTTAAACAAGGATGAATCTTATTTCTGGCTCCCCAGAAACATTATACGATGGGGGTTTTTATGCTGCCTCGTTTTTAGCATTGGTATCAACTTCTTAATCTCATTTACCGGAGAGGATGGCCGGCTTGAAAAGATACACCCCCAGTTATTTCACACCTTACAGGATACCCTGCAGATCAAGGTACCAGTTGTTCCGATTCAAATAACAAGTCAAGAACTTGAGATGGGGCTAATAGCCAACTATTTTAATGGGACAGACTGCAAGGGTGTGCCGATTTTAACAAAAGTAGAACCCGGCCATATCTCTTTTAATTTCAGCAGAGAATCAAAACCTTATAAAGCGCCTTTTAGTATAGAATGGTCGGGCTACATTCAGATATCAAAAAAGGGTATTTATAAATTTGCTACGCGATCAGATGACGGTTCTCAGCTCTATCTCAATGAGAGAATTATCGTAGATAATGGAGGGCACCATCCATTACGATACATTTCCAATAAACTATTTTTGGACAAAGGACTGTATCGCATAAGGATTACCTATTTCGATAGTGGCGGTGAATCTGCCATGGAATTATTATGGTCATCACCAGATGATAATGGTGAGGAACATTTGATTCCTTCAGGTGTCTTATTCCATAAAAAATAAATGTATACAAACGGTAACATAAGCCGTACAGGAAACCTATTGCCGTGAAATGCACCGCTATTTATAAAAAAATAGAGTCTTTCGTATTTAAGTTGAAAAAAGTTTTATGCACATTGCAACTGTTTGTTATTTATGGTTTTATGCTCTATTGTTCTTCTTTTATCGCACGGATAATGGATTTTAAACATTTTTGATATCTTTTTCACCAATTTTTAAAGGTTTCAAAGCTTTGTTATGCTTCAAATCCTTATTCAACACGGTGTTCCCCTTAATAATAGGTGTTTTTGCCTTTAATCATAAGGAATTTTCTGTGTTTATTTGTCATAACTCAACTTTTTTACGAATGAACCGATTTTTTTGTAAATATTACAACATCATAGCCTTTGCTATTCACATCCGATTAGCGGGTGGTTCAGCTTGGCAATTATATTTTTTCTTAAATTGATGATAAAAAAATACACGGTAATATATATCTCTCTCTTAACCATTTTGGCGATAACAACGAGGTTTATTTTTCTCGAAAAGAGTCCTCCGGGTTTTTACGTCGACGAGGCCTCTTTTGGTTATAATGCCATATCTGTCATGGAATCAGGCCATGATGAACATGGTATATTATTCCCTGTTTATTTTAAGGCATTCGGCGAATATAAAAATCCTATCTTTTGTTATTCAATCATCCCTTTTCTGAAGATTTTTGGAGCCTCTGTATTTGCAGTCCGGGCAACCGCCGCATTTTGGGGATTAGCTACTATACTTCTCATGTTTTTCGTGGTCAAGAATTATCAGAATAATATCCATGCAGCGTTTTTTTCCTCTCTCATGTTGACCCTTATGCCTTGGCATCTCATTTTAAGCAGGATAGCCTTTGAAGTCATCACCCTTCCATTTTTTCTCTTATTGTTCCTCTATTTTTGGGAAAAATATCTCCGAACTTCCAAGATAAAATTTACATTCATTGCCGGCTTTTGCATGGGAATTTGTTTTTACACGTATTCCACGGCCAGGCTTTTCGTGCCTCTTTATTGCGCTGGAGTCTTCATAATCTGGTTTAGGGAAATTAACAAAAACAAGTTTATATACGTAACAATGCCATTAGGACTTTTCATACCTTTGACACCATTATTTTTCTGGCTTCAAAAATTTCCTGGTACACTTACAAACAGATTTTCATCGCTTTCTATCTGGAATCATAAGCTTCATAATTTTGAAAATATTTTACATATTTTTTTTAACTATATTAACGACTTTTCGATAAGATATCTATTTATTTCAGGCGACGCAAACCTGCGCCATTCCACAGGAAGATCTGGCACTTTATTAACTTCCTGCGCTGTGTTCTTCGTGTTTGGCGTTTCATATTTCTGGCAGAAACGAAATGATAAGTTTTTACGTTTTGTTATTTTCGGTTTTATAACCTTTCCATTGGCTGCAAGCTTAACAAAAGATAACTTTCATGCATTACGATCGGCCAATGCGATTCCCTTTATATCAATCATATCGGGTATGGGGCTATATTTTTTATTTGAACGCATATGCAAATATAAAAATATATACCGTGTTGGGATAGTCGTCGGTATCGCACTTTTAGTTTTTTTTGAATTTTTTCATTTTTATTGGGATTATTTATTAGCATACCCAAAACGTTCAGAGGGGTACTTTGGATATACAATTAATGAAGCGTTAGAATTTTTAATGACACATAAGGCGGATAATTTCTACTTTACACCTTCAGTTGATCAACCCCTTATCATGGCAAAGTTTTTTTCCAGAAGTAAATGTTCACTATATAAGGATTCTAGTTTTCATAATTTCCATGTTGTTAAAAACCTTTCAGAAGTTTTTGCTCCTCGTAGTTACCTTCTCACCACCAAGAATGAAAAAATACCAGAATATTTTAAAAAGATTAAAGACTTTGAGAAAAAATATTCTCCTGATACAGCTTATACTCTTTACTATACTGAAACAGGTAACCCTGTTATTCCAATTCAAATAACAAATCAGGAACTTGAGATAGGACTAATAGCCAATTATTTCTATGGGACAGACTGCAAGGGCCAACCGTTTTTAACAAAGGTAGAACCCGGCCATATCTCTTTTAATTCCAAAGATGAATCAAACCCTTTTAAAGCGCCTTTTAGTATAGAATGGATGGGTTACATTCGGATAGCAAAAAAGGGTATTTATAAATTTGCCACACGATCTGATGACGGTTCTCAGATCTATCTTAATGAGAGGAATATCATAGACAATGGAGAACGTCATCCATTAAGATACATCTCCAACAAACTATTTTTGGACAAAGGACTGTATCGTATAAGGATTACGTATTTCGATAGTGGCGGTGAATCTGCTATGGAATTATTATGGTCATCACCAGATGATAATGATAAGGAGCATTTGATTCCACAAGAAGTCTTATTCCATAAAAAATAAATGTACCCGCAATAAGTTTTCACTTTGCTGAACACGGCCTTTGTATCACTTTTATACGGAGAAAATGTTGTATTACATTCTTGATCTGAAAATTATTAAACTTTAGAGCAAAAAAACTATGTTATCTGTTATCTTCATCATTATCGTTTCTGTTATAACAGGATTTTTACTCACGTACTTTCTGGCATCAGGGTATTCCATCATTGAAAGAGTTACTTATGGAATGGTCATAGGACTAGGACTTCTTGCCTGGCTTGTCTATCTCTTTTCCTTGATCTGGGGACTTTCCGACAGAAGCATTTATCTTTCAACCAGCCTGCTTATCGTATTTTGTTCAATATTTCTGGGAATTAAATGGACTTCTTTAAAAGGGAAGATAGTAAATGAAACAACAGAAATAAAAGACGATTTTCTTTCCAACAAGCCGTCCTATTTTATACATTTCGCAGTATTTATATTTTTCACTACAATATTTTGCTGTCTGTTTTATAGGACAATAATCAATAAAAGTGATGGAATGTATGTTGGATTAACTAATAACTTCGGAGATTTACCGCTTCATCTGGCTTATATTACTTCTTTTGTCTGGGGAAATAATCTCCCCCCGCAAGATCCATCTTTTGCCGGAGAGAAACTGGTCTATCCATTTCTGTCCGATTTTCTATCTGCCATTTTCCTCAAACTAGGGTTGAGTTTTAAAACCATATTGTTCATTCCGGGCGTGTTGTTGAGCATTGTTTTTTACGGCGTCCTCTACTACTTTACGTACCGACTGACAAAAAAAAGATTAGCGGCGATTGTTTCTCTATTTCTGTTCTTTTTTGCCGGTGGATTCGGTTTTTACTATTTCTTCCAGGATATCGCAAATACCTCCCAGAGTTTTTGGTCATTTCTTTTGTACCTGCCACGAGATTACACGAAAATTGAACGGCTGAATTACCAGTGGATTACGCCACTAACTTGTCTCAATGTACCACAACGGGCATTCCTCTTCGGTTTTCCGATTACGGTGTTAATCTTTTCCCTCCTCTATAACGGAATTGAATATAAAAAGTGGCGGGAATTCCTCTTTGCTGGCATCCTTGCCGGAACACTACCTCTCTTCCATTCGCATAGTTTCCTGGCGGTGCTAATGGTCACCATACCTTTAGGACTCATATTCTGGAACTGGAAAAGGTGGTTCCTGTTCTTTATGCCTGCCTTTGTACTTTCACTACCGCAGGTGTTTTATCTTTCCGGGCATGTGAGTGGAGGAGGTTTTTTTAAACCTTGTTTTGGTTGGATGGCGGGGAAAGAAAACTTCCTCTGGTTTTGGTTAAAGAATACCGGCCTTTTTTGGCCTGTCGCCATAAGTGGATTTATAATAAGTTTCTTTTTTCGGAAGGGTGTGGGATATCGTTCCCCGCCCTACCTTGGGTTGTTTTCCTTGCCGTTTTTGATACTTTTTTTATTGCCTAATCTGGTGCTCTTCGCCCCATGGAACTGGGATAATATAAAAATACTGATCTATTGGTTTCTGGGTATGACACCCATAGCTGCATTTGCGATGAGCTGTTTATATGACAATAAACGTTTCAAGATAGCCTCAAGGATGGTCTTTTTCATACTCATGTTTTTACTTACTGCTGCAGGCAGTATTGATGTTTTCAAGTACGCCTTAGCCCCTGTTCCTGGGTGGAAAGAGTTCAGTTCGGAAGAGGTAGAACTGGCAAGGCGTATTTCCACGGAAACACATTCAGATGCAATTTTCTTAAACGCACCTGTACATAATCACCTCGTGTTTCTAACCGGCAGAAAATCATTGATGGGGTTTCCGGGTCATGTGTGGAGTCACGGCTATAATGATGCCTTCAAGCGCGAACAGGATATACGCAAGATGTTAAAAGGCAAACTTGATGCCGCATCGCTTATAGACAAATACAAACCACACTACATAACGATAGGCCCGCACGAGAAACGTATCGGTGTGAACAAGAGATTTTTTGATACACATTATGCATGCACAATAACCACAAAAAATTATAATATTTATAATTTAAAGGAAAAGCAACCATCTCCTGCACCAAACAATGAAGATCTCCAAGGATATGGATTATCTGTAAGTTATTATAATAACGTACATTGGGAAGGTGCTCCGGTATACGAAGATGTTGATACAGATATTAACTTTACCTGGAATAATGAAAATGAAAAGCCCATAAGGAGTCCTTTTAGCGTTATCTGGGAGGGTTACCTTGATATTCCTTCGTCAGGGACATACACGTTTAAATTAGTCTCAGATGATGGTTCATGGCTTTACATTGATGATACCTTGGTAATAGACAATGGTGGGACCCATGCAATAAGACCCGTAGCAGGTAAATGTACCTTGGGAAAAGGCAAGCATAAGATAATGATTAAATATTTTGATGGGGGTGGAGGGGCTATTTTTAATCTAGTGTGGGTACCACCTGGAGGTGTAGAAGAGAAGATACCGGAGGAAAGATTAAAGATTAAGGATTAAAGATTAAGGAGAAAGGAGAAAAGATGAAGTACAAAAGGGGAAATGGGAGAATGCCAATAAAATATAATGCTGAATCTGAAGAGGAAGAATTGATCGTGTCAGAGAAAACCGCTAACTATAAAATTAATTTGAGAGGACGTCTGCTTGATTTCGCTGTAAATACTATTAAATTTTTAGGAACAATACCTTACAAAAAAGAATATGACGTGTTTCGTTACCAATTATCAAAAGCCGCAACATCCATTGGTGCAAATTATGAAGAAAGTCAGGCATCAACGCCAAAGGAATTCCACGCAAAAGTATCCATTAGTTTGAGGGAATCAAGGGAAACATGTTTTTGGTATACGATTATTGACAGACTTGACCTGGGAAGTAAAGACATGCGAAGGGCTTTAATTATGGAATCAAAAGAGGTATCTCTAATTATGGGTTCAATTGCATCAAAAACCAGGTAATCTTATTGTCTATCTTTAATCTTTAATCTTTAATCTTTAAACCATGAAAGAAGAACGAAGTCAAAGAATTACACTATTTATTGCTTTTTTTGTGCCCGTTTTCATTGCATCTTTAATTCGTTTCTGGGACCTTGGACTCAGACCCTTCCATTCAGACGAAGGGGTAAATAGTTTTTTTCTCTTGAATTTATTTAACAGAAATTACTATCACTATGACCCTGCTAACTACCATGGCCCTTTTCTCTATTACATCGGTTTAATTCCCTTTTATATTTTTGGTCTTTCCGATTTTACATTTCGGCTTATGCCCGTCTTATTCGGAATTATGGTAGTAGCCTTGTTGTATCCGCTGCACCGAAGATTAGGGAAAATGGGTTTACTGACAGCAGGATTACTCATAGCGCTCTCCCCTGCTACTTCGTTTTTCTCAAGAGATACCATCCATGAAATCTATTTCGTTTTCTTTTCTCTGGCGGTCGTAGTCTCCTTCTTTCTCTATTCTGAAACCAGGAAATCAAGGTATATATACTTCGCTGCTGCAAGCATCGCCTTTCTCGTTACCATAAAAGAAACCTATATCCTGACCTTTGCTGTGTACGCATTGTCTTTAACCATAGCTTATTGTTATGAAATGGTTTTTTCACCAAAAGATGCCGGATTTAAATACCTTAAAGATACCTTTACAACATTTGCAGATGATTGTAAGAAAAACAAATATGCCATAGGCATTAGTATCGGGTTATTCTTGCTTATCAATTTTTTGTTCTACTCATCATTTTTTACGTATTATGCCGGTATCAAGGGCATCTTAACCACCCTTAAGATTTGGACAAAAACAGGGACACACAGCGGCGGGCATGCGAAACCATTCTTTTACTATTTTAAATTGCTCTACAAATTTGAACTGCCCATGCTGGTATTGGGAATTGCCGGTTTTTATTATTCATTCAGACGTGGAAATAAATTTACTGTTTTTGTGGCTGCATGGACCATTTTCATGTACATCATTTATTCATTTATACCTTATAAAACACCCTGGTTGATTATTAATATCTTACTCCCGCTATCTATCTTGGGAGGGATTTTTATAAATGGCATATTTGTAATGGTAAAGAAGGGTTGGCATTATGCTATCTTTTATCCCCTCTATATAGCAATTTTTGGTCTCTCCTGTTATCAGGCTATTATGCTGAATTTTAAAAATTATGATGACGAACGGTATGAACTTGTCTACGTCCAGACCAAACGCGACATTTATAATTTGTTAACCAGATTAGAATCGCTTTCAAATATGGGCGGGAAAAACATCACCATTAATATCGTTTCAAAAGACTATTGGCCATTACCGTGGTATCTCAGAGATTACAAAAATGCAAGATTCTGGGGCAGTATTATTGACAATCCCAATGCACCCGTTATCTTGGTTGATAAAAATAGTGAATCAGAATTGAAGAAAAAATTAAAGGGAGACTATAAGAGAGAACATTTTATCCTGCGACCGGGTACTTTACTCGTTGCATATATACAACAAAGTCTCAGCGAGATTGAACCTAATAAAGAAACAATTGCAAAAACAACTGTTCCGCCAGTCGACAATCTCTCGAAAGAAGAGCTGGAGCCAGGATTAGTCGCAAGATACTACTATAATATCGATTGTGTTGGAACACCCTTTACTTCAAAGGTGGAAAAGAATTCAATTTCCTTTACCTATAATAACGAAACACAAAAACCTTACCGGTCTCCTTTCGGTATTGAATGGGAAGGATACCTATCGATTACACAGAAAGGGATCTACCAATTTGCGACTAATTCTGATGATGGCTCTATTGTCTGCATTGATGGGAATGTAGTCGTGGACAATGATGATGTTCACGCGATAAGATACATTTCGGGGATTATGAATCTGGAAGAGGGGTTTCATCATATCCGAATAAAATATTTTGATAGCGGGGGTGGGGCCATTATGGAATTTTTATGGACGCCGCCAGGGGGAAAAGAATCCGACGTACCAGGCAATGTTCTATTCCACAAAAAGTGACACTAACGGTAATACCCTTTAAAATCTTTTATTTTTATCCTGAACAAATCATTAAACATCTGCAGGGAATGTCTTATCGGATTTACTTTACTTAATGCGGAATTTTCCCAGCGAACAGGGATTTCTTTTATCTTAAAATTAAATTTTCGTGATAAATATAGGACTTCCACATCAAAGGAAAAGCCATCGAGCATGCACCTGCTAAAGACTGTCTGAACAACATCCCTTTTGAATCCTTTAAATCCGCATTGCGTATCCGTAATTCCCTTTAACAACACCATATTCACCAGAAAATTAAAAATCTTCCCCATCTTTTCTCTGTACCAGGGCTGATGAATCAGGATATTGGATTCAGGCATACTTCGTGAACCGATAACCACATCGTAATCACGGGTAAGATTCGGTAGAAACTTCTCTATCTCCTCAATCGGTGTGGAAAGATCCGCATCGGAAAAAAAGACAAATTCACCCCTTGCCGATAACATGCCCTTTCTCACGGAATAGCCCTTCCCCTTGTTTTGCCCGTTTGCCAAGACAACCACGTGGTTGTCTGAATGCGCAAAATTCCTTATCATTTGCAAGGTATTATCCGTGGAACCATCATCTACAACAATAATTTCATAGGAAAAACCCTGTTTTGAAAGATACCCACTAATTTTGCCAAGGGTAGGCAACAATCTCTTTTCTTCGTTATAAGCAGGAACTATTAAGGACAGGAAACATTCTTCCATTTCAACGCCTTTTAAAATCGCATGTCATTTACACTGAGGATTGCCGTTAACATAGAAATTACAATTACACCGATCACCGCCCCCATAATCAATATAAGCAACGGTTCAACCATTGTTACGAGCCGCTTCAGCCGTTGTTCCACATCTGCATCAAAATTATCTGAAACTTTAAGAAGCATTTGATCCAAATTCCCTGTTTCTTCACCCACCTTCAGCAAATGAACAGCAATTTCAGGGAGAAATCCTCTTTTTGCAAGCGACAAGGTAAGGCCGGCACCCTCTTTTACATTTCCTTTAACACTGCCCAGGATGTCGGCAAGGTAGTGGTTAGACAGTACATCTTTAACAATATCCATTGATTTAAGCAACGGTACGCCGTTTTCTAACAATGTACCAAGTGTCCTGGCAAATCTCGATATCTGCATTTTCCATAAGAGATTGCCTATGAGTGGCAATTTTAACTTTTTCTGATCTATTTTTATGGATGTATTCTTATCTCTCATCGCCTTTTTATATAAAAAGAATGCTATAACGGCAACAACAATAAAAGCCCAACCATATCTGATAAAATATTGACTCATACCCATGAGGATCACTGTTGAAAAAGGAAGCGCAATTCCCATTCCATCGAATATCTGTGTAAACTTGGGGATAACATAAACTATAAGTGCACCTATTGACATGATCCCGGTGCTGCTCAACATGAGCGGATAAATCATTGCAGAAATTATTTCACCTCTGACTTTTTGCAACCTTTCCTGAAACGTTCCCAATCTCTTCAGCACCTGAGGCAAAACCCCTCCCTCTTCCCCCGCGCGCACCATGTTAACATAAACACCGGAAAACAGTTTAGCATGATTTGTGAGTGTTTCAGTAAAGGACTTTCCAGACTTAATTCCATTGAGTAAATCCTCAATAACGTCTTTGATTACATTATTGCCCTGCCCGGATAACAAGATAGACAAGCTCTTGTCTATAGGAATTCCGCCTTCAAGCAGTGTTGCAAGTTCCTGTGTAAAAGGCAAAACTGCTTTCTTGCCTTTTAAGTGATTGAGGGAAAATCCAAATTTCTTATTTTTATCTGCCTGTTGAATATTTAAAATGATATGACCCGATTTGCGAAGATCATTTATCAGGTCTATCTTACTCGTTGCGTCTTTTTCCCCTTCTATAATACCACTGGAGGCTGTTAATACCCTGTATTTAAATGTACCCATAACCCAAAGCTATTTTTTTATACTCGATCTCATTATAACAATCTGCTCTTCACCGTACCAATCAAGTCGAATTTGATCCGGTTCTATATTTTTCACCTTGTATTCGGCAATCACCTCGCCTTCTTCGACGAAAACGAAAGGTTTTTTGTTTGTCGAAAGATCCGGATTCTCTATTAATGCTTTTCTGGTATTACCAAGAATCAGGATTCCACGTAACGTAATTTTTTTTGGCGCCTCTTTCGGTTTTTGATGGGTTTCTATAGATTGCGCAATTCCCTCTTCACGTATGAGATCTGCCTTGTGATCTGTTTTTATTTCCGGAGGCATCCAGGCTGTACGATTCGGAGAAAATGGATTGTTTGATAATATCAGGTCGTAGTAATCTATCGGTTTAGCACCCCCCTTCAAAGGGAGTAACAGTTCGTCTTTCATGGGAGTTTCTTTCGCGTACTTTTCTGAACTTATGGTGTCTTCCGGCGGATAATAAATCAGCAGCACACAAACAATTGCAAGTCCAATCACTCCCACAAATAAAACAAGATTAATAATAGGTAAATAAAATTTCCACTGTTTTACCTTTTTACCAAAGGTCTCGATAGTAAACCATAACGATTTTAGATTTATTGCTTTCATGATGTCATGACTTTTTTTCTATGGAGGCAATGGCCATTAGGGTAGAAGAAATCGTAGCCCCTTTTATAACATTTAAACCTAATGTTTTGATCCTCAGATTGTCTATAAAAAGGAGTTTATCACCATTGTATTCGATGTCGTATAAAAAATTCCGAAGTTTCTTTGAACTATCAATATCATTTATTTCGAAATTAATGGATAAGGCGATAAGATACGGTTTTTTATTAATTACCTCTTTTTTTAACGCCGTACTCCTTGACACTACTAACCCGTTCTTCGTAGCCAGATTATTTATTATTTCCTGTAATTTTGCAGATGCAAGCTCTTCTGTTTCCTCTGACAAAAATTTTTCCTGAAATTTTGTATAATATTGCTCCAGATCGGTCAGTCTGGTTTCATATTGTTGCCTATTGGCTGCGAAAGAATAATATTTCATTAAAAGTTGTTTTTGAGTTTCCAATCTCTCTTTCGTTTCATTTATTGATTTGAAAAAAGGTGCAACCACAACCCTATCAATACCAATATAAAAGAGAACGATGATGGCGGCGACTATAAGCGCCCGTTCTCTTACCTTCAATCTCCTGAATAATTCTAAGAATCTTTCCATATTTTATCTGTTATATTCAATATTTCCCTTTATCCGATATTTTTCTCTTCCACTCTGTGTCTTTGTAACTGGAGAAGCCAGACCCACACCTGAGAAAAGCGGAGAATTTTCCAAAACCGGAATCAAATTTGTTGAAGATATGGCATCACCTTCTATTTCGAAATTATTATCTGCAATGGTAATTGCCTTCACCCACGCATCACTGGGAAGAATCTTTGCCAGCTCCAAAATTACGTCGATCCTGGGAATATAACCTCCTCTTACTTCATTGACCTTACCAACAGTCTTATCCAGTACCGCAATACGTTCCTGCAATTTCTCAACGACAAGAACATCTTTTTTAATTGACTTAATCTGAGTGTCTACCGTTTTCAATATTGCCAAGCTATTTATCTTTTGAATGTAAGGAATAAAGAACGCAAAAGATATTAAAAAAAATGCAGAGCAGCACACTAATGCAATTTGTGGATTTACCCGCTTCCTGCGTGACTTTATAAGACTCAGATTGCATGGATAGTCTGATAGACCAAACAGTGCAGCGCCATATGATTCTGAATTATCAGCCAACAACTGAGAAGGAATGTTGCATTCGCCGGGCAATAAGCCGTCGTTAACATTTGTCAGTAACAACTCGTCCGGAAGCTTTGTTTTAATCTGGCTGGCTAACTCGGCTTCCGTCTTAATGACTGAAGATAAAACCAGATGATTGTTTTCAAACAGATTGTAACAATAATCTTTTGCATTTTTACTGACTAAAACAACCGCGCCCTTTTTCTCACCCAGGATAGGAAGAAAGGCAAAGGAAGAGATAATAACCCGTGAAGGCACAATCTCAAGTGTTTGCAACCGTGATAAGATATTATCCAACTCCTTTTTTTTTACCGCGACGATAAGGACTTTCATATCGTGCCGTCCCTGAGATAACGAATGAATATCAAAATAGACATCCTCATTACTAAAGGGAATAAAACTATCCAGTTGATACCCGAGTGCCTCTCTTAATTCTTTCAGATTCGAATGCGGACAGTCTATTTCTCTGATTATAGCTAGCTCCCGTGGCAGGGAAAGGATGATCTCTCCCAAAAAATTTCTTCTCTGTATTAATGCGAGTTTTAGTTGCTGGTTATCCTTGAGCATAAAATCCTTGATCTTGAATGTCTCATGGGAATATTTGACCAATTTTTTACAAACGGATGTTATAATAAGATCATTTCCATGGATAGACAAACCCGTTGCATTTTGGGAAAACATACTGACGAAAGGTATTTTACTCATAATTGGAAGCTTTATTGAATACTATTCAGGATACACCGCAATAATACTGCAATGACCCACATCTTTTTGAACAAAGAATTTATATGAATTTTTTATTTTTCCTGAAGAAGAAAATGAATTAATCGTTAAATAATTTGAATTATCTAATGTAAAATAATTCTGGACCTTGTCATATTCCGAGCCGATAATGCCAAAGTGCCTGCATATCCCTTTTAAAATAGTAAGTTTTTTAATTTTCCCGTACTTTTTCCTAACTTGAATTATTGCCGCAGCAATTTCTTCAGTAATTGAGGGCACAGACAGAAGGACTTCCTTAGATGCAAAATTTATATTAATTTTGCCCGATCCATAAATTGTCAGGTTATCCCGTAACAATTCAAATCTTTGAGGAGTCATTCCCTTAACTAAGGTTAGTTCCTCAATAGATTCAAACGGCCCGTTTCTTGGCTCGTATGGTTCTGATAATGTGGCATAATAGTCTTTTTCAGCGCCATTGAGATGATGCATATCATCAGCATCTAACCAATCCAGTATAGAGTCCGCTATGGTCTCTGCAGTAATCTCTTCCAGTTTGTAAGCGGTCAGGAATTTAACAAAACTTGCCCTTGATTCGTCTGTTAGCTTATTCACGTTTATTTTCCCGCTCTCATCGCTGATAAAAACCTCACATTTTCTGTCTCCTATCTCAACTGAATAGGGACTATTACTTGGCATCCAGGTCCTGCCACCTTTGCCTTTTTTGAGGTCATCCGTATTCCTATTTTTTTTACGTTTTCTGGCATTGCTACTTTCCGTATCTTTCTCCTGATTCTTTGGTTGCGAGATCATTTGTGTAGCGTAAATACAAGCTCCCCGTGCTGCATACATATTCTTAATGCGTTCCGTAAAGGTAACTTCTGTTTTTATAGCAATAGCCGTATTACGCGTAAAACTAACAGCTATAAATCCCAGTATTACTATTGCCCAGAGGCTGAAAATGAGTACATAGCCATGATGGACGATATAAGCACTTGATCCTTTCCTTTTTTTGATACCAGCAACTTTATTGCCCGCGGGACTTTCTCTGTCGTTTTTTCTTTCCATTTTAAATTTGTATCTTCTATAACATCTGCATCTTGAAGCTTTGATTGAGCGAGTCCTTTATCACCCGTCTTTTTTTCAGTGTCGGCACCCTCTTCAACATCAGACTCCTCCTCCACGGTATCCAGATAAGAAAATGAAATCGCATTGCAATCCTTGATAAATATTGTAGAATCTTTCTCTGCACTCAGCCTACTTACGGTTTCATCGGATAATTTCAGTAGTGCTGTTGGACTGACCCTGACCTCTGAATAAATTAGATCCCACAAACTGTTATCATTTAATCTAACTTTATAATTAGCAACTACCAATCCCTGACTATAATGTTTTACAAATGAAAGGGGTGATACAAAGGTAAGGAAATCTTTTTCTCCTATAAAGTAAAGAGGCTCTTTTTTTTTCTTGGTCTTTTTATCTCCTTCGGTTAACAGGTCATCCTTGCTCGGTATTTTTTGAATACGCAACGACGATGTCTGTTGCCAGAAAAAATCAAAAGCAGCTTTTTCCTTTGTTGAATCGTTAAACCATACTTCCTCTCTTCCCAGAGAAAACAAACCTACCCGTATTGCATAGGCACCTGACATTATTAAGATTGTACCGATAAAAATGGCTATAAGTAGCTCAAATAATGTGAAGCCTTCCTTCTGTTTCACCTTAATTTCCTTTGGGGCTTGGGGAGATATCGGTGTCAGGTGCGGTTTCCTGCTCATCATCGCTATCTTCTTCTAATTCTTCAGGTTTCTGAGGGAAGAAAATTGTTTCAATGGTTATTCCATCCACAAGGGTACTCAGGAGCGTCATTCCTTTCGGAGGAAGATTTCCAGTATTTTCGTCCGTATCGGTTATATTTCCTGTTTCACTCAGATTGGTTTTCTCTTTTGCTTCTTCATATTTATCGATCTCTGATACTTTCCAATGAACCCCATCCTTTGTTACACCTTCAAAAGTTTTCTTTTCATTCGCCCTTATAGATTCTTTACCAAGTATCCCCAGGAAAGCCTCTTCTGTTTTGGTCCTGGCAAGAAGCAATATTTCCGTATGTCCATCAATTTTTCCCCTTAACCTCGACGAATTACCGATCGAACTAAAAAAAATACCAATAGATATCCCTACTATAGCTAATGCAACCATAACCTCAAGGATAGTAAATCCTGCGAGAAGGTTTGGATGAGATTTTAAATTGCACTCGAACCTCCAGTTTCTCTCGTCCCTCCATAAATTGCAAAGATTTCTTTCCAATCAGGTATACCTGTTATTATTTTTAAGGTTACTATTTTTCAACTTCATCTGCCTTTTGGGTTATCAACGGCTCTATTTCCTTCAGTTTTTGCTGAAATGCCTTGGTTAAAACATCTGCCTCTTCTGCATTATTTGCGACATAAGGAGTTAACAGCATGATTAATTCTGTCTGCGCATTGGTAATAGAGGTGGTTTTAAACAAATTCCCCAAAAGAGGAATATCACCCAGTAACGGTACCTTATTGACAGATTTCTGATCATTTTGCTGGATTATGCCTCCAAGGCTGATCGTGTGCCCGCTTTTTATTACGAGCGAGGTTTCTGCCCGACGGGTAGAGAATGTTGGCGAGACATTCACCCCAGTGTTTGTTGTTATTGCATTACTCACTTCTTGTTTTATATCCAGGGTAATAAAATCATTTTCTGCAATATGGGGAGTCACGGTAAAGATAACACCGGTATCGCGATATTGCACCTGCTGAAAGGTCACCGTAGTGCCCGTTGTTTGCCCGGCACTTGAGAGAATAGGCACTTGCTGCCCAACTTGAATGTGAGCAGGCTGTTCATCTCGCACAAGGATATGGGGCGCGGATAACACTTTTGCATTCGTATTTGTCGCAAGGGCTTCCAACAGGATTTCAAAATTACCTTTCGTGTATCTTACAAACGGGCTACCGGCCTTACTTACAAGCTCACCGGTTTTTGGGTCGAGGTTATTCACCCCGCCTAATTGCAAACTACCGCTATCCAATTTCCACTGTGCCCCATAATCCAAAGTATTATTCAAACCAACTTCCAAAATTAATGCTTCTATAAATACTTGTGGAGGTGTGGCATCTATAGCCTCCAGGATCATTTTTATCGCCTTATAATCTACAGACAATGCCTTAACAACAATTGCATTCGTTTTTGGATCTGCCACGATCTTCATTGCCTCAGGTTGTTTTTTCCCCACCACCTTAGCCGGTACGGCCATTTTTTCAGTGTACAGTTGTGTCAGAACCGGCACAATAGTTTCAGCCTTTTGATGTTGCACTTTATATACATATATCTTTGGCTCTTCGTCTATCTCTGTGGGAGGAACGTCGATATTTTTCAACCAAAGATCGATTTTGGATAAAAGTTCCGGCATCCTCGTTACAACTAACAACTTGTTTGAATCAGTAAACGGCACAAAGCTAATCTCACCCTCAGCGCCTGCTTTTGCCCCCAGCGATTGGGCGAGGGCTGTAAGGTCTTTCGCCACATTTTTTCCATCCACATACTTAAAATCATAAAATTTTATAGCCTTACCTGCAATAAAAGGGACATCGAGTGTTTTTATCAATGTTAGCAGTTTATCCATATTTGCAGCAGTTTCTATAATTATGAGATATGGAGAATCTCCGTGGGTGACGATATTCCCAATATTAGTCATAAATGGTCTTAACGTGGCATTTAAGTTTTTTGGGTTCTCATAGTGAAGAGGGATTATCTGAATTATTACATTTTTATCCCACGGGGGAATTTTATCGCCGAAAACAACAATATTTGTCTCTGGACGGGTCTCTGCTTTTGGGAGTACCCTGTATAAATCACCTTCTTTCAATATTGCAAAATCGTACACATAGAGTAGTGTATTGAGCATTGACAGGAGTTCTTCTTTATAAACCTGTCCTGTAGCGTGAAGATTAATTGTCCCCGCAACCCTTTTATCTAAAATATAGTTTACATTAAGGATCTCACCTAAGATAATCTGTAAAACATCCTTTATCTCCACATTATCGAAATTAAATGCGATATCGATTTTTTCCCCTGTATATTCCGGCTTACGAAGGGAAGGTTCCGGTTTTTTCAATTCTTCCTTATAGACAAATTCGTCCGGCAGTTCATCCTTCTTCGTTTCTAAAACTTCTTTTTTGGGTGCAATCTCGAATTCCCAGGGCTTTCGTTCTATTTCTTCGGTTGAAGTGGATAGGGTGATTGGTTTTTTAAACGGCACAAAAGCAGACTGTCTTTTTTGTACCTCATTACAACCAACCGCAAATAATACTAGCATTATGGCACACCGGAAAGTGCACTTGATCATTAATAAATCTCCCTCAAACGGGTAAATTTTTTATTCATCTATCATACAATCAGGTCTTTGATTCGTGCTATTATAAGGAGGTACAATGAAAAACCAGGTTCAAAAACGTCAAATGATTGATCTTAAATATATCCGGCGTGCAAACACAGAGTGGTGCGGAAGGGGGGACTCGAACCCCCACGTCGTTTTATTGACACTAGCCCCTCAAACTAGCGCGTCTGCCAATTCCGCCACTTCCGCATTTCATAGAATTGATCGTATCTAATTAAAAGAAAACTACTTGCTAATTCTAACACTACACCATAAAAAGTCAAATATTTTTAAAAATACCGTTGTCAGAATGCTTACAACATAAAGGCGATTTGGATCGAATAACAAATGAGGAATAGGAAATAGATAGACATGGTAATGGTCAATTTGGACTTTGGGAGAGTCACAACGCATTACCTAAAATGTATTTAACGTTCTTCTATTACCTCACCTCCCTTTGCCCATCGCTTGCCCAAGGGTTTTTTCCAACGAACGTCTACATATTCCATCTGCTTCAAATTCGTTCCTTCTGCTTTTGCAACGCTCAGGAGATTTTGTAACTTTTCTTCGTCGGATAGTTCGTTGGATTCATTACATAAGGAAGAACATCCCCATCGTATCTGTGTATTGTTCTCCGTCCATAGGATAATATCACTTTTGCCTGACAGTCGTCTTTTACATATACTTGATACGTCAACGGCTACAATTTTAAAAAGGTTATGGATGTTATTTGCCCTGAGAAATTTCACCAATTCTATCCCTGCTTCAACGCCTTTGTCATTCCATTTACTTCCGCACAAAGGCAATCTGGCAAGTTTATTACTCTGGATGCAGGGACTGTCATATTCTGTATCTTGTAATCTGTAGTATTCTTTTGGCAGTAAAACGCCGTCATCATCCACGAGATAGGTATTACTTCCATTTTTAACGATAGCTACAGGCTTGCGGATCACAAGCTTAATATTGAGTCTATTGGGAAAAACCCTTCTGATCGAATCCACGTTCTTAACCACCACAATCCCGCCGTAAACGTCTGCTATTTTTTGCGTCAAATTGTCTTCATACATACCGTATTGTTCATTCAAAGTCGCTACACGTTTTATGTCCTCAGAAAAATGTTCATTTACCCAGGATGGGGTGAGAAAAGAGAAAGTAGAAGGACTAATTTTGAAAACATTTAAATCAGTCAGGGAGTGCCATACCTTCCTTGTTCCCCATATTGCTGAAATTATTATACATGCACATACGGCAAACCATAAAAAAAAAGGATAGGACGCCCTTTTAAATTCCTGTAGTTTAAGGGAAAGAGTATCCATAAAGATCTTAATGCCGGATGCACGGGTCATAGGACTATTAATTGTGTATTGTTTCATCAACACTTACCAGTGTACCCTGGAAGGCAAGCTCGACAATTTTTTCGCATAATAAAGGGAAAGATATCCCTGCCACCCTGGCGGCCTTGGGCAACAAGCTCTTTTCAGTAAAACCGGGAATTGTATTCACTTCCAGCAAATAAAAGTTATTCTTGTCATCAAGCAACATATCCACCCGGGAAAATCCCCTGCAACCAAGTACACTGTGTGCACGCAAGGCCAGTTCCTGTGCTTTATTGTACAAAAACGATGGAAGGGATCCAATAGGCTCAGGAATCCTTCCAGTCTCATCGCCTCGCATGGTTGTCTTTACCATGAGATATTCCGTTCTGTCATCCTTATATTTAGCATCATAATTAAAAAATTCCACTGCCGGTTTAATTTCAATAATGGGAAGTGCCTTGTCATCTAATATACCAATAGTTAATTCTCTGCCCTTTATGTATTTTTCTATAAGTACTTCATATCCAAACTCAAACGCCTTATCCAAACCTGTTTGAAGATGGTTGACATCTTTGACTATTGATATACCTATACTGGAACCATTCCTCGTGGGTTTTAAAACTACCGGCAATCCGAGATTGATTACTTCTTGCTGTATCTCGATTAATTCCTGGAATTCTGCCGCCGTAACATAACCAGGTGTTTTCAGCCCTGCTTCAATAAAACATTTTTTTGTTGCTAATTTATCCATTGCAAACTTGCTGGCATTGACGCCTGAACCAGTGTATGGGATGCCCTTTGATTCCAGAAGTTGTTGTACGCCTCCATCTTCGCCAAAATACCCGTGTAAGGCGATAAAAGCAACGTCTATCTCTTTGTGGTCCAGCTCTTCAATCTTCTCATCTCTCACATCAATGCAAGAGACATTAAAACCAGCCTCTCCCAGTGCCTTTGCCACTGCTTTACCGGAGCGCAGAGAAATTTCCCGTTCAGGCGACACCCCACCCATCAATACAACAACGTTTTTTGGCTTCATCCAACACTCCCCCTTTCAGAATCTCGAAACTAAATCATAGGCAACTTTCCACACGTCGCCGGCACCCATTGTAATGACAATGTCTCCGGGTTTTATCTTTGAATAAAGTTCATCCACAATATCGGTTAGTTGCGGAATATACTGGATATCAACGCCCGCATTACGCGTCTCTTCATATAATTTCATCGAATTCATTGCCATTCTCTCGTAGTCATTGTCCCGCGATGTGTAAATATCCGCAAGAAGTACCTTATCGGCATTTTGAAAAGACATTGCGAATCCTTTCAGCAAGTGCCGTGTCCTGCTGTACTGATGGGGTTGAAATACGCACCATATCCTCTTTTCCGGATAAAGCTCCCGTGCAGCCCTCAATGTAACGCGTATCTCGGTTGGATGGTGTGCATAATCGTCGATTACTGTAACGCCATTCTTCATACCAATAATTTGAAACCGCCTGTTCGCTCCGTGAAAAGATGCTAACGCAGTTTTTATAGAATCTTTATCCACTCCAATATAGGTACATACGGCAGTCGCCGCCAATGCATTTAGTATATTATGAGACCCTGGTATTTTGAGTAAAAATTCATCAAAAAATTTATCTCTTTTAAAGACCCTGAATCTATTTATACCATTCCCGCCGGGAAGGATTTCTCCACACCATTCTGAAGAGTTATCGAGAGAATATGTTTCTACCTTGCAATTCGCTCTTTGCACTGCAATGGCAACGTTATTATCATGATTATTTACAACCAGGAGACCCTCTTTTGAAATAGAAGATGCAAAATCACCAAAGGCGTTTATTATCTTTTCAATATTTTCATAATAATCTAAATGATCTTCCTCAATATTAGTAATTACGCCCACCTGCGGTGTAAGATTTAAAAACGACCTGTCATATTCACATGCCTCGGCTACAAACAAATTACCTTTCCCCAGATGCGCATTGCCACCAATATCCGGCACCTCTCCGCCAATGACAAAAGTCGGATCCAATCCTGCCGTTTTCAGTATCGTGGAAATCATTGCACTCGTTGTCGTCTTTCCGTGAGTGCCGCTGATTGCAATACCCCGTTTTTCTTTCATCAGCGAACCGAGGACCTGAGAATACTTTACTACCTTTATACCCATTTTCCTGGCAGTTTTAAGGTCCGGATTGTCTTCAGAAATAGACGCCGACACTACAACCATATCTGTTTCCACTGGCATAAAACTTCCGTCCTGCCTTGTATTAATCTTTGCGCCCATTTCTTCCAATCCTGAAATCAGAGAAGATGCCTGTGTATCAGAACCGGCCACAATACAACCCTCTTTTATGAGAATACGTGCAATGGCACTCATCCCAATACCTCCGATACCGATAAAGTATACACAATGCCCACGTAAAGGTCGACAATTAAACTGGTTTTCTAATAGTGGCCTCGATGCTTGCATCGTATTTGAATCTTCCGAAAAAATCATAGCGTTGCCCCCTCTTTCATTCTGAAAATAACCAGTCCGGCCAAGAAATTACTTCACACTTACTGCCACTATAAATCTCACCGCGATATTCAAATTTATTAACAAACTTCAGGGCATATTTAAGTTCCGTAATGCACGTTAAAATCAGCCAACAATCAGCGCAAATTGCGTACTCTTCAGACCAATCACCCTGCAAATATTATCAACAACATTTACAGATGCGTTGGGGATACCCATTCCTTTATTAAACATCTTCATCCTGTCATACTTCTCTTTATTGTAAAGGAGATCTGTAATAAGCTCCATAACTTTCTCAGGTGTCAAATCAAGCTGTTGTAATAAATACCCTCCGCCGTTGCTTACCAATTCCATCGCATTCCAGTATTGGTGGTTATCGGCGGCGTGTGGATATGGTATTAATATAGTGGGAATACCTATTGCAGTAATTTCCGCAATTGTGGTAGCACCTGCCCTGCAAATAATTATATCTGCCATGCTGAAAGCGGCCCCCATGTCATCTAAAAAACTACAAACAAACGCATCAATCTTCGCCTTCCCGTATGCAGCTTTTGCGGCCTCATACCCGTATTCACCGGTACAGTGAATTATTTGCAGGTCATTAGATAACATTTCAAATCTCGGCAAACATCTCACTATCGTCTCATTGACCGCCTGTGCCCCCTGACTACCTCCTGTGATTAGTATTGTCTTTTTAGAAGGGCTCAGCCCGAATTTCTCTGCTGCCCGCCATTTCCGACTGGATAAGATGTCCTTCCGGATCGGTGTCCCTGTCACTCGAACAACTTTTGCCTTGTCAAACCATTTTAATGGGCCGCGCCAATGACAATACACTTCATCAACCCATGCAGCCAAAAACCGATTCGCCTTTCCAGGAATTACATTTTGCTCAAGCAATACAGATGGAATCCCCAAGAGTTTTGCAACAATAATCGGGGCAACCGACGCATAGCCACCCAAACCCACCACAATGTCAGGATTGAATTTCCTCATCGCAAAAAGGGATTCTACAATACTTACAAACTGTGTACTGACAAACGTAAATATATCCTTGCATGATCTTCCCCATTTTTTGGCGCGTACTTGCCGATACTGGAATCCCTTTTGTTCCACACATCGTTTTTCAAATCTTTTATCCGTCCCAAAAAAGACAATCTCTGCCTCGTGAAACCGCGAACGTATTTCTTCCGCCGTACTCAATCCAGCCATCAAATGTCCTCCGGTACCGCCACCCGCAAAAATTACTTTCATTTTTTATACCCCTTTTCATCAGAAAACGACCGTACAAAAATTAAACACAAACGATGTATTACAAGACCATTCCATGTTTAAAATTCTCACACACCATCCTTGTGTATTAACTTTATCCTTTCCACATCACCAGGAAAAACCAGCAATCTTCGATGTTATCTTATACCATATGACCACAGGCAATGGCGAATCCGCTTTATCTTCCGATAGCTCGTCCTTGTCCATTATCAAATTCGGAGTTTCTCCCGTGACAGATTGCCTTGAGATATTAACCAATATACCAATTCCGAGCATTGATAAGAGCAAGGAAGACCCACCCGAGCTTACAAAAGGCAACGGAATGCCTTTTGTCGGCATAATGCCGGAAACAACCGCAATGTTTATAATCGCCTGCAATCCATACATTATCGTAATCCCAAGCGCTAAAAAGAAGCCAAAAGCATCTCTTGCCCTGTGCGCAATTTTTAACCCCTGCCACATTAATAATAAAAAGAGACTGATAATGACTATTACTCCAAGAAAACCAAACTCCTCACCGAGAATCGTGAATATAAAATCACTGTTACTCTCCGGTAGGAAAAAGAGTTTTTGTTTACTGCCTCCGATGCCCAATCCTGTCAAACCACCTGAACCGAGTGCAATCCAGGACTGGATTATGTGGTATCCCGTTCCGGAAGAATCTTTCCATGGATCCAGAAAGGCCATTAATCTGCCCTTCCTGTAGGAGACCTCAAACAACCATTTATGTATAAATGGTGCTAAAGCCATAGCGGTAAAACAAACAAAAATAATTCTCGTTCCGCCAACAATTAACATAATCATAGAGAGTATTGCAATAAAAGCGGCAGTCCCGAAATCCGGCTCCTTCAACACAAGGGCACTCATTATTGCAACAACACCTATGGGCAGAACGAAACCGTACTTAAATTCAGACATGTGTGCCTTATTCTTTGCGATATAACCTGAGATAAATATGATAATTACCAACTTTGCAATTTCTGAGGGCTGGATTCCCACAACATGATTGAGTCGAATCCATCTGCGAGCCCCGTTGGTAACTGTTCCTATTCCAGGCACTAATACAAGGAGAAGCAAGATAAAGGACACACCAAGAAGAGGAATACTCAATCTCTGCAAGTAATGATAGTCCAGCTTTGACATCGTTATCAATAATGCAGAACCTATAAATACCCACAAAAGATGCTTTGTGATTTGGTAACCATTTCCACTTGGCTCAGAAGCCGCCATGTCTGTACTGCAGACAGCCACAATACTAAAGCCCAGCAGAACAACCATAATGTAGATAATAAAATGCCACGGTCTCACAAATAAATCCTCTCTATATTAACAGAAGACTGAGCACCGCCAGCAAGGCGGCAGCTAACCAAAACCTGACGGTAATCTTTGTCTCTGGCCATCCCTTAAATTGAAAATGGTGATGCAAGGGCGCACAGCGGAAAATCCTTTTCTTTGTCATTTTATAAAAGGAAACCTGCATAAGGACAGAAACCGCCTCGGCAATGAAGACGCCTCCGACAATAATCATTAATATCTCTTGTTTTACAATAATGGCAACGAGCCCCAATATGCCACCCAATGCCAATGAACCGGTATCCCCCATAAAAATCTGTGCAGGAAAGCAATTATACCACAAAAATCCCACTCCCCCTCCTGCAAGTGCAGCACAAAAAACACTCAGTTCCCCACTCCCAGGAATATAGGGAATCCGTAAATAACTACTGAAATCAACCCTCCCGGAAATATAGGCAACAACTGCAAAAGCGACTCCGGCTATAATACCGCACCCTATTGCCAATCCATCCAGCCCGTCAGTAAGATTTACAGCATTTGACATTCCCACAATAAAAAAGGCAACTACTAATATATAGAAAGGTCCCAAATCAGGCTTAAAACTCTTTACAAAAGGAACCACGAGCTGTGTACCCCATGTGAACTTGCTAAAATGGAAATATAATATCAACCCTAAAATAAGCCCCAGCGCCGCCTGAAACAATAGCTTTGAAATATCAGTTAACCCCGCAACATTTTTCTGCGTAAGTTTAATATAATCATCTATAAAACCGAGTACGCCAAACCATACCAACGTAAACATGAGTAAGAGGATATATTCATTGTAAATATTGCACCAAAGGAGAGTAGAAGCAAGAATAGAGGCAATGACAATAACCCCTCCCATCGTTGGTGTATTTTTCTTGTCGAAATGCATCCGTTTAAGCTCCTCGGAGTCCTTTTTTGTTGTGTCTTCACCGACCTTTAAAGCCCGGAGTCTCCTGATAAACCAGTGCCCGAAAAACACACTGATGAAAAATGCCGTAAAAGCAGCCAGACACGAACGAGAGGATATATATTTAAATATTTCCAGTGCATTTATTGAAGAAAACAAACTGTATAGCAAGGCCTTCTTAACCCCTTTTTACTCTTTACCTGACAAATTCTCAGCCGGATTCCCGGCGTAGCTTCAATATCCTCCACGAGAGACATCCACGTCTCTACGTACCCATGCAAGTCCTATAAAAACTCTTTAAATTTCTCAATGATATTTTCCATATGCATACCCCTGGAACCTTTGATTAATACCGTATCATTTTCCCGGAATTCATTTATTTCAGGTGCAGCAATGTCCGCAACATCCCTGAAACTGACGACCCGTTTTTCTGGCATTCCTGAGGATTTTGCAGCCTTTGCAATTTCAGATGCACGTTCTCCCACCGTCCATAGTAAATCAATATTCAGAAGAGCCACCGTCTTCCCAATTTCTCTATGCAACTGAAAAGACTCATTGCCTAATTCTAACATGTCACCACAGATAAATATCTTTCTACCCATCGCATCTATTTCATTCAGATATTCCAAGGCTGCACGAACGGAGTCAGGATTCGCATTATACGCGTCGTTAATGAGAGTAATGTTTCCAATTCGTTGCTGTTCAATCCTCATTTGAGGCAGTTTAAAGGACGAAAAGGCGTCGCTTAAATTGTAGATATCATGACCTAATGCCTTGCAAACTGCAAAAGACGCCAAACAGTTATTGATATTATGCTTCCCGGGAATTGATATATATACTTCAAGGCGTCCATTAATTACGAAAAAATATCCATTTTCCCTTTTCTTTACTTCCGTACATCTTACCTGCGCTTGAGGACCAAAACCAAAACTAACCGTTTCTCCGCCAAATCTGCTGGCAATACCAGCACACCATGGATTATCAACGTTATACACAAACACCCTATCCGAGCGGAGACTTTCCAATATTTCCGCTTTCGCCAAAGCAACCCCCTCAATACTTCCGAGACCGTCAAGGTGCGTTTTTGAAATGTTAACAATTACAGCAACATCAGGGGCGCCAATTTCAGACAAACGCCTGATTTCCCCCGGGGCATTAGTACCCATTTCAAGCACACCATATCGATGCCTGTTTTCTATTTCAAATATTGTTAACGGTACGCCTATGAAATTATTAAAACTCTTTTGTGATCTTACTGACGAACCAAACCGTGATACCAAATGATACGTCATCTCTTTTGTGGTCGTCTTACCGTTACTCCCGGTAATACCAATAATCTTCGCAGCCAATTTTTTGCGGTAATATCGCGCCAAATCACCCAAAGCCGTTACCGTATCTTTTACCCGAATCATCGGGAAGTTCTCATGTTCCTGACCCAACTTCATTTCATTTGAAACAACTGCACCCGTTGCCCCGGCGTTCATCGCTTGTGTGATAAACTGATGCCCATCGAAATGCTTTCCTTTGAGCGCGAAAAACAGGTCCCCTTTCCGAATATTCCGGCTGTCTATTGAGATACTTTTTATCGTTGTATCTCTGCCGGAAGTTTCCCTGTACCCGTTAACAGCTTTTACAATTTCATCAAGAGAGAGGGATTCCATTCGTTATCCTGATTATTGAAGGACGTGACGCTCATTGCTTTGTAAAACTTGCCTGACAACCTCACAGTCGTCAAAGGGAATTGAGGTGCCTTTTGATATCTGATATTGTTCGTGACCCTTCCCTGCAATAATCACCACATCATCCTTTTTTGCTTCACAAAGGGCCTCTTCAATGGCAATTTTTCTATCGGTTTGCACTCGTGAACAAGCTTTCTTCCTCACCCCTTTTAGAATTTCATCAATAATGCTATCGGGGTCTTCGAAACGTGGATTATCACTCGTTATCCAGAAAAGGTCTGAGTATTTTTCTGCAACATGCCCCATCTTTGGCCTTTTCTTTCTATCCCTGTCTCCGCCGCACCCAAAAACCAGTAAAATACGCCCTTTTGTCGTCTCCCGCAGAGTGCTCAAAATGACCTGGAGCGCCTGATGTGTGTGGGCAAAGTCAATATAGACACGGAAATCCTGCCCACAGTCAATTTTTTCCAGACGACCGGGCACTATACTGAGTGATTCAATACCCGCTTTTACTGTTTCAATTTTAAAACCCAATGCCAATGCATTCGCTGCCGCCGCCAAAGCATTGTAAATATTGTGCTTCCCTATCAAACGTAAGTTAATAGATATTTTCCCCCAGGGAGAATTCAGTAAAAATTCCGTTGTATCTGCATCCCTGTGTTTTATTTCTGCCATCACGTCCGCATTCCTCTTTATACCATACCAAACAATCTGAGCCCTCGTACACTCGGCAAAATACTTGCTCGCATTGTTGTCGGCATTCAGTATGGCAAATGCCTCTTTTTCTAATCCTTTCACAAGTTTTAGTTTTTCCGTCCTATAATTCCTTATGTCCGTATGATAATCGAGGTGCTCAATAGATAAATTTGTAAAGATCGCAGAACTAAAATGAATCCCATCCAATCGATGTTGAGAAAGGGCATGCGAGGACGCCTCTAATACCGCATATTTAATACCTGATTTAAGCATTTCCGAGAGACAACTTTGTATTTCAACGGATTCGGGGGTTGTTTCTTGTGCCGGGATTACCCTCTTACCAATCTGATATTGAATGGTACCAATTAATCCTGCCTCACTTCCGGAAGCCTCAATGATTGCCTTCGTAAGATATGAAGTGGTTGTCTTACCATTCGTCCCCGTAACACCAATCACCGTTAGTTTTGAAGAGGGTTCACCATAGAAACAACAACTGAGGAGCGCCAGGGCATGGCGTGTATTTGGTACAACAATCTGGGGTATCCGTAAAGTCACCTCAACCCTTTTTTCCACAATGATGGCAACAGCCCCCTTCTCTATGGCAGTAACAATAAAATCGTGCCCGTCCATCTTGTGACCTTTTATAGCAACAAACACATAACCCTCTTTTACCTTGCGGGAATCATGGGTTATCCCAAAGACTTCTCTTTCCGCAAAATCACAGGATTTGTGTTCTTTCAAACAAGAATAAAGTTCACTGAATTTCATCCGTTATTACTCGTCTTTTTCCAAAACTCCAATTCTTCTTCCACGGGAAAAACAATCTATTTTCAGCGTTGCATCAAAACCCTGCGTTTTTATATTCCCCGACTGAATAATCCGTTCATACAAATACCTCGTTTTGTTAACCTTATCTACCTCCTCCGCATATTCCCTTAAAAGTCTATCCAGGATCTCCCTATTTTTAGCCCGAACGACTTCAAGCTCTTTTTTAGTTGCATATAAGCTGTACCATAAGATGAAATTCTGCTTTTCAATTTCTTTAGGTATCATCTTTTTCTCCTTTTTACCGCCCGTGTCACAATGACGGCAAGAATTTCCATTATTTTATCACATCACTTTTTACTTCTTCAAGCCATCAAAATCGCCCCATGCATCCTTTTATGAACGTATAGAAATACAACTATTGCATTGCCATTTTAAACTTTGAAGGTTCAACACCAAGACAAATGAGTGATCGCCTGATAATTTCCCCCACAACGGGTGCAGCCACAGTACCGCCATAGTATGCACCATTCTGCGGTTCATTGATCATAACTAACACACAGATACGGGGACGTTCTGTAGGAGCATAAGCAATAAACGAGCCAACATATTTTTCATGAGAATATCGTCCCCCTCCACCATAGGCTTTCTGCGATGTCCCCGTTTTTCCGGCAACATCGTATTCTAACAGATTTGCATTTTTCCCGGTGCCTTCGGTAACAACTTTACTTAATATGGGATCCATTATCGCGCGTGCAACGTGTTCGCTCATTACCCTTTCAACGATTTGCGGACACTGAAATTCTTCTTTTGTTTTATTGTCATTGGATTTTGTTGACTTCACAATTTTCGGTTTGAGTAACAGTCCCCCGTTTGGAATGCTGCAAAAGGCTGTAACAAACTGGAGCGGAGTAACGGCAATCTCGTGACCTATCGAAATCGATATGAGAGAATATTTTTTTGACCACTGTTTTATAGAACGGAAGATACCTCCTATTTCTCCCGGCAGTTCAATCCCCGTACTTTCACCGAATTTGAATTGTTTAAGATGTCGGTACATCCTTTCGTTTCCCATAAGCATGCCTACTTTTGCCATTCCTATGTTACTCGAATAAGCAATAATTTCAGAAACAGTCAGATTACCATGACCTCCGTGCGTATCATGCAAAATCCTGCCTTCTATTTCATAAGCGCCATTATTGCAGAAAAATACATCGTCGGGTTTTACTATGCCTTGTTCAAACACGCCTGAAATCACGATGGGCTTCATTAACGAACCGGGCTCATAGCAATCAGTGATGGAAAGATTTCTCCTGACATTTGGCGGATATTTCTTGAAGTGATTCGGATCGAACGCCGGGTAATTGGCCATGGCCAGCACTTCACCGGTCACGGGATCCATAACTACTGCCGATGCAGAGGCGGGCATCCATTTTTCACAGGCAATCTCCAGCTCTTCTTCAGTAATGCGCTGAACATTTGCGTCAATGGTCAACACGACGTTGTCTCCGTGCCGCGGCAATTGTATCTCTGCCTCTGGAGTAATAATTTGCCGCTGCAGCGCATCCCGATTGATAAGTTTATACCCTGATTCCCCGGACAACACCTTATCAAAAGACAGTTCAATACCCTCGAGACCCTTCTCATCGATGTCAGTGAATCCAAGGATATGACTGCCGAGCCGTTCGTTGGGATAAAACCGGTGATACTCGTGTTTTATGTAGACTCCTTTTAAAGACAATTTTGCAATCGCATTAATTTCTTCATCGCCAATTATTCGCTTAATCCAGACAAATCGTTTGTCTTTATCCAGGAGCTTAACTAATTTGGATGAGTTAAGTTTTAAGATCTTGCCTAAAAGATACGCTGTATATGAGGCATCTTCAATTTCAGCAGGATCAGCATAAACAGAGCCCACCTGCAAAGATTCGGCAAGGATATTCCCATTCCTGTCCATGATTGAACCTCTCCTTGCGGGCAATTCTATCTTCTTGCATTGTTGTATTTTAGCGAGTTTAATGTATTTTGCATGATCGATCAACTGAATCCGCCCCAGGTGGACAGACAGGGCTATAAAAGCCATCATGAGAAAAACCCCGGTAATATTCGCCCAAAATTTGTGTTTTTTTAAAGGCTTCACGCTAGCAACCCTGCAAAGTTATAATAAACTGAAGAGTCATTTAATAAAATTTTTACGAACGCTTTCGAGACACAACAACTTTGCCCCGAAAGCGTTCGGGAGGAGGGCTCAATATAAACCACGTAAAACAAGTATTCCTAAAATCCACATACGTTATCCTTCACTGTTCAATCGATTTCCCTTCAGTCACCAAGTGACGCCGCGCAGCGTTTGAACATTTTTAATCATGTAGTGAACAACAATTCAAAAGAGGACCCTTTTGTGTGTACAAGTCTTTGTTGATGCTCATTTTCTTTACCCTTGCGGCATTATCCTCTTTCAGTTTGATGCGACCTGCTATCATTACCCCTGACGTTTCTTCCTGAGGAATAAGTGGCAGCTTTAACGATTGTACCTTATAGACAATGACTTCCGGTGATTTTAACCGGCTAACATGATAGTTCAGTTTTCTGTTCTTTTCTGATAATTCATCACAATTCCTTTGCAATTTAGCCACCTGGTAGCCTATTTCTATAATCTTATTTCTTTCCGAAACAACAAACATTGCCATTGCAATGGCGATCGTTAACATCAATACGGTCCTCGAAACACCCATATTAAATCCTTTCCGCAGATCTGAGCTTTGCGCTCCTGCACCGAATATTTTTTTTTATCTCAGCCTCGCAAGGACCTATCGGCTTCTTCGTAAGTATCCTGAATATTTTCTGATTCGCCCTTTCCATAAATGTATTTTTTACAATCCGGTCCTCAAGGGAATGAAAACTGATAATGACAATACGAGCACCCACCACCATATAATTATGGATTTTATCCAGGAAGATCTCTAAACTTTCCAGCTCTTTATTAACTGCAATTCTCAGCGCCTGGAAGACACGCGTTGCAGGATGAATCTTCCTTTTTCCTCCGGGAACTATTCGTTCAATTATCGCAGCCAATTGTCGTGTTGAAGTTATACCAACCTCCTGTTCTTCCCGTCGTACGGCCTTTGCAATCCTCCTCGACCATCGTTCTTCTCCGTATCTTTTCAATAATTCTTCCATTTCCCGTTCAGAAAGCCTCCGGATCAAATCATGAGCAGTACCCGACTGCAACCGGTCCATTCTCATATCGAGCGGGCCCTCTTTTGCAAAGCTAAAACCGCGATTTGCCTGATCAAACTGAAAAGAGGATGCACCCAAATCAAGCAATACGCCGTTAATCCTATCAACCCCTGCCTGCCGCAATACTTCGTCAACATCAGCATAATTTGCATGATAGAGCCTAAAAAGATACCCCGTTTTCGACAAATGTTGTTTCGCCATTTCCAAGATCTCCCTGTCCCTATCGATGCCAATCAACAATCCATTGCGGCCTATCCTGCTCATTATCCTGCTTGCGTGCCCCCCGTTCCCCACGGTACCATCAAGAATGATTTGCCCCGATTGCGGTTCCAGGTATTTTAACACCTCATCAACCATTACCGGCTCGTGAAGAAGGCGGTTTATTCCATCATCCATGAAAATTATTTCTATAAAGACGGAGGGTGCATCCGTCCCGTATCAGCGGGTGGATAGCCCAGTTGAAACAAATCTTCCGCAATCCCTTCGAATCCCTCGTTATGCTCAGACTCAAAATCCTTCCAGGTTTTTTCATCCCAAATCTCAATGCGACTGCTCACGCCAACTATTACAACGTTTTTTCGTATCATGGCAATATCTTTCAGATACTGAGGGATCAGTATGCGCCCTTGCGAATCACAATCGGGAATTTTCTGTGCCTTGGAAAAAAAAAGGCGCTGGAACTGACGCGCCTTTTTATTCGTAAAAGAGAGTTGCTCGATTCTATAAACAACAGCCTGCCATACTTTAGGTGTGTACATGAACAGACATGTATCGAGCCCACGGGTTACGAAGTATCCTTTTCCCTCCGCCTCCACATCGATGCTATCGCGGAGAGGAGCCGGTATGGCCAGTCTGTTTTTGTCATCAATCGTGTGATGGTATTCACCGGTGAACATTTTTTTATTCCCCACTTTTCACCACTCTATACCACTTACGGCTATGACAATATACTTTTTTATTTATTTGTCAAGAGATATCTTTATTACACTTCTCACGGCGTATCAATTAAATTTCATTGATATGCAATATGTTGTAACGTATACTCTGTCGAATGTCATATATAATGTCCTCCTCACCTATCCATCTATTTCAAAAATATTTTATTTTTTTGCCTATATATTTTTAAATTTCTACAAAGTTGATACACCTTGATTATATTTTTTTAACATGTTAAGATATTTCACATAAACAAATGAATGTTTCCGCATCTAAATCTGTTCAAATCAGCACCAGATTATCTGACTACGACTACGATCTTCCCAGGGAACGAATCGCCCAGCAACCCTTAAAAACCCGGGAAGACGCGAGATTGTTGGTATTGTATCGAAGCTCAGGCAAGATCGAGCACCGCACATTTCGTGAAATTATTGAATATCTTCACCCGGGAGATCTATTAGTTCTTAATAATACAAAAGTAATCCCCGCGCTTATCCCCGGGAAAAGATGCAGTGGCGCGTCCCTTGAATTATTACTCACTCAGGAGTTGGGAGATAATCAGTGGAAGGCGCTGATTAAGTCAAATGCCAAATTAAAAATAGGTGAGGAAATTTATACCGATCACTACAGAATCCCAGCAAAGCTCCTCGATAAAGACGAAAACGGTGCATGGTCTATCAAATTTGACGAAAAATATAATGTGAAAGATCTCCTCAGCAAAATCGGAAAGATGCCTTTACCTCCCTATATAAAACGCAAAAAAAACGAAGACACATTATCCTCTCTTGATAAAGAACGGTATCAGACCATATTTGCCCAAGAAGAGGGGGCAATTGCAGCGCCGACGGCAGGTTTACACTTTAGTCAAAGCATCCTCGAGACAATAAAGCAAAATGGAGTAGAGATGGGATTCGTTACCCTGCATGTAGGCGCTGGTACCTTTTTACCCATTAAGGCAGACGATATTCGCAGTCATGTCATGCACAGGGAATATTATGAATGTTCACGGGAAACGATTCAAAACATACAAAAGGCCAGAGAGGAAAAGAGGCGTATAATCGCTGTGGGCAGCACTTCCTGTCGTGTTCTGGAAACAATTGCCATGGGCGGCAAAACGCCGCAACTCTCCGGCTGGACAAACTTATTTATCTATCCTCCTTTCACTTTTCAGTACGTCGATGTATTACTTACTAACTTTCATCTACCCAAAACTACACTATTCTTGTTAGTTACAGCCTTTGCCGGAAGGGAAAATATCATGAATGCTTATGAAACTGCAAAAAGTAATGGTTATCGGTTTTTTAGTTACGGTGATTGTATGATGATTATCTAATTTAGCTGACGTACAGCACCGGTTACAATGACACGTTGATTTATTGTTGCGGCGTAGGAGTTTGGCTTCACAGCACTTCCAGTACCTCATGCCTTTGCGGCGGTTCCGTAGAAAGATAACAATGAGAAAGAAAAGCCTTTCACTATCACCAAACGCCAGATTGGTGCTTGAAAAAAGATACTTAAAAAAAGATGCTTCAGGCCGGACTATTGAATCACCTGAAGATATGTTCCGGCGAATAGCCAAAAACATTGCATTCGCAGAATTACTGTACGATAAAAATGCCGATATTGTATCGCTCGAAGAACAATTTTATGAACTCTTAACTACCCTTCAGTTCTTGCCGAACTCCCCCACACTCATGAATGCGGGCAGGGACATTCAACAATTATTTGGATGTTTTGTGCTCCCATTGAAAGATTCCCTTGACAGTATTTTTGACGCGGTAAAGCAAGCAGCAATAATCCATAAGAGCGGAGGGGGCACCGGCTTCTCCTTTTCTCACATAAGGCCAAAAAATGACATTGTGAGCACCTCCGGCGGTTGTGCGAGCGGACCGATCTCCTTTATGAGGGTCTTTAACGAAGCTACTGAGGCAATCAATCAGGGCGGCTTTAGACGCGGCGCAAATATGGCGGTATTACGGATAGACCATCCTGATATCCTTGATTTCATACATGCAAAACGAACAGAAGGGGTGTTAACAAATTTTAATATCTCTGTCGGTGTCACAGACACATTTATGCAAGCCGTAGAAAAGAATCAGGATTTTCCGTTAATCAACCCCCGGTCGCGGCAGTTCGTAAAGGTCTTAAACGCGGGAGAGCTTTTTGAACAAATGGTACATTCCGCATGGGAAAATGGCGAGCCCGGCATTCTATTTCTGGATACGATTAACGCCGCCAATCCTACCCCGATCATTGGAGAAATCGAAGGAACAAATCCGTGCGGAGAGCAACCTCTGTTGCCGTACGAAGCATGCGTACTTGGATCCATTAATCTCTCCGTAATGACGAAGCTTACAAACGGAAAATATGAAATTGACTGGGATTGTCTGGAAGGAGTTATACGCCTTGCCGTGCGCTTTTTGGATAATATTATCGATGTAAATAAATACCCTTTACCGCAAATCGAGCATCTGACAAAGGGCAATCGGAAAATAGGTCTGGGTATCATGGGTCTTGCTGATTTGCTCATCAAACTCGGTATTTCATACAATTCACAAGAAGCCATCGAATACACCGACAGACTGATTCGTTTTTTCTCCCAAAAGGCAAACGAGGCATCCATCAGACTTGCTGCAGAACGCGGCACATTTCCAAACTACCGGAGAAGTATTTATGTCCAAAAGAACGGTCTTAAATTCAGGAATGCAACACGCACAACCATTGCACCAACGGGCACACTTAGTATCATTGCAAACTGTTCCAGTGGCATTGAACCCTTATTTGCCGTTGCGTATACACGACACGTCCTGGTGGAAGGCGGATTACCTGAAATACACCCCATCTTTGCAGACATTGCAAAAACAAGGGGATTTTATTCGGAGAGGTTCATTGAAGAGGTTTCACGGGAGGGATCGATACAAAACATTCCGGGCATTCCGGAAGATGTCAAAAAGATATTTATTACTGCCCATGATGTCTCGCCGGAACAACACGTAAAAATACAAGCAGTCTGTCAAAGATATATTGATAACGGTGTATCAAAGACCGTCAATTTCTCAAAAGAATCTACCATCGACGATGTGAAAAAGGTTTTCTTGTTAGCTTATAAAAGCGGTTGCAAAGGCATCACGGTTTACAGGGACAAAAGCCGTGTATCGCAGGTCCTTTCAACTGAGTGTACCTGCACAAAGCAACTCATCAGCCAACCAGCGGCTACCTCATAACCTCAGTCAAAGAGTGCAAGCTACTCTCGCGCGATAATCGAAACAACAAGAAAAGCATTTCCAAAGTTTAAATCAATTCCGATATAAAACCCTGCGTAGTTTTCAGTCCGTAAACCGATAATTTTAAGAGCGGTTCTTTCAAAGGTTCTTTATGCATATGGCCTTATCAACAGACTATTCACCTTCATCTCGAATGAGCCAGAAATGCAAAATGAAACGAGAAGAAAGACTTCGTAATCATTTTAACCTTTCTTTTAAATATGTTTGTACCTTTTTCCCGTCAAGCGCACTACCATGTTTAACCATAATGAGTTTCATTGCCGCACCCATCTCTTTTGCCGTAAATTTGTTTGCATCAACAACCTCGTTAACGATCTTTTTAACTTCGTCATCTGACAATTGTTTCGGCAAATATTCCTCAACAATTGTAATCTCTCCATCCAGCTCCTTTACTTTTTCCGGAAGATGTAGTTTTTCATACTCTTCACGAGACTTCTTGAGTTTTTTACAATAGCCGCGAACAACCTCAACATAATCAATCTGGTCCTTTGGTTTCCCCGATGTGTCTGCAATCTTGATTTCGGCGAGTATCATCCGCAATACCGATGTCCTTAATTTGTCCTGTGCCTTCATAGCACATTTTAATTCCTCCGCCACCCGTTCTTTCACATTCATTGCTTATTCCTCTTTAAATGAGTATCCACCCACTTTATGCCCACAATTAGGACAATACAAAGGTGTGCCCTCGTAATGTTTCCCACAATATTTACACGGCGTTAAGATTTCTACCTGCTTGACCTGCCTTGTCCTCATAATCAAATAAATAGGTAAAAAGACGATCATCAATAAAAACACACCCATCATCCAGCCAATAGCCGCGATGGTCTTGTAGTCTCTTTTTTTTGCATCCATATACACCCAAATCGCCACTGCCGCTGCGATAAGTAGCCCGACATATTGCATAATTGTATCCTTTCAATTTTTATGAACTATAGCACATAAGATTTATCCAGTCAACCAATTATCACAAAATAGCCCATCCCTGAAGAATGTGAAAATGCCAAAAACACTTGAAAGAATAGTTCTATTTAGTAAAATAATGCCATTTATTATTCCGTTAACTAATGTCCTAATAGAGTAAAGGAGTCTTGGAAATGAAATATCTGTATACGTCTGAGGATTGTCCAAAATGTGAATCTCTAAAGAAGAAATATAAGTCCGAAGGGGTACAGTTTATCGAAAGGAATGCGGACCGGATTAAACAACCCGAAGATGAAGTTGACCAAGAGGCTTTAGTACAAGCTTCGATGCAAAATATGGAACTACCCGTTGAGATTAATGTCTAATTTTTAAGATTTGCCCAGTCCCCAACGTTCACGGATATGTTTTTCTACTTTCATGAAAAACAGCCGATCAACTATTATCCCAATCAAAATAATTATCAGCATTACGGCAATGACCTGACTCATGTCATTAAGTTCTCGTCCAATCATCATGAGATGACCTAACCCCACACACACAATGAGTAACTCACCCGCCATTAACGACCGCCAGGCAAAAGACCAGCCTTGCTTCATCCCTATAATGATGTGCGGGAGGGCAGCCGGAATAATCACCTCAAGATACAATTTCCATCTTTTCGCCCCCATCGTCTTTGCAGCGCGAATATAGAGTGGGGGCACATTTTTAACCCCCGAATCCGTTCCCAAAGCGATAGAAAGCACTGCCCCCATAACAACCAAAAATATAATTGCCCTGTCATTCAAACCAAACCAAAGTAAGGAAAGGGGCAACCAACAAATGGTTGGCAATGTTTGTAATCCTGAAATCAAAGAACCCAGTGTTTCTTCAAAAATTCGGAATCTTCCGATCAGTAAACCCAAAATGACACCAATACCAATGGAAATTCCATATCCAATGGCAATTCTTTTCATACTTATTGCCACCCCAATCAAAAGGCTTCGATCCTGGAATCCACGAATCAGTGTCTTGCATACGGAAATGGGCGAAGGAAGGATATATTCCGGCCATATCCCCAACCAAAACAATAGCTCCCAGAGGCCTACAAGCAAAGAAAAGAAAATCCCCCTTTTAATGATGCCGTTCATTTCTCAAATTCCTCCGCCAATATCTGTCTTTATTGTCTTTTCTGTTGTACATTTTATATCACACTCTACGCAGGAATCAGCATCCATCTCACATTTCACAACCTTGTCAATTTCGGCTTTTAGTTCTTCCATGATCTTCATAGAATATTCTGCCACGTTTACATCGTTGTCATCACGAGGCCGTGGTAAATCAACAAAAAACTCTTTTTTGATTCTCCCGGGTGAAGTAGAGAGAATAAGTATCCTATCTGCCAAACAAACGGCCTCCCGGATATTATGTGTAACGAACAGTATCGTCTTTTTCGTCTTCATCCATATGTTCTGCAATTCGAAATGGAGTATCCATCTGGTCTGTGCATCCAAAGCGGAAAACGGCTCATCCATCAGCAGCATCTCCGGGTTCATCGCCAGTGCCCGCGCTATTGCCACACGCTGTTTCATCCCGCCGGATAGTTCGTGGATATGGGCATTCTGAAATTTTGTCAAATGCACCATCTTGAGATACTCAAGGGCAATATGTTTCCTCTCTCTTCCATCGATGCCCTTTAGTTTCAAGCCGAATTCGACATTTTTTATCACATTAAGCCAGGGGAAGAGGGCCGCTTCCTGAAATATGACAACCCGATCGGGGCCTGCAGAGTATACCCTGCGACCGTTAGCCCACACCTCGCCAGAATCGGCTTTTTCAAGCCCTGCAACAATATTCATCAGGGTACTTTTTCCACACCCTGAAGGTCCAACAAGACACACAAATTCCCCTTGCTTAATTTCCAGATTAACGTCTTCCAGCACATAAACACCGCCATTTTTTGTTTGAAATGATTTAGATACATGCTGAATACTTAAATCATATCCCCCATTCTTTACCGTAGACACTGCTGGTTCACTTTCAGCTTTTATATCATCCAGTTCAATCAGACTGCTAACTCCAACACTTTCTGACATCGCTTCCTACCTCCCAATAACCTCCATTATTTTTCATTTACTAAGGGCAACGCTCTCTCTCTAAGCACCTCATTGAGCAACTGCAAGTCAACCAACCCCGACAAATCAGGCTTTTGATTCCCCAAAAAACCTGCCCGGTATGCCATTCCCGCATACGCGAACAGGGATATAACGACAGGATCATAGGTAGCCTCAACTTGTGAAAATGCCCCTTCCATAATTTCCTTCGGGAGAGACACACCGGAGATGACCTTGATCCGGTTACAAACGATCTTCCGTGCCTTTTTTGGATGTTGATTGATCCAACGGGTTATCTTCACATGAGCAGCTAACCATCGCTTGACTAACTCAGGATGTTTTATAAAAAAATCTGTCCCAACAATCATCAATGTCGAACAAAACCGCCCGTCTTTCCATAACGTTCTTTCGTCAAGAAAAACCTTGCCGTCCGCCTGCCTGACAAGCCTTGTTCCCCATGGCTCCGGCACCCAGGCCCCATCGATTTGGCTCCTCATAAAGAGATTTAAAATATCAGGATTCCTTAACGGGAGGATATCAACGGTGCCACCCTTTTCCGTTGGCTTCAAACCACTATTTCGGATATACTCCCGAAGGGCAATATCCTGAGTATTACCGAGCTGCGGCGTTGCAATCCGTTTGCCGGAAAGATCCGCAGCCTTCTCTATCTGAGAGTCGGGCCTTACGACAAACATCGATCCGCCGCTTGCTACACCTGAAATAACCTTTAATGCCTTGCCACCTGACCGCACGTAACCATTTATAGCAGGACTTGGGCCAACGTACGCTATATCTATATCCCCCGAAAACACCGCCTCAATAAGGGACGGACCTGCATTAAAAAGAGTTTCCTGTATCTTGATATTGGGACCTAAATACGATGCAAAAGTACCATCGGCCATCCCAATAACGGCCTGTGCATGAGTAATATTGGGAAAATATCCTATGCGAATAACAGCATTGTCAGTTCTCTTCGAACAACCACTACCGCTTACCATCAAAAAGAACAGGATAGACAAACTAACCCACGCATTCAGAATCTTCATCATTGCCTAGAAATCCTAGTGAAATTTAACAAGCTCTACCAAATTGGTAGATATTTATTTAAAATTTATTAAATTGAATACGTGAGCACACCATCTTTTTTTTCTAGTGTATCTTTGGCACGTTTACACATGTCTGCAAAGGTCATTGAATCCAACACATCTGTTATTGCGTTTCGGACATCCATCATCACACCCCGTATAACACAGGTAACTTCTTCAGAACAAGGCTTGTAAGACATTTTGCTCACGCAGTCCACGGGAGCAAGTGCTCCGTCAAGTGCGCGGATTACCTCACCCAAGGTAATCAGATCAGGCGACCTGGCCAGTTCATAGCCGCCCTTTATACCTATCTTGCTATTGAGGATGCCTAATTTCCGCAAAGTAAGGAGGATATTCTCTAAAAATTTTTGTGGTATTTTCTCTTTCGCAGAAATTTCTTTAATCTGAACGGCTCCATTTTTATACTTCATGGAAAGATACACCATTGCCCGTAATGCGTAATCGCTTTTTTTGGATATTTTCATAAATATTACTCATTACCCAGCATTGTCCGGTTAGGAAATTGCGTAATACATGCGTCAAGAAAACCGAGAAAAAATACTGTTTTGAGGAGATATTTTACTTGACAAATCAGCAAAAAGCGCAGGTACAATTTTTCGTAAAAACCCTTAATTATAGGAGTTACGAAAAATGCCGTACGCCTTTCATCCTCACGACAAAAAACAAAACATACCCTCATTCCGCGAATTATGGCAACCTGTCGAAAACATTCTTTTCAACATGCGTCCGCTTGAGGCGCGGGGGAATAGGCCTTTGCAAATGAATTTTGAACACCAGCTCAAGGCATTAATTTTCT
>WBZR01000888.1_pt1 | contig 42887 bp, 34 predicted proteins | sample 5204231 | NCBI WGS metagenome assembly WBZR01 (sample SAMN12412403, study PRJNA552823) | activated sludge metagenome | isolation source: activated sludge from anammox sidestream of wastewater treatment plant... | place: USA: Virginia | collected 2017-08 | reverse complement strand
CCGCTCTGAGGATGGCGCTAAGACACAGGCCATCCTTATGTCTCTGCTTCGTTCTGCTGAATTACAAAGAATCAATCCAGTGGAAAATCTTCTGGCTAGCGCAAAAAATGCCCTTATGGTGAAAACGACTTCTGGGTTTGCTTGCAAAGTCGCTTGTTAATTTTTCAAAGAACTAAAGTGTTACGAAGTTTCTTTCTTTTTCTCAGATCCAGATAAAACCAGTACGGCATTATTATCCGGCTCAATTACGAATAAAATACTTAATGTTAGCCAATAACCTCAGGAAATTAAAACCAACGGATGGATCAAATTATTGGGTTCAAGTTACCTGCCTGCGTGCGGCCACGCACAGGCAGGCAAACGTGAACCCGCTTAGGAGGATGTGCCGGGACAGTATGACTTGAGATTGTTGTCAAATCGCACGACCAACACAAGTATTTCTTGCGGAACAGACATTGGTTATATTATTTTTTTGTCTTTGCGGGTGAGCGCCTTCTTTCACGTTCTTCAAATCTGCCTTCAATGGCTGCAAGTCGTTCCCTTATCTGAATGGCAATATCTATTTTTTCGTCCAACCGTTTTATCTCTGTAGTTATTTCTGCCTTTAGCGAATCCATGCGTGCATTTAAGCCTTTGTCCAGCGAGTCTATATGTGCATTTACACTTTTGTCCAGTGAATCTATACGTGCATTTAATCTTTCGTCTAACGAATCAATTTTCTCATCAAGACGCCTTATCTCGACCTGCAGTGCCTTTAGTTCCGGCACTACAATGTCCTGTAATGCCTGTTTCACCTCTTCATAAACATCCATATATGCCTTTCGGTAGAAAAAGGTTGATTTACCAACGTAATTGTATCAAATAGTCTCATAATAAAAAGGGAAATTTGAACAATACTCTTTTCTTAAGAACTGCATATATTTTCTAATGCCACGGCAATCGTGTCAACTTCGTTGTCATACACCGTACGCATATCAAGAAGCACACGGTCTTGCTCAATCCTTGCAAAAATTGGGGGGGTGTTACCCCGCAGTCGTGTGGCTAATTCATCCGCATTTATTCTTTCCGGAAGGAGTGAAATGCGCTTTGTGGGAATCCCTTCACCCGGCAGCGAGCCTCCACCCATCTCTGAAAGACCTTCCACCGTGGAAATGTTCATGAGAGCCTTTGCTTCTGGAGTTATTTTGCTTATTAATTTTTTGCACCTTTCTTCTATTATCTCAAACGGAGCAAACATCATGGCAAGGACGGGATTTTTTTTTACAGCAAGTTCCTCGTCCAGGTACAGTCTTAATGTCGCTTCCAGCGCTGCGATGGTCAATTTCCCCACACGGAGTGCACGGGTCAGTGGATTCTTTTTCAACAGGTCAACCCATTTCTTTTTCCCGGCAATAATGCCACCCTGAGGGCCACCCAATAATTTGTCCGTGCTGAACGTGACGATATCCACCCCCGCCTTTATGCTTTCCTGCACAGTCGGCTCATGAGGCAAGCCAAATCTTTCCGGGTCAATCAAAGCGCCGCTTCCCAGGTCATACACTACCGGAATATTACGCTCTTTCCCCAAAGAAACAAGGTCTTTCAAACCTACCGTTTCGGTAAAACCCACGATTTTGAAGTTGCTTTGATGCACCTTCAACAAGAGTCCGGTTCGCTCGGTAATGGCATTGCTATAGTCGGTGAGATACGTCTTGTTGGTAGTCCCTACTTCAACCAAGAGAGCTCCGCTTCTGGCCATAACATCGGGCATGCGGAACGACCCGCCAATTTCCACAAGCTGGGAACGCGAAATGATAGCCTCCTTGCCTCTGGCCAGGGTATCTAATGCCAATAAGACGGCAGCGGCATTGTTGTTAACCACGAGTGCCGACTCTGCCCCCGTAATCATACCAACGAGTTGTTCAATAGACTGATATCGAATCCCTCTTCTCCCGTTCAGCTTCTCAATTTCCAGGGTACAGAAACCCTTTAAGACGTTCTGTATCTGCCTTGCAGCCTCATCCGCAAGGGGCGCCCTGCCAAGTCCGGTGTGAAGGATGATCCCCGTTGCATTGATGGCATGTTCGATGCCACAGAATTTTTGCCGGAGGGATTCTTGAACAAGGTGGTAAAGTCTTTGTGGAGACAGATCAATTGCCTGTGCCTCGGCGCATTCTTTTTTATTCGTCAGGGATTGACGAATATTTTCCAAAACTGTACGTATTGTCTCAACAACAAGCAGCCTCGGATACCTGCCAGTAAATTTTGATATATCTGGTGACGCTAGGAGTTCATTGACCGATGGGATTGACCTAAGGATGTCCTGGTGCATATTTTTGTTCAAGTAATAATAAGTTCCAACGGGACGAAAGAATCTAGCCAGGGGTGAAGCCCCTGGAGAAGAAAAACACTACAATAATCAGCCCCGAAGGGGTAAAGGAAAATCCTTAAGAAGTTAATTCAATTTGATTGTAATTAAATATCGAATATCGAACAAAAAATGTTGAATTATGAAGATTTTTTCCCCTTTTAAAATTCAATATTCCTTGTTCTGCATTCGATAGTTTGCTCTAAAATGCTACAGTTCTTTCTTAAATTTAACGCATATGGGGCTTCGCGCTCTGCTATCTCCCGACGGCCTTTCATGCCCACAGATATAAGGCAATTTTAATCTCCCCTGAATTTCGCATGCATGATAAACTGTTTCATTAACTCCCTGCTTTTCTTGCCCGGTGCCGATTCCACGCCTGAAGACACATCCACGGCATAGGGTTTTACGATGCGAACGGCCTCGGTTACGTTTTCGGGAGTCAATCCTCCCGATAAAATGATCATTCCGTAGTTACGCACCTGCCTTGCAATCTCCCAGTTAAAAGCCATCCCTGTCCCACCCATAACTCCCTTGACATAACTATCCAGCAAAAAGGCGTGAGGTTTGTACCGAGAGAGGCACGCCAAATCATCTTCGTCCTTAATCCGAAAGGCCTTTATCGTGGTGTATCCCTTCAAATCATGGATATCCAAGGGATCTTCATTGCCATGGAGCTGAACGGTGTGTATGCCGCAAAAATCGCATATCCCCTTTATTGCCGCTACCGCTTCATCCACAAAAACCCCAACCGGTGAAACAAAAGGGGGCAGGCGCTCAATGATATCCTTTGCCTGCTCCCTTGTTACGCGCCGCGAGCTCTTTGCGAAGACAAATCCCAGGGCGTCTGCGCCAAAATCCACGGCAGCTTGTGCGTCTTCCCTATTGGTGATTCCGCAAATTTTCACTTTTACCATGGTAACACAAAATTTAAATTTCACCTTTGCAGGAATCAAATGCTTCCGGAGATAAAAGTTTCGATCTCTTTTATATACGCAGGATATAGTTTCTCGGCCATCTTAATAGCTTCTAAAACTAACAAGTGATCAAGCAAGTCGTATTCGTGTACCAGCCTGTTTCTGAGTCCTGCAGATGGGGCAAGCTTCTCTGCGAGGTCAGCAGGGATTATGTTCACTTCACCTGCTTTTATAAAGCCTTCGTAATAATCATCGGGTGCGCATGACCGGTTTGAACGATCAGGTGGGAATTTATATCAATTGCTGCCTCGATCAATTCCTGCAAGAGCCGCTCGGTAGCCTTCCTTTTGTATACATCGCTGATATATTCCTCGCTGGTCATGTTCATTATGGGTTCAAGCGCCTTAAGATTTTCCGCTATGATAAGGAGTTTGCGTCTGATAATCTCTCTTTCGGTTGGACTCAAGCCAGCCCCCTCGCTATTAAAAATTGCTGAATTGCCTTAGTCTGTGCATCGCGGAGTTTTTTCGTGTCAACATATCGCCTGAATGCAAGTGAATAAAACTCATGGAACATGCCGGGTTCTCTCTCATAAAGAAGCATACCATGCTTTACCGATGTATATCTTAAAAGCGGACTTGCACGTTTCAGGTCAACCACATCAACATGATCGGTATGAAGAAGCCTGATAATCCTGTTGGTGAGCGTCAGGATATCAGCCGGTTTGTCAAAGAGAAATGCAAGGTCAATGTCACTTTTTTTATGCATCTTCCCTGAAGCAGCTGATCCAAACAGCAAAACCAGCCTCAAGCCTTCATCTTGAAACAGAGGGAAAAGCCCCTTTCCGATTTCCTCAATTGACCATCTTTCTTTTGAACCTGTCATAGGCGCACACGAGGGAGCATTCGCAAAGTGCCCCGCCGAATTTAGTGTCTGAAATGCCGCTGGCCGGTAAATACCATGACGATGCCATGTTCGTCAGCCGCCGCAACCGATTCATCGTCCTTATTCGAACCACCCGGTTGGATAATTGCCACAACGCCAGCCCTGGCTGCCACGTCCACGCTGTCCTTGAAGGGGAAGAAGGCATCGGAAGCCATGACGGCGCCCTTGGCCCTGTCGCCTGCCTTCTTAAGGGAAATCTCCGTGGAATCGATGCGGCTCATCTGTCCGGCGCCCACGCCTACCACCGCCTCATTCTTAGCCAATACGATGCTGTTTGATTTTACATGCTTACACACAATAAAGGCAAACCGCAGATCGGACATCTCTTTCTCGGACGGTGTTTTTTTCGAAACTACCGTAAGGCTGGCAGGGTCGTAGACGGAAAGATCCCTTCCCTGTAAAAGCATTCCTCCCACAACTCTTTTCATATCGCAGGCGCACGCATCGACGGCAGTTACTGATAGCGCCCCTGTCTTTAACAGCCTCAAACTGCTCCCCCACTTGCGTTTTGTGGTAAGTATCTCTATTGCTTTTGGTTCAAACTCCGGCGCGATAATCGCCTCCACAAAATGGCCTGGTTCGGTAATGGCATCTGCGGTTGCCACGTCCACGGTCTTATTTAGCCCCAGGATACAGCCAAAGGCGGATATCGGATCGCTGCTGTACGCCTTTTGAAATGCCTCAGCAAGGGTATTCGCCGATGCGGCCCCGCAGGGGTTGGTATGCTTTATCACGATGGCAGAAGGCCGTTCAAATTCCTTCACTAATTCCAGGGCGGCATTGAGGTCGATAATGTTATTATAGGAAAGCTCCTTCCCGAACAATTGCTGGGCGTTGGATACGCAAGGTTCCTGATTGTTTTCCTCCACATAAAATGCGGCTGTTTGATGGGGATTTTCACCATACCGCAGAGACTGTCGCTTGGTATAGTCCAGGGAGAGTGCGGTGGGATAGCCACCCTTCTCTTTATCGAGGCCGTCAAAATAATTGGCAATAACCCTGTCGTAACGACCCGTTATCCTGAACGCCTCAATCGCCAGTTCAAAACGCATCTTTTCGGAGAGATCGTTGTGATTGGCCTTGAGCTCTTCGATAATGAATTCATAGCGTCTGGGATTCACGACAACGATCACATCCTTGTAATTCTTCGAAGCCGAGCGGATCATTGACGGCCCACCGATATCGATATTTTCAATCGTCTCTTCCAGAGTTACCCCTTTCTTTGTAATCGTCTTTTCAAAGGGGTATAAGTTGACAACGACCATATCGATCGGCTTAATGCCCAGTTCCTTCATCTGCTTTTTGTGGGTTTCGTTATCCCGTAAAGCCAATAACCCCCCATGCACCTTGGGATGCAGGGTCTTCACACGGCCATCCATAATCTCCGGGAATCCCGTGTGCTCGGATATTTCAATTACACGAATACCGTTCTCTTTTAATAATTTGGACGTTCCGCCCGTAGAAATAATCTCGACCCCTAAATGTTGTAATTCCCTGGAAAACTCCACAATTCCCGTTTTATCAGAAACACTGATAAGCGCCCTTTCCAATCTTGCCATCTTTTCTTCTCTCCTTGTTATTACAGGAGAGCGACGAGACTCGTCGCTCTACAACCGTAGATTTGAAATTCTCTGCACCGGAATAAGACTTCTTCTGCCATACCTTCGCGATTTTAGCAGAACGGAAAATTCAAGTCAAAAGAATAACCCTGCTTGCCTGGAAGTGTTTTTTTCATTGACTGTTATTGTTTTTTTTGTTTGAATCGCATTTTGGATTATACCAACTTATCAAGAGGAGGGGAAATGATGGCGACGAATAAATTGAAGGTATTTTGTACCCCATTTTGTCCAAAGTGCAACGAATTGCTCGTTTATTTAAACGAACGAAAAGCCGATTATGTCTCTTTTGACATTGACAAGGACGACCGCGCAAGAAAAGAGATCATTAAAATCGTCGGTAATGACGATGTCGAATCCCTCGATAAGCTGCCGATTGTCGTCGCTGGTGACAAGGTGCTCTATGGTTTTGACAAGAAGGAGATTGATAAGTATCTCCGCTAAAATTTCCACTTGACATTTGCTGCTAAAACGTTTAGCCTTCTTGAAAATTTTTTAAAGATACAGCAGAAACAACCCCCTTGTCCACTCTTATTTAAGGGAGGTTTTCCGCCGCTCGTGGGTAGGGAACAAAGCATTTGCAATAGTTAGCATAAGCCGTGGTCATCCCCAAACAGGTAAATGATTTAACTCTGCCTACCAATGAAATCGGTACGGAAAAAAAAGTATTAACAGGACTATGGACAAGGGCAAAAATACTATGGCAGAACAAAACAATTTGAAGGAATTTACCAAGGGAATCGTTCAATACAATCCCTTGTTTGTGCTGGTACTAGGATTATGTCCCAGCCTTGCAGTCACTACCTCAGTAAAAAATGGCGTAGCTATGGGCGGAGCAGCCACCTTTGTGCTTGTTTGCTCCAACCTTATCGTTTCCCTGGTACGGCCATTTATTCCCCGTGAAATCCGGATTCCGTGTTTCATCGTAATTATCGCGGCATTCGTGACCATGGTGGAATTGCTTATGAAGGCATATTTACCGCCCGAATTGAATGCATCCCTGGGGATATTCATTCCGCTTATCGTGGTAAATTGCATTATCATGTATCGCGCGGAATCATTTGCGTATAAGAATAAACCCCTGGCTTCGGTTCTGGACGGGGCAGGGCTGGGGTTAGGGTGGACGCTCTCTCTCTGTCTTGTTTCCGCAATACGCGAGGTACTGGGGGCGGGAACAATCTTTGGTCTCAGGGTATCAGAATCGTATCAACCTGCCCCGGTAATGATCATGGCGCCGGGGGCGTTTATTGTACTGGGCCTCTTATTGGGTTTCTTGAACTGGCGGAAGCTCAGAAAGAACGAAAAATCTATGAAGGCACATATGAAACATGATTAAGGAACTTGCATTAATTATTGTAAGCGTCGTCTTCGTTAACAACTTTGTCCTGGCAAAATTCCTGGGACTTTGCCCATTCCTGGGTGTTTCTCAAAAGACGTCGTCCGCAATGGGTATGGGGATAGCGGTAACGTTTGTCATGACCCTTTCTTCAGCAATTACGTGGATTGTCTATAACTTCATCCTGTTGCCTGGCGATGCAAACATCATTGCAAAGGTCTTTCCATCCATAAGGGAATTGGGTCTGATCGAGGTATTGAAGACAATCAGCTATATTTTGGTCATCGCAACGCTGGTGCAACTGGTTGAAATGATGCTCAGGAAGATGGTGCCAGCCCTGTATGAAAGCCTTGGCATCTATTTGCCTCTGATCACCACCAACTGCGCGGTACTGGGTGTTGCGCTTTTGAATACCACCGACTCTCCGAAGCACATGGGATTTCTTCAGGCTACGGTGCAAGGTTTCGGGGCGGGAATCGGTTTTACGGTAGCCATGCTTCTGATGTCTGGCATCCGTGAGCGTCTGGCTGTTGTCAATATACCTCAACCCTTACGCGGTATTCCGATTGCCTTTATTTGCACCGGACTTATGGCCCTTGCCTTCTTTGGTTTTTCAGGAATGGTTCAGTAAAATTATGCGACACGTTATTTCTCTTCTCGTGGAAAACAAGGTTGGCGTTCTCGCCCGCATTACCGGTCTCATCAGTGGGAGGGGATTCAATATCGATAGCCTCGCCGTCGGGGAGACGGAGAATCCCGCGCTCTCACGGATGACCATTGTCGTCAGGGGAGACGATGCCATTCTGGAACAGGTCAGAAAACAATTAGGAAAGATTATCGATGTAATCAAGGTAATCGACTTCACCAGCGAAGAGTTTGTCGAGCGCAATCTCATGCTGCTGAAGGTTAACGTGCCGGCGGGGAAACGGAGTGAAATTATTGAAATTGTTGAAATTTTCCGGGGGAAGATTATCGATGTCGGCCAGAAAGACCTCGTTGTTGAGCTTGCCGGCGCTGAAGAAAAACTCGAAGCCATGATTCATCTGCTGAGAGCTTACGGTATCAAAGAACTCGTAAGGACAGGAAGTATTGCTATTGGCCGCGGCACAAAGTAAAAATTTTACAAGGAAAAGGAATAAACGACATGCTAAAAATGTACTATGAAAAAGACGCCGATATCAGTATGCTGAAAGGGAAAAAGATTGCCGTAATCGGATACGGCAGCCAGGGACATGCCCAGGCGCAAAACCTCAGAGAATCGGGTATGGATGTCATCGTATCCACCAGGACCGGCACTTCAAATTATCAGCTGGCAGTTAAACACGGATTTAAACCTCTCAGTGTAGATGAAGCGGCACAACAAGGCGATTTCATTCAGATACTTATGCCTGATGAAACGCAGAGGGCAGTTTACGAGTCTCAGATTAAACCTCATTTAAAAGATGGAAAGACGCTCTGTTTTTCCCACGGATTTAACATCCACTTTGGCCAGGTCGTGCCTCCGGCGAATATCGACGTCATCATGATAGCGCCCAAGGGGCCGGGACACCTTGTCCGCAGTGAATTTGAAAAGGGAGGCGGTGTGCCGTGTCTCATGGCTATCCATCAGGACGCCACGGGTAAGGCCAAAGGGAAGGCCATGGCTTACGCCCATGGCATTGGCGGCACCCGGGCAGGAGTGATGGAAACTACCTTCGCCGAGGAAACTGAAACAGACCTCTTTGGGGAACAGGCCGTGCTCTGTGGCGGGGCTGCGGCGCTCGTTAAGGCAGGATTTGAAACGCTGGTGGAAGCGGGATACCAGCCGGAACTCGCCTATTTTGAGTGCATGCACGAACTGAAACTGATCGTTGACCTGTTTTATCAGGGCGGCCTCAGTTATATGCGATATTCGATCAGCAACACCGCAGAATATGGAGACCTGACCCGCGGACCGCGTATTGTCACAGCAGAAACCAAAAAGGAGATGAAACGGATCTTATCCGAGATACAGAGCGGTCAGTTTGCCAGGGAATGGATCCTGGAAAATCAGGCGGGACGCCCGGTCTTCAATGCCCTGGAGAAAAAAGACAAAGGACATCTCATTGAAAAAGTGGGCAGGGAATTACGGAAGATGATGAAATGGATTAACGCCAAAGAGGTGTAACGTATTTCGCCGAAAACCAAGAGACTGTTTCGTTAAAGGGTATAACCAACAATTACCATTGCAAGGAGCAGAAAACGAAGCAATCGCTTGTCGCAATACTCTAACCCTGTCAGGGTTTATAACCCCGACAGGGTTGACTTACAAATTTCATTCTTCAGATATTGTCTTTTCCGAATCATTCAGGTCAGGTATTTCAAAATCTGCAAACAGGATTATGACAATTTCCAAGCCTCATAATCGTCCCACCTTCTGCCTCCGTCCTGCTGAAACCAGGGACGCCGCGCCGCTCCTCGAATTGGAAGCCTCTTGCTTCACCCGTACTGAAGAGATGTTTAACCGCAGGCAGATACAAAGGCTGATTACCAATCCTCGTGCAATTGTGGTAGTCGCTGAACGGAAAGGCGTGGCATTGGGATGGGCAGCAGGGTTATTGCGGCGTTATCATCAACGCTATTCCTCCGGACGCCTCTATGCTGTGGCCGTACACCCTGATGAGCAGGGGCAGCGCATCGGGCAGAAACTGACTGATCATATCCTCCATGCGCTTGCTACACACGGAGCGGAACGCATATTTCTGGAAGTCCATGCCAAAAACCAGAAGGCTATAAATCTCTACCGCAAGCTGGGCTTTACCGAGCAGGAGTATCTGGCCGATTATTACGGTACGCACCACCACGGCATACGCATGATGCGTTCCACTACAACGGTTAGACATCCCAGGAGTATGGGCAATTCATGAATTGTCCATACTCCTTTGGAATTCCTAATAACTCTATGGTTCAATCTGCAAGATTGAACCAGCCGTGGGGATTTAATAATTTTTTTGTAACAATTTAGTTTTTTGAAAAATTTTCGTATCTATTCGGCGAACTTTTGCTCACAATCAGTGCGAGTGAACAAAATATTGATTCTGTAATCCCGAAGGGATGACATGATTATAGTTTGTTGTTACGCAAGCATGGTTAACTCCGTAGGGGAGGCATAGTATCGCTATTTTCCCGATATTTCACCCCTTACGGGGTTGAATATGGTGGCGCGCTTTTTCTATAATCATGTCATCCCTTCGGGATTTTTCAAAAAACTAAATTGTTATACTCTAAGGGTTCACAAACAATGATTTCTGGCATTCCACATAACTTCTGTTTACATAAGTGGTTAAAGTGTTTCAAAAATCATATTTTGTGAACATCCTGAGTATAGTTCTGATTCAACCTGCAAAATTGAATTGGCCTTGAGATATGACAGTACCCGGCAGAGGCGCAAAACGTTATGTGTCCGCTTTGTTTTCCTCCGCTTTATCCAGTTCCGTTTTTTCCAGGCACATCAAAAACCAGGTAGATACTCCAACGGCAAGGGGCAAGAGGGTGTATTGAATAATTTTGAGTTTAGATCGCTGGGTTTGTGGAAGTTCAGGCAAAGGACTTTGCAGCGGCTGCACGGACACGGATGATGTTGTTGATGTTGCAGGATTCACGGGAGCCGGCCGGGCCAGAACGGAAAAACCCGTGAAGGAAACAGGCACTAACAAAAACAGAAAAACAATAAGCTGTATTTTTTTCACCACGCACTTCCGCGGAGATATTACTTTGCAAATATCAGTTTTTTATAGAGATCAAATTCTTCCTTCGCCTTTTTGCCTTTTCCTAATTTATTATAGGTATCACCCAGCAGAAAATGGGCATTTGCGTTTCCCGGGTCTAATTCCAACAATTTTTCACATGCAGCTACGGCATCATTGTATAACCCTTTTTTTGCATAGGCAACCGCAAGATTATAACGGGATTCATGATTTCTGGGATTCCTCGTCAAAGCCTTTTGAAAAACCCCTATAGCCTCGTCATACCTTCCGGTATCAAGGTAAACAACGCCAAGATTATAATACGCATCATCATAACCGGGATTGATTTTTACTGCCTGCCGATACGCGGCAATCGCCTTGTCATAAAGCTTCTTCTCTCCATACAGACATCCCAGATTATAAAAGACCGCTGCGTTTTGGGGATTCATTACTGCATATTTTTCAAACATCGCCAGGGCCTCATACGTCATTTTTCTCTTAAGATATAACGTTCCCAAATTCAGACGGGTTTCTGCATCATTGGGATCCAACTCAACAACCTTCTTGTAAGCGACAATTGCCTCGTTCGCTAGCCCGATCTTTTGGTAAGCCATAGCCTTCTTTTTATACGCATCTGTCAGGGTGTTGTCCAGCTCGGTCGCCTTGTTAAAGGACTCGATCGCCTCTTCAAACCTGTTCTGATGGAAATACTCAAGACCCTCGTGGTAAAGCTCCTCTGCTGTAACGGCCTTGTCTACTACCTGCGTAGGCTGCGGGATCAGACTTGCCTGGGCAGTCTGAACAGGTGTTGTTTCCTGAGCAGCGACTGTGGCTGTGCCCAAAGGCGTTTCCGAAAGCTGAGTCTCAACCGGGGTTGCAACAATCTCCCTGAATTCCTCGAATTGCTCAGCCACATCCTCCTGCCTGTCGCACCCGGAACAGACAAGAAAAAAGACAGAAAGATACGCAGCGAAACCCTTGCAAACCCATGGTAAAAAAAGGCAAACAACTGACTTGGAAGGATTTTTCATATTTATTCCCGGTATGTATCAAAATGTTTATGATTTAATAAACAGAAAGCATTGTAGTATGGCGCAATAAATTGTCAAGAAAAATCGTTGTCCACTGTGTAACCTTGTGTCAACAACAATCTTCATGATTGAAGATAAGAGAATGGATCAGATTATCCGTGGTTATCTAAAATCTCAAAAAAATCCTGATTCCTGTATCTTAAAGAGCATGACATTTGGTTATTTGAATAGCCCTTCCCTGCATTGTCTTTAAAGGCAATATAAGAGAATTATGGTAAGCAGTTACAGGAAATGATTTTTCTTGTATGCCTTGAAAATACTGATAGAATCAAGTGGATATTGCATGGGCAAAAAAGCTTAAAACGACATGGAAATTGCTCTGTAGCATTGGTAAAATACCTGTTTTTACGCTCTTTTGTGAGTCTTCTGCTCAAGGATGGTTACCCTCTAAAATCTTTCTTTTTTTCCAAGTTTTTTTACAACCCCCTTCGCTCCTTTTTCTAAGTGGGACTTAGTGGCAGCCTTTGTAAGGGGAACCAGGTTGCGGCTGCGCCTCGTTATGAAACTAACCAATAAACTGAAAAATCTTCCGGATTCGCCAGGCGTTTATCTCATGAAGAACGCCAAGCATAAGGTGATTTATGTTGGCAAGGCCAAGAATCTCAGGCATCGGGTAAGAAGCTATTTCCAGAGGGAAAGGGATGACCGGGCATATACGGAATATCTGGTGCGACATGTTGCCGACATCGACTTTGTACTTACGGAAACCGAGAAAGAGGCGCTCATTCTTGAAAATAACCTGATCAAGCAATTCAAGCCAAGGTTTAATATTAATCTGCGCGATGATAAGACCTTCATAAGCATAAAACTGGAAGTTAATACCAAATTTCCTTACCCCAAGGTGGTTAGACAGATTGAGAATGATGGCGCAAGGTATTTTGGTCCGTACGCCTCAGCCAGGGCGGTGAGAGAGACATTACGGTACATTCATGACATCATTCCTATCCGCAAATGCCCCGACACGGTATTCAAAAAAAGGGTAAAACCGTGTCTTTATTATCAGATTCATAAATGTCTTGGCCCGTGCTGCGATCTGGTGGATGAAGTTACGTATCGGGGGCTGATAGATCAGGTAGAACTTATTCTGAAGGGCAAACAGGAAGACCTCCTCACGGTATTAAAAGAGCAGATGCTCGAAGAATCAAAGGCGCTGCGCTATGAAAAGGCGGCAAAGATTCGGGACCGTATCCGGGCTATTGAAGAAACAGTGGAAAAGCAGAAAATCCATTCCATGACCTTTGTTGACCGCGATGTCTTTGGCTATTACCTGGCTGGCAATGAGATGTGGATCGAGGTTATGTTTATCCGGTCAGGGAATATGGAGGATATCGCTTCGTATCACTTTCCCACAAACCATAATACCATTGAAGAGGTATTTCGGTCATTCCTGAACCAGTTTTACAGCCAGACGAGATTTATCCCTGCAGAGGTAATTACCCCTGTGGAATCTGCAGATTCACGGCTGCTTGAAGAATGGCTTGCGGAAAAGAAGGGGAAAAAGGTGGTGGTCATAAACCCGAAACGCGGGGACAAGGTGCGGCTGGTTGAAATGGCGCAAAAGAATGCCGAGAACGCCTGCCGCGTGTCTCAAACATACGAAGGAGATCTGGCAAGGACGCTGGTGTCGCTGAAAGAGACCCTCGGTCTCCGGCATATACCAGAGCGTATCGAATGTTTTGATATCTCAAACATCTCTGGCAAGCAGGCAGTGGGTTCCATGATAACGTTTGAAAAGGGAAAACCGAATAAAGCCCGGTATAGAAGATTCAGGATCAAGACGGTAGGACAAATCGATGATTACGCGATGATGCGCGAAGTGCTCACCCGCAGATATACACGGGCAGTGCAAGAAGATGATTTGCCAAATCTGATTATGGTGGATGGCGGCAAGGGCCAGATGGGAGTGGCCTTAAAAATATTTGACGAGTTGGCGATCGGTAATGTTGACTTAATTGCATTGGCCAAAGGGAAAAAGGAAAACCCTATATTGGGGGAAAAGGCCGGAGAACAGATCTTTGCGCCCTGGATGCAGGATCCTGTGGCGCTGTCGCCGTCTTCGCCGGAACTCTTATTTCTTGACAAGATACGTGATGAGGCGCACCGGTTTGCCATTGCCTATCACAGGAAGCTCCGCCACAGGGAGTATTACACGTCACCGCTTGACGAAATCCCCGGGATTGGAATTGCGCGTAAAAAGAAACTTATTAAATGCTTTGGCAGCATTGAGGGAATACGAAACGCCACGATCGAGCAATTGGCTGAAATTGGCAAGCTGCCGGCAAAGTACGCAGCGGAGATATTTCATTCTCTGCATAAGGCAGAGACGTCAATTGCTGAGGCGGCAAATCAGTGCGAATGAACGCGAATGAACCTGCGCATTGGGCAGGCGTGTGCGGCAGGGAAAAGATTGAGGATGATATGACACCAGCAGAGATTATAACGATAGGGACGGAAATTATGACCGGGCAGATTATCAATGCAAATGCACGGTATATTGCAGAAATCTTAACTGAAAAAGGAATCCGGGTGCTCTTTCAGACGTCGGTTGGCGATGATCAGGAGGCGCTGAAATCTGCCCTGAAAGTCGCGAGCGATCGGGTGAGGTTGATTATTACCACGGGGGGGTTGGGCGCTACGGCAAATGACGTAACCCGGCAAGCGGTATCAGATTTTTTCCGCATGCCTTTGGTACCTGACAGAGAATCATCTATGCACCTTCAAAAATATTTTACGAACCGGCATGCGAGCAGGAAGGATGAATACCGGCGGCAGCACCTCATTCCTGAAGGGGCGGCAGCGCTTGATAATGACCAGGGAACGGCGACCGGGTTTGCCGTTCGTCATGCGGAAAAAGAACTCGTCTGTTTGCCCGGAGTCCCCGGAGAAATGCAATCGATGTTGAACAAGTATCTGGAAACTTCTGCACGGCACAGGACTAGGAAAGGATGTTCGTTAACAAAAAATGTGCACACCTTCGGTGTTTCTGAGCGAACGGTCGAAGACGCCGTCAAGGATTGCCGGGCATGCGCAGAGCACTTGAAGGCGATAACGCTGGTACACAACGGAGTGGTAACGATACATATCCATGCAACTGCCACCGAAAGAAATAAAGCCGTTAAGATGTTAGATACCGTGGAACGGAAACTTCAAAAGAAATTGGGATACGCAGTATTTGGGTCAGGTGAGGAAACGCTTGAAGACGCTGTTTTTGCGCTTCTGAAAAAAAAGAACAAAACGATTGCCGTTGCGGAATCATGTACCGGCGGACTGGTTTCGGATAAACTCACCAATATTTCTGGCATTTCTCAGGTCTTTTTCCAGGGTGTTGTTGCTTATAGTAATAAGGCGAAGGTGGACATGCTTGGCGTTCCGGAAAAACTTATCATGAAGCATGGCGCGGTAAGTTCGCCAGTGGCGAAAGCAATGGCCACGGGAATAAAAAAGAAGGCTTCAGCTGATATTGGCGTTGGCATTACGGGAATTGCTGGTCCTACGGGTGCAACACCGGGAAAACCGGTAGGATTGGTTTACCTTGCGGTAGCAGAACAGGGTCGTGTTCGGATGAAGAAATGCCGGTTTCGCGGTTCCAGGACGGATGTCAAGAATTTCTCAGCAAATACCGCATTAGATATGGTGCGCCTCACCTTGCTTGCTGTTATATAAAAGGGAAAAAGGGGAGACAAATTACAGCTAATCGTATCGTGGAAGGATTCTGTGATCATGATCGGAGCTGAAAACAATTGTTTTTCAGCGTGTTAGAGAGTATTCTGTCCGTTCACCCGGTATGCATTCTTCATGATATCGATTAATAATGGCGAGTACCTTTTCCGTCAGGGTTGGCGTAAATTGGGTATCTATTCCCTGGGTAATAATTTCACAGGCTTTTTGATGAGAATATTTTTTATGATAATGCCTGTCCGTGGTGATGGCATCATACGCATCTACGATTGAAAGAATGCTGGCTTCAAAGGGAATATCAGATCCCTGCAAACCATCCGGATAACCTTTGCCATTGTACCATTCGTGATGATGACGCACGATAGGCAGACATTTTTCCATAAATTTTATTGGCGCAATAATTTTATAACCAATCTCGGAATGACGTTTCATTAAACCAAATTCTTCCTGAGTAAGGTAACTTGGTTTTGTCAACACGAGATCGCCTACCCCGATTTTCCCGATATCATGGAGATAGGCGCCATATCGCAGGACTTCAATTTCTGACTCGTTTTTGCCCAATTCTTTTGCGACAAAAGCGGCAAGTTCCGACACCCGTTTCGAGTGTCCGGCAGTATAAGCGTCCTTCGCATCTATGGCTTGCAAAAGCGCTTCGGTAGTTGAGAGAAAATTTTGTTGTGCCGCCCGCCTCAGATTATCCACCAGCATGTCTTTTTCCCACTGTTCGTTGCTATGGCGCAATGCTTTTTCAGCTACCGTAAGGATTTCTGCCGGGTGGAAAGGCTTCACAATAAAATCAAATGCGCCATTTCGTAAGGAGATGATGGTGTTTTCAATGGAAGGATGTGCCGTAATCATGATGACGGGAATAGTCGTGTTCGTGGAGCGCAACTGCTTGAGAAAATCCAGACCGTTTGCTTTGGGCATCTTTATATCAAGGAAGATTATCTCTGGCCTTGCGATAGTCATACTGGCAAGGGCTTCATCAATATTTGATGTAGTGGAAACCTGATATTTGTCCCTTAGTATGATCTTTAATGATTCCCTAACGCCAAGGTCGTCGTCGATTACCAAAATGCTTGCCAATTTCGTGATTTGTTCCATACCCTAGTCCTCAAAGGCATATTTAGAGAACATTTTTTGTGCCAAATCAAAGGGGAAAAAAATAATAGACATCTGTAACTTATTTTGATTTCTCAGGTAATAACAATATTTGCAAAATTAAAAAAATGTCTTTCCTCTCAAAAAAGTACATTCACAATATTGTTTCATCCTGCCGTCTCCTCCCATGGAAATCATTGCTTCATGTACATACTTGTTCATGTACCAGAAAATTTGAGTGTTATATAATTTACAAAAATGATCATTTTCCTCCCTTTTTCGCTATTTCAAGATCATGAACTGCGGTGGCTATTTTTGTAACCTTATACCCAAAAAAGAGACATATTGCAACAGAATATGCCGAAAAAATGAACATATTTCCCTCGGTATATTTGATTTAGGTTTTTTGTTCGATAGCACAGCTATAGTAAGTATTAATAAATACGATACTTAACATGCTTAGTGCCATATTTAGTGAATATTTGGTATTTAAATTGCGCTGTGGTCATAATTGTTCAGCCGATTATATTTCTATTAATTCTAAAACTTACAAATATGTCTAGGTAATCATCATTTTTCATAGCTGAGGGATTTTTTAGAAAGGAGATAGTTATGTACTCTATTTTGATAGTCTCGGACGATACGTCTGTTACCAACCTTTTTAAAAAATCTTTAAATGGAGACTATGTAATTCACTACGCAAAGACTCCTGATGATGCGCTTGAAATCTTGTTTAACAAGGACGTTGATATAACTTTTATCGATTCCCTATTACATAACGAAGGGGCAACCAGGCTCCTGGAGAAATTCAGGCAAGTCAATATAGATCCAACCATCGTGCTGATAATCCCGGAGTCTCAGCCAGCAATGTCCGGGGATGCCTTAAGGATAGGTACGTATGAGCTGCTTGAGAAACCATTAACGAACGATGCTATAGAACATGCATCAAAGCGGGCATTGGAAAAGCAATCGTTGAAAAAAGAACTGGGTTTTATGCAGTCTCACATAAAAAACTTACAACCGGCAAAGCAAGGTCTTGGTATGTCAGAACCGGCAATGAACAGGCAGCCAAACGCAGGAGAGATTAATCTTAAATATAAGGAGGTCTTCCAAAAATTTTCAAAGGTATTGGCGCGAGTCCAGGATCTCGGAAAACTTGCAGACCTGACCGTTGAAGCAATGTCAGAAATATTTGGTGTGGGAAAGGTAGTTTTTACCCTGGTCTACAAAAAGGAAGGGGTTAGCCGACCGTATCGGTATTTAGGCCTGGACGAGTCCGTTGCCAAAAAAATCTGTTTTAATAATAATCATGGCATCATGCTCTGGTTAACGAAAAACCATCAAATATTAACAAAAGACGTTATAGAAAAGAAGGTTGCATGTAATACCTTAAGTATCCGTGAAGCCATAGATATACAGCGGGAAATCAATCTGCTACAAGCCCACTTATGCATCCCCGTCTTGGCTTACGGAAGCCTCAGCAGTGTAATCACTTTAGGGAACAAAATTACCGGAAAGGTCTTCTTTGATGAAGATATCGAATTGCTCTCCATGCTGGCAGGGTATATAGGTATGGCGGTCGAGAATGCCTTTCTGTACCGGGAGGCAAATCATCGGAAAATTCTGAACGAAAATCTGTTAGAAAATATCCCGTGCGGTGTAATCGCTATAAACAGCAATGGCAGGATTAATGCCTTTAACAAAAATGCCGCAAAGATGCTTGATATGAGTTCTCACGATATCCTTGGAAAAGATGTAAAGCACATTGGTTCTCTGTTTACTGATATTATTTTAAGAACGCTAAAAGACAAAAAAACATACGAGATGCGCGAAGTGGTGCATCCGACCACTCATTTAACATATTCTGTAAGTACTTCTTTTTTCGATACCAGCGGCGAAATAGGGGCGGTTATGATATTTTCAGACATAAGTGAAATCAGGAAATTACAATCGAGTTTAAGTACCGTTGCAGAGTTTGAGAAGAAACTCAAGCAGTTGGAAAGTCGAACATCCCCATCCGGTATTGGTACGGAGTTGGGCAAAATGCTTGTTGCTCAGCCAGGTTGAGTCTCAAATCTCATATGAGGAAAACTTTCCCCCCCCCAGGAAGTCCTTCGCAACAGAAGTTTCTAAGGGCGGTTCGTATCATCAAAACTTGTTACAAACAATGGCGGTCCCTCTATAAGAACAATCGAATCGCGTTTATTTCTGTACAGAAATAAACCATTAATCCTGTGGATCAGGGTGTCGTTTAAAGTTAAGGGTATAGTGAATAAAGGAAAAAAACGTCTGGCTTTCTGGTTTATTTTAATCTTCTATGAAAACAATATTGCTCGTAGATGATGAATCCAGTGTTGTTGAATCCCTCCGGCTTATCTTAAAGGATAGTTATCGGGTACTCAGCACGCTCAGTGGAAAAGAGGCCTTAAAGATACTGGAAAAAGAACACGTGGATCTTATCCTTCTCGATATAAAAATGCATGAGCTGAATGGTTTGGAATTACTGCGAAAGTTACAACCATTCGATCATGCGTTTGGAGTCGTCATGTTAACTGCAGTAAATGACGTTAAGGCTAGTGTCGATGCAATGAAGCTGGGCGCATTAGATTATATTGTCAAGCCCTTCGGGGTCGAGGAGATCAAGATAACCATTGAAAAGGCATTGCAGTTCCGAAACCTCAGCCGTGAAGTGCGTTATCTTCGTTCGGAATACAAATACCCTTCACTTGACAAACTCATCCAGGGACGAAGCCGGATCATGGAGGAAATACTGGATATCATCGCCAGGGTCTCCCGGGTTGATTCAACCGTTCTTTTGCGAGGGGAGAGTGGAACGGGCAAGGAATTAGTCGCACGCGCAATCCATTTTTACAGCGCCAGACGGGAAAACCCATTTCTCGTGGTAAGTTGTCCAAACCTGGCAGGCGACTTACTCGAGGCGGAGCTTTTTGGTCATGAGAAGGGATCTTTTACCGGCGCCTATGAGAGACGGCTCGGCAAGTTTGAAATAGCCGAAGGCGGCACCATATTTCTTGATGAAATTAGCGAGATAAACCTTCCATTGCAGGCAAAGCTCCTGCGTATTCTGCAGGAAAAAGAATTCTCTCGTTTAGGGAGTCATTCCGTCATCAAGACAGATGTGCGCATTATTGCCGCAACAAATAAAGATTTGGAATCCATGATCCGGGAGAGCCGATTCCGTGAAGATCTCTATTATCGTATCAATGTTGTCCCAATCCATCTTCCGCCTCTCCGTGAGCGATACGAGGATATTCCACAATTAGCGGAACACTTCTTTAACGTTTTCCGGAAAGAGTGCCACGCAAAAATGGAATGCATTTCAAAAGAAGCTATGGATGCGTTATTAAGATATCACTGGCCGGGAAACGTAAGGGAGTTGAAGAATATCATGGAGAGAACTGTTGCGCTCTACGGCAACGAGGGTGCTCTTACTCACAAACACCTGCCAGTTGAGATCACCGGTGTTTCCTCGCTGAATCTGCAGCAGGTGAAATCGGATAAAACGGGACTAATCTCTTTGGAAGACGAAGTGGCACGCGTAGAAAAGCGGCTTATTGAACAGGCCATTCAGCAATCTGGTGGCGTGAAATCAAAGGCAGCGAAACTTCTTGGAACCACCCGCCGGATTTTTAACTATAAGATGCAGAAATACGGGATCACGGACACCGAAAACTAAATCGGCGTTTATGATATTTTCCTCTTGGCAATAATAGTCGTCAGATCTTTTTAGGAGTCGGTTATGCAAACAACGGATGGGATAGATCTTATGCTTTGGAATTCCTTTATGGGAAAGGCTTATTCCGTGAGTGATTGTTTCCGGGAAAATGGTATTGGAATACTCTCCCGGGCATGCAGGGATGCAGGTTTTACGGTTGCTATTGAAGACCCGGCTAAAATTGAATTCTATTCCATCTTTACCAAAAACGACCTTGCCCCGCGACTGTCAGAACTCTCTCTCCGCATCTTTGGTGCAAAATCGGGAGACGATACGGCGTCGTTCAGGAAAGAGTGGAACCTGCTCCAGGATACCCTTGATGGCATTATCCAGGAAAAAATGGAAAGGTACCTTGTCTCTCTAGCTCGCGAGATGCGTAACAATCGTGTTAAAGTGCTCGGAATAAAGACCTGGCTCGGCGACAGATTTCGCTATTCTGAAAAGCTTGCGCAAAAGGTAAAGGAACACAGCCCGGAGACCCTGGTCATTGCCGGTGGGCCACAGGTTAATCAATTTAAAAGGCATGCACTGGAAAGAAGCCCTTTTGATTTTTGCATTGATGCCGAGGGCGAGGTGACCCTGGTGCAGATTCTTACCATCGTGCGGGAAACCTATGCCCTGGGAGGCACAAAATCCACGATAATAAAGAAGGTTGTTGAACTTGCAGAAACGGGTAAGATCAGTAACCTGATATATAGAGATGCCAACGGTATCATAAAAAATACACCGGTTAAGAGACTTCCTTTAAACTCAAAATCTTTTCCCTTGTATGAAAAGGAGGATGGGAAGGTAAACATCGCGGTTATAAATGAATCTTCCGGTTGCTATTACGGAAGGTGTAATTTTTGCACCCATCCAAATATTACCGGCAGGTATCAGGCAAGAGACGTTGCCCTGACGATTCAGGAAATAAAATATACGATAAGGGAAACGGGCATTGGACTCTTTCGTTTTGCAGGGTCTTCAACGCCTGTTTCGCTGAGCAGACGGATCGCTGATGCTTTATTATCGAATGGTTTACATATTGAGTACTCAATGTTCATCCGGGCAGAGACCAAGGCAGGGGAGAGAGCCGCGGAACTGGTAGCAGCCTATGAGAAAATAATACGTTCCGGACTAAGGGCGGTTTTTCTCGGCGTTGAGGTTGCAAACAACGATATCCTTTCCCGTAGTATGCAAAAAGGCAATTCCCTGGAAGATTTTTATTTTACGATTCAGGCCATAAAACAAGCCGCTTCCAACGAAGGGCGACATCTTGATGTAGGAATAAGTATGATTTATCCTTGCCCATTGCCTCCGGGAAGTGGTATAACACATGGGCAGATTTTGGAAGAGAACCTCTCTTTACTCCAGAGATTAAAAAATGAACATTGCAAACCGGATTCGGTTTTAATAACCCCGGCCGCACCTCTGCCTGGTACGGCATGGCAAACAGAGCCGGAAAGATTTGGGTTTAATCTGCCGGAAGATTATTTTCAGACGATCTTGCGTTATGAGTATGAACTGACCAAGGACCCAAGTACCTGGCCTGAGCTGGACATCTCCTTGCATGGACTGAAGTTCCTGGACATGCTTGCATTGTCCGGACTCATGGAGAAAAAGGTCAGAGAGATGGGCTATACCGTAAATGTCTCCGATGAACATTGCCTTGCGGCAAGGAGCGCTGGTTTTACAGGCCAGAGAGGATTGGAGGAATTTAAGATGAAGAGTGATTTGGCTTTATTAACGACAGATTACCGCTTTCTGAAAGACGTTTACCAGAAAATAAATGCATACAGCCGCAACCTGGCAGAAAGAAATTTCTCTTCGTCAGAGCGTGATGTTTCTGAGAGAGAAAAAGTTTTATGCTGACCAGGAGGGTTGTTATCACCGGCTTGGGAATATTAGCCCCGAATGGCAACGGGAAAGACGCATATTGGAATGCGCTTATCAATGGGCAATCAGGTATCAAAAAAATTGCCTCCTTTGATCCATCCCCTTTCAGCACTCAGATTGCGGGCGAAGTAAAAGACTTTAATCCCTGCGATTACTTTGATCCAAAACTGGTCAAAAGAAGTGGAAGGTTTACCCACTTTGGTGTTGCCGCATCAAAGATGGCGGTTGCAGATTCCGGCATTAACCTCAACAATGAGAATCGCTCCCGGTGCGGTGTCTGTTTCGGAACAACGATCGGGGCAGAAAACGATATCTATGAAGGTCAGCACAGGAGATTCTTAGAATTCGGCCCAAAGGCGGTTAACCGTTTTACCGCCCCTGAGTTTACACCTCATGTAACAACGGGTTACATATGTTCGGAATTAAGAATTTCCGGACCGAATTCAACCCTGTCATCGGGATGCTCAACCGGGCTTGAAGTGGTAAACTGGGGCTTTACCATGGTAAAACGGGGAGAGGTAGATGTGGCCATTGTGGGAAGCTCTGATGCTCCCATCTTCCCGTTTGCTATGTCCACCTTCTGTGCTTTGGGAATTCTCTCGAAAAGGAATGAAGCGCCTGAAAAGGCCTCGCGGCCATACGATAAGGATCGTGATGGCATGGTGATTAGCGAAGGTGGCGCTGCTGTGGTGATCGAGGAACTGAATCACGCGCGAGACAGAGGGGCAACAATCTATGCAGAGATTGTATCGTATGCATCTACCTGTGATGCACTGGACGTTGTTCGGGTTGACGTCAGCGGACAGGCGCTGGTCTCTGCATTGGAACATGCACTGGTCTCTGGCAGGATGAAAAAAGAAGTAATTGACTATATCTGCGCTCATGGGAATGCCATTCCCACCTATGATATATCGGAAACAAACGCATTTAAAACATTCTTTGGAACTCATGCGTATAAAATTCCCATCAGTTCAATTAAGTCCATGACTGGCCAGGCTTACGCAGCCGGCGGTGGCTTTCAGGTCGTTGCAACGAGCCTCTGTCTTAGGAACGGCTTTGTTACGCCTACCATTAATCTTGATACGCCTGATCCTCTCTGTGATCTTGATTATGTCCCTCTCCATGCCAGGCGTTTCTCCATGGATACAGCGCTCATAAACAGCCATAGTGTTGGCGGAACACACGCCGTTCTTGTGCTAAGGAAATATCCTTAGGAATGTAGCTTATGCTTGCAAGTCAGTCAGTATTTATCTTTATCTTCCTGCTGATTGCCGGACTGGGAATCCTCGTACTCTTTAAAAATCCGGCAAACGTCATCAACAAGAGATTTTGTCTCTTTGCACAAATTATCGCAGTATGGGTATTCTTTATCTTTTTTTTACTTCGGACAACAAATCCCGAATTGGCTACTTTCAGACTTCGGTTGGTTTTCTGTGCGGCGGCCTTCATCCCTCCCGCCTTTTTCTCTTTTTCATCTGTCTTCCCTGACCAGGCGAAAAGACCGGTTGATCGGTATTTAAATATATCCTTTTTTGCCATAAGCATCCTTCTTCTGTTCCTTTCTTCCTCTATTGTCAAATCTGTGTACTTTGTAGAGCAATTTCCCCAGGCTGCATACAGTTCACTATTCCACCTGTTTTGGTTTTATTTTATCGCCTGTATGGCGTACTCCTTATATTCCCTTTACCGGAAAAGCACGCATTTTTATGGCATCAAGAGATTGCAGGTTCAGTATTTGTACTTCGGGGTGGCGGTGTCTGTGTTTCTTGGTATTATCACCAATTTCCTCTTGCCAATGTTCGGTGTGTGGCAAGTTGAGGCGTTCGTGCCCCTGGTAGCTGTTCCCATTCCGATTGCCGTTGCTTACGCTATTGCAAAATACCACCTCATGGACATCAGCGTAGTAATCAAGCGCAGTACCGTTTACGCTGCTCTGTCCGTTACTCTCACTATCATCTATTTTACGGTCGGATTCATCATGAGCAGGATACTTCCGGTATCAGAGTATACGGAGACCATCACAAGCGTAGTTTCTATTATCGTAATGGTCTTAACCTTTGTGCCTGCCAGAGAATCGATTCATCATTTTATTGAGAATAGTTTATTCCGCACCAAGTATAGCTATCCGAAAATACTGAGCGATTCTACGGTAATGTTTTCATCAATCCACGATTTAAACAGAATGCTCCATTTTGCCATTCAATATTTATATGACTCTATAGGCATTGAGAAAATAGGAATATTGATACGAAATGAAAAAACCAAGCGGTACCATATGCAGGCATCCCTCAACATCACTGCCCCTGACACGATATTCCTTAACGGACAGGATGCCGTGGTCTCCTGGCTCTGTAAGAATCGAACCGTTCTTTCCAAAGAGCAATTGACCCGTTTTCGGCACAATGAATATGACCGGTTGCTGGAGGAAACGCTGGCATCCCTGGATGTCGATAGCTGCCTGCCCGTCCATATGGGAAAAGACCTCTTCGGGATAATTCTTCTGGGAAGGAAAGTGAACAAAAAGGTTTTTACCCAGGAAGATATTCAGATGTTTCTTGCGTTTTCCGGCCAGTTGGCAATGGCTGTCCACAATGCCCGTCTCTATGCAGGATTGGATGAAGCAAAGACCTACCGGGACAATATCCTCCAGAGTTTAAAATGCGGGGTGATCGCCGTGGATATTCACGAAGAAGTCACGATGATCAATCATGAGGCAAAAATGATCCTTGGCCTGGAAAATACCGGCTCGGATGGATCTGTGCTCAGCGCCCTCAATAAGGATACTCACAATTTACTGAGACACAGCCTTAAGAATAACGTAGACTATCGTGATCTCGAAACATTCATCGAGAGAGACAGGAAAAAAGTCCCGTGCGGCGTGACGATCACTCAGTTGAAAACCGCAGCAGGAGAAAAACTTGGCGCACTCATGATCCTGACTGACCTGACAGAACTGAAATTGCTCCAGGCAGAAAAGCAGCATGCCGACCGGCTTGCATACCTTGGCACCCTTGCCTCGAATATCGCCCATGAAATAAAAAACCCACTCGTCGCCATAAACACCTATTTTCAGCTCCTTCCCTACAAAAAAGACGATGTGGAGTTTCACACCAATTTCCGTGAGATTGCCTTAAAAGAAATCGGAAGGATCAACAGAATTATTGAAGACATGCTCAATCTGGCAAAACCCTCTCAGCCCGTCATACGATATATAGACCCCTGCTGTTGTGTCACAGACACCGTAAACTTGCTCAGGCATACCGCTGCGGATAAAGGGGTTGAAATAACTGCGTCGCTGGAAGAGAAACAATGTCAGATCATTGCGGATGAGGACAAGATAAAGCAAGTGCTCCTCAATGTTATGCAAAATAGCCTGGACGCACTACCAAAAAACGGCCGCATTCAGGTGAATACCCGTATTATAGACACGCTTTCTGAGTTCAAAACCAGGGCAAAGGAGCATCCGAGCAGTATATTCTTTTCATTTTCTCCCCACCAGGGAGATCAATCCAACAAGCACTATTTTGTAATAGAGGTCTCTGATAACGGCATGGGGATCCCTGGAGAAAAAATGAAACACATCTTTGAGCCCTTTTTTACGAGTAAAGAGAAGGGGACAGGGCTCGGCCTTGCCATCGTGTATCGGATAATACAGGATCATGAGGGAGCTATTTATCTGGAAAGCAAAGAAGGGACCGGAACAGCGTTTTCTATCAGCCTGCCGTTACATGGTATGAATTCACTGGCCATAATGATCCATACCGCAGCGCAGCCGCAACCAATCCTCCCTTAGCAAACTAAGGAATGAAGAGGGGGACGCTCAGTGATTCCCCCTTAGACTTCGTTGTGGGCGTTCAGCCGAACAAGGGGGTTGGGGGTGTGTAAGGTAGGAGCAGAAAGTTTGAGATTTCTCAGCAATGGAATTATTTTACAGGTTTTACCTGGGAAGGGGTGATACGCTATGCATACCAGACATAGCATGGCATACGGGCTGGTAATCTCGTTTGTCCTGTGCTTGCTTTCTGGCCAAGCTGCCTTCGCAGCGGTTATCATACAGATATCCTGCGGAGGTTTTCATAGCCTGGCTTTGCGATCAGACGGCACGGTGTGGGCATGGGGATTAAATGTTCATGGGCAGCTTGGTGACGGAACCAATAGCGACAGGAAAACACCAGCACCGGTCAAGGGTTTGGATAATGTCGCTGCAATTGCCGGAGGCGTGTGGCACAGTTTGGCGCTGAAGAGGGACGGCACGGTCTGGGCGTGGGGAGCCAACTGGGCAGGGCAATTAGGGGATGGCACAACAAGAAGCAGGAATACACCGATACCGGTGACTGATCTTCGTGGTATTACGGCAATTGCCACAAAGGGGCAGCATAGTATCGTCTTGAAGTCAGATGGAACCGTTTGGGCGTGGGGAAGAAATGAATATGGGCAATTAGGGGACGGGACCACAACCGATAGGCAAACGCCCGTACCGACACGGGCGCTGAAGGATGTTATTTCCCTTGCTGTTGGAGGGTATCATAGCCTTGCCCGTACGGCAGGTGGCACGATCTGGGCGTGGGGACTGAATAAGTACGGTCAGGTGGGAGACGCTTCCATCGCTGACCGGGTAATCCCTGTTTCACTCAGAGGACTTGAAGGCATTATTGGTATCAATTGCGGAGGAGATCACAGCATTGCCCTGAAGAATAACGGCGTTGTTCTGACGTGGGGATTTAACCAGTATGGTCAGTTGGGAGACGCTACGACTGACAGCAGGAGCACCCCATGTCCGGTGGAAGGACTGAAAAATGTCATTGCAACTGACGGAGGTGGAGATCATACCCTTGCTCTGAAGTCGGATGGAACCGTCTGGGCGTGGGGCAGCAATAATTTGGGTCAATTGGGTGATGCAACGAACATGGGTAGAGGGCTCCCCACGCTCGTAAAAAACCTTGATCATGTTACTTCTGTTTCCTGTGGCGGACAACACAGCCTTGCCCTAAGATCTGATGGCACGGTGTGGGCATGGGGATTAAACAAGAACGGCCAACTGGGAGACGGTTCTGCCTCAAACAGAAACGCACCGGTGCCGGTAGTCATTAAGTAAATACAAGAAGTGAAGCCATTGCAGGATTTAATATCCCCGTGCAGTAAAAGTAACCCTGACAGGGTTGTCTCACGTATTCGTGCTTCAGATTTTGTCCTTCCGATTTATCCTGGTTAAGGTATTCAGGGGGGATTTTTTCGATACAAGGTGTTTTTGTGGTCGCACTGCTATGAGAATTCGACGCGTTACGGAACACGATTCAGATGCCTGTTATGTCATCGAGTCTGTTTGTTATACGTCTGATGCGGCAACGAGGGAAAAGATTCAGAAGCGCATACAGATGTTTCCTGAGGGATTTCTCGTTGCTGAATCGCACGGGCAAATCGTTGGGATGATTAACAGCGGATCGACAAACAAAGAGGATATAACGGATGAGGCATTCAAGGACATGGTTGGTCATGTGAGAGACGGGAAAAATATCGTTATCTTTTCTTTGGCGGTCTTGCCAGAATTCCAGGGGATGGGGGTTTCAAAGAAGCTCCTGACAAAGTTTGTTGACATATCAAAGGAGTTAAAAAAGGAGAAAATTCTTCTCATTTGCAAGTCTGACTTAATTCCTTATTATCAAAAGTATGGTTTTTCCTATGGTGGAAAATCAAAGTCGAGGCATGGGGGCTTCGAATGGCATGAGATGTATTTATCATTAAATGTTGATGGAAATAAGAGCTTCAGGTAAGCTGCAATCAGGAATGAGCGACGAATTTCCTAGCGCAGCACAGCCGTAACCAAATTTCCTTTATGAAAGCGGGGAGATTGCTTCGGAAAAGGCCCCTCGCAATGACAGCGACCATGCACTTTGATGGTACACTGCACGTTGTCATTGCGAGTGAAGCGAAGCAATCTTTCACTCATAAAAAACGGTACCTCTTGAACGGGGTTTGTGAAAAAACTTACAAAAAAAGAAGTTTTTATACAGTAATACTATAATGCAAAATGGGGAAGCGGGAAGCTAACAATACATCAGGAGGCTGGTATTGAACCAGAAAAAAGAATGGGGGCGGATGAAACGGAAGGGGGAATAACAATTCCCAATAAGGTGTTTTGAATCATGTGATCCTTTATCCTGAAGAATCTTAAGACGGCCAGGATGAAAAAAAATTGAAAATAAATGAAGATTTTACACGGGAAAACGATAAGGCAGACAAACCGCGACGCAGTCTTTCTGAGACTTCGTCGTGAGCCTTCGGTGTGAGCTCGGACAAACGCTCAGTCGGACGGTTCGGCGCAAAAGACAGCGCCTTAATCCACCCAAAACTTCATGAGACCCCTACGGTGCAACTTCAAAACGGTACCCGGCAACTCACCGTCGTTAAAGCGACATTGTCACCTCGCCAATCAAGCCGCTGACGCACCATTACAGACCGTCTTGCCCGCGAAATATCTGGCTGCTCCGATAGTGCCCTTTATATCCTCCCTATGAGTCCTTCGGTAAAGTCTTGACCGCATACCCTCATGCAGGGTAATATAGCATACGTTTTTTGTTGTGTTCGGCAAAAATGTGGGCACGATAAGCTTTGGTAAGGGACGCAAGTAAAGTCCCTTTTGACAGGAGGTGCTAAAGAAAATCCCCTTTGTAGGGGGACAGGCAATATCCCTCCTTTGGAAAGGAAAATACAAAAATCCCCCTTTAGACTTCGCCGTGAATCCTTGTATAAGGTTTTTAAACCTGGTAGTTGATAAGGGTGGATGAAGCGAAGCGCATCCACCATTGGGAGAGACGTGGGAGATAGACTTCGTTGTGGGCTCAGTCGAACGATTGCTTCGGGCTAACGCCCTCGCAATGGACAACTTTCCTTTTGCATTTACTATATTTACAAAAATTCAAGAGCATTCCACGGTAAAGTGCATGCACCGTAATCTTTCATTTAAATCTATTTATGGGAGGGGGAAAAATGCCTGGCATACGCTTTAAAGAAGACATGGACGGTTACCTTGGTGAAAATATCAGGAACTTCCGGGATGGGGAGGACTATGGCATACGGCACAACAATCCGATTAAATTTGACGTTCAAATAACGATAGATTCTGTTGATGACTTCATTCAGGTTTCTTCCCACGAAGCCAAGATTGCCGGAAAGTTTTACTGCGCCTCGATAGGGGGCGACAAAGGAATGACGATGAGAGGCGGCAGGTTCAATCTCTTTGACGTTAACCAGGAAACCGGCCACAGGAACATGCGTTACCGTTTTACCTTTACCGGTCCTGATGGCAAGGAGTATTATTTTGCCGGGTTTAAAGACATTTTTAATGACAAGGCATTCGACATTCTTGATGATCTGACGACCCTGTTTGTGAGGATCTACGAGGGAAAAGACGAGTCGGGAAGGCTGCATGGCAGTGGCGTCATGTATTTCAGGATCAAAGACATGGCCTCCCTTAAGAAAATGATACAGACGAGCGCGGTCACGGGGGCGAGCAACCCGCTGGAAAAGTATGCTACCATTGCCAAGTACGCCGGTTTCTTTATGGCGGAGACGCTGAAGACGTTTGCCCCGGGGCCCAGGTTCCTGTACACAACACGGTATGAAAATTTAGTCCTTTCCGGAAATCTTAAAAAAGAAGGAGAAGATACGTCAAGGGCATTTTTCTTTTTCTCGGGTGAGCATGACAAGGGTTTCCCCTGGGGGGATGAAGAGACCATGAGCGATGTCGCCCTGCTTATATCAAATGGCCAGGAAGAACCGCTCCGCTTTGGCATTACCAGACAGTCACTAAAGGGCTTATCGGTCAAGCTGGATGGCAATCGCTACCGTTACAAAGGCGAATTATATCGTATTCGCAATGGCCACTCCGTTTCATTTTCCGAAATAAAAGATTATCAGGAAGGTGGTAATATCGATAAGGTTCAGGTTCAGATAGCGCTGACCCTGAAGGCGCAAAAATACGACACCAAGGTAGACATGTCCTTTAAACCTGTGGAACAAATAACAGGTTTAATCCCGGATACTTTTGAACAGGAAGTACGAAAATACCTGACCTTTTTTCCACTCCTTGGGTATTTTACCATTCCCCACAAGGTAAAGGTAAAAAGCGGAACGATCAGCATTACCGATGCGCAGGGAACGACCACGTACTCTCTTGACCCAGAAAGCACCTTCGGTGAGGGAGAGTTGGGTGAAATCAATAATCTCAAGGAACCGACCCTCTATTATAATTACCTTTGTGGAATTGACCCTGCCGGGCAGTCCCTCTTTCTCAAGATGAACTCAGGCACCCTGAGAAATGAAAGAGAATGGTACTTTAAGGACCTGATTGATAAGGCGCTGGGCAAGGTAATCCAGAGGAATATCAGGAAAAACCTCATCCTGAAGGACTCTATCGCTGAAAATCCGGCTGAGCCAAAAGTAGTAAATAATAAGATTCTCACCCTGGTGAATGATCATTACCCCTCCGGCGTGCTCCTCAGGAGGATTGTGCAGATTGAGAATAATGGAAAAACCTTTTATGGCCTGGAAGAATATATTGATGCAATAAACACCGCCCCCATAAATTCTGATAAAGAAACCGTCGTGGCTGTTTCTACCTATAAAGACGCGGATGCATGGGACGGTAAGCCCGCAAGCAAAGAAAAAGTGCTGGACATTTACCAAAGTCCGGAAAAATTTAAAGTCCTGGACAAGGCAATGGAAGAATCAGGCTTTTTCCAGACTCTGGAGAATGCCCTTGCCCGGTCAGGGAAAAGCAGGGAAGACTTCTCCATCCTCATCAAACCCAATTTCATGTTCTTCTATTCCCTGGCGGACAAGTCCACCTTTACGGATCCTGCCCTCGTGGAGCATCTGGCAGAAAGGATATACGAAAAGGGGTTCCGGAAGATCAGGATAGCTGAGGCCAGAAGCACCCTGAGTAACTTTTTCAGCAATCGTGATGTTACGGCTGTGGCAAAACATATTGGCTATCAGGACGGAGGCAAATACCAGGTTATTGACCTCTCAGATAACCTTGAGGACTGGGATTACGGCGGCAAACTCGGCAAGCATTATGTGAATAAGGAATGGAAATCAGCCGATTTCCGGATCTCCTTTGCCAAGAATAAGACGCACAATTATGCCTATTATACCCTTACCCTCAAGAACATATACGGCGCGCTGCCTATGGAATTCAAATACAAGGTCTATCACTGCGATATGGGGGATATCTACGAACCTACCATCGATTATATAAGGGCATTTCCGATCCATTTCGGTTTCATCGATGCCGTGGTGAGCGCCGACGGGCCTTTTGGCATCTTTGCAGACCCTTATCCACAACTTACGCAGACCATCATTGCCGGCGAAGATATCGTGGCGGTTGACTGGGTAGGCGCCGCCAAGATGGGCCTGGATCCCCTGCTGTCCCGATACATGCAGGAAGCGATAAAGGTCTTCGGAAAACCGCGGATACGAGTAATAGGGAACGACCGGCTATATAAATTCTGGTCCAATACCCTAAGGATTGGCAGTTCTGGCGCGCATATGATTGACAGACACTACACCTTCGGGTATCCCCTTTACTATATCATGAGCGAAATGGATCCCGCTTTCCCGCCCAGACCAACAGAGTCTGCCCTTATGAACGAACTCCGCCCGCTGTTCGCCAATGCGCGGGAAATCTTTTTCAAATATCCCAATCGTCCACCCTCATGGCTTCACGAGGTAATCAACAAGATTATCTTCAGATTGTGGGAGTAAAAAGACAGGGATGATTGGTTAAGGCAAAACGAATCTAAGGTTTCCCCGCATAATGTTGATGGATTTTGTTGCAAAAAATGGCATTTTAATCGTTCGACTGAGCGTTCACAGCAAAGGGTCGTAGAGACACGGTGCTCCGTGTCCCCACGATTTATAAGGATTCCAATATCGAGCAAGGAATAATGAATGCTGAAAGATGAAGGATGACGGATGACGGTCATAGGGTGCCTCTTTTTTCCCTGGCAGGTGACAGACTTGTAGATCTCTAAAGTTTCGGTTCAACCGAAGACGATTGAACCAGCGAAGGAACTCCCCGTTAATCAAGGGAATTTCAAAATCATCATCGAAGGCAACGTAATTCAATTATTCTAGGCGCATCGATTTTTCTTCCATGCACAAATAAACCGGGACGTCTTTACCATGCCTTCGAATCCAGGACGTCATTTTTTTATAGAGAAAAATCCGCACGTCTTTTGGGTAGCGAAGCTTGCCGTCGTGCCCTACGAAAAATTCTTCATCGAGCAGGGTATTGTCCGGGAAACGGTTTTCTATAATCTTCTTCAGGCGCGGTGTCATACGGAGGGCGCCCAGGCTTATCCAGGCGACATTCTCTGCGTCAACTGCTTGAAAGGTCATATCGACCAATGCCTCGTAATCAGCCTCCCACCCCTGATAATAGATAACTGGGTCAAAGTGGAAGGCCACCCGGTAACCGCTGGCAACGCATCGTTGCGCTGCCGCGAGTCTCTGCGCTAACGGGGCGGTAAAGTGCTCAACGGCTTCCACGATTTTCTGAGGGTTCAACGACCAGGAGACGATGACGTTTCTTGCCCCAGGAACAGACGTTAAAAGCCCAACATTGTCACTCTTGGTTTTCAACTCGTACATCGTTTTCGGATAGGAGCGAAAAAAGGCAACGATCTGTGGTGAGTATCCTGTGATATGATCGAACGCAAGGGAATCGGTTAGCTCACAAGAACCGCAGCGGATATTTCGTCCAAGATTCCTGAAGGCTGCAAAAAAATCCTCGATATTGGCGGGCAAGATAATGCCGGGGGAATTGATATAATCCTGCAGGACGCAATAGGAGCATTCATAGGGACACCCACTGCCCAGATTGACGACAAAATAACCGCAGAACACCGATTTACTTGAACAGGGACATTTTTTAAAAAAATCGTAGTCCTCGCGCACGAGATAAAAGTTTTCCAATCTTCGGTTGTAATCCTCGATACCGAACCGTCGCTTTCCAACGTGTTCTTTGTAAGTCTTTATTCGTTCAACTGTGCTTTCCGGAAAGTGAGTCCGCACCCTGTTTGCCATCTCCGTGTGGAAAACGGAATCTTCAATGAACAGGTTTTTGGGTTGAATCTGCGGTTTCAAAGCAACATCCATCTTCAGTTTCGGATCGATTGCGACATCGAAAAGAGCAGGCCTGATTCCTTGACCTGCCACAGCGAGAGATGGATAGCGTCGTTCGAGGAGGTAATCTTTGATTTTGGAGAATCGAGTCGGTGGTTTTGGCAAGCTCTCGGTTACCTTTGTATAATCGATACGTTCACGTTTGGCAATCTCGAATAAGAGTCTGGATATTTCCTGTTGTTTGTTAATGCCGAGGTAATGGTAGTATTTCCTGACAAAGGCCTTGATGTGTTCTGTGTTGATGGTCATTGTTCTGGATTTAATTTCATAATCGAAATCTCAAATAATTCAGGTTTTCCAATAATGCATCAGACGGTTTATAAGCAAAAACACCATAAGCTGGCGCTTTTACACAGTTGTACTACCTGTATAACCTTTTGTCAAGATAAGGAGCGAACAACGTATGACAGGTAATATTATACCAAGGATTTCAACCGATAGCGTGGAAGCGGTAAAGCGGGCAATAGACTCCGTGAAGATGCAGGGTGAGACGGTATGGAGCTTATTGAAAATCAGAAACACGCATGTGGTTCAGGAATATGAAATAGCGTTTGCATAAGGTTAAACTTGACAAATATCGGCGTGAACCGTATAATCCCGGCATACCCTGTGTTTACCGTTAATTAGGTCTTTGGCGACTTTTCATCTCCTCTCTAAAAGGGGGGCAGGGTGGGTGTGTTCCGATCACTTATACACCGCAAAATTCCCTCTCGTGGGGGGGGACACAGGGGCGTGTTTCCTCTTCCCGGAAGGGAAATTACGAGTTCGAAACTCCTGGAGATTGAATCAGGCTGCCTTCGGTTGTGGCTTTCAAACCCCCCTTGAAAAAGAGGCGGGAATCATAAAAGATTGGAATTCCTTATACATCAAGCGAGTGCCTCTCTCTGACTACAAAAAGGATAAGATACGTTGCTTCAGGCAATTTTCAGGTATTCCCTTACTTTTTATGAGATGATGGATTTTTACCGCTCCTGCGATTAACAGGCCACTTCACAAATACCCCACATACGTTTAATTTTCATGAATGAATTATGAGCACATTATTCGATACGATACAGATCGGCCAGGTTATCGTAAAAAACCGGGTTATGATGTCCGCCATGGACCTTGGGTTTACCTCAGATGGCAGCATTAACGACCGGATTATCAATTTTTATCGTGAACGGGCAAAGGGTGGGGTAGGAATCATTGTCGTCGGCGGCTGTTATCCGGAAGCGAATGGCAAGGTCTGGAAGAGTATTATCGGGTTAGACAAGGACGAATTTATTCCGGGGCTGAAAAGACTGACTGATGCCATTCACGAATACGATGTTCGTGTCGCAGCACAAATCCTGCATGGTGGCCGAAGCGCCTCATCCTTTTTCACCAAGATGCAGCCTGTTTCGCCGTCTCCGCTCACCCATAGAAGCATTAAGCAGGAACCTCACGTCCTGACGGTTTCGGAGATCAAAACGGTTATCGATAATTATGTTAGTGCCACGGTGAGGGTGAAAAAAGCAGGCTTCGATGCCGTGGAGCTTCACGGGGGGATGGGATATCTTATCAACCAGTTTCTCTCGGAGGCTACGAATAAACGCGACGATGCCTACGGCGGAAGCCTGGAAAATCGGGTGCGCTTTGCACGGGAAATGATCCTTGCGGTAAAAGAAACGGTCGGGAGGGATTACCCGGTCATCTTCCGGATGTCGGGGGATGATTTTGTTGCGGAAGGACTCAGGATACAGGAAAGTCTGGAAATCGCTAAAATATTGGAACAGGCGGGCGCCGATGCATTTAATGTATCCCCTGGCTGGCACGAGAGCAAGACCCCCATTATGCTGATGGCCATCCCCCGGATGGCTTATGTATTTCTGTCAGAGAAGATCAAATCGCAGGTGAAGGTTCCCGTGATTGCCTCGGTGAGGATAAATGACCTCAAACTGGCCGAAGAGATTCTCGGGAATGAACAGGCAGACATGGTGTCGGTTGGCAGGCCGCTTATCGTGGACCCGGAATTACCGGAGAAATATAAGAGCGGACGCCTTGAGGATATCCGGACCTGCATTGCCTGTAATCAGGGATGCTTTGATTCCTTGCTCAACTTTAAACCCGTTTCCTGCACCTATAACGCCCTGGCAGGGCATGAGGATGAGTATAAGATCGTCATGACGAACAAGCCGAAAAAGGTTGTGGTTGTGGGCGGAGGGCCGGGCGGTATGGAGGCCGCGCGCGTCCTGGCATTGCGGGGACATAAGGTTACTCTGTACGAGAGAAGCCATCACCTGGGAGGGCAGTTGCGATATGCGTTCGTTCCTCCCGGTCGCGAAGAGATTCAAAACATTATTACCTATCTGGAAAGGCAGATTACAAAGCTCAGGGTACAGATAAAAATGGAAAAGGAGGCAGATTCCCGGACGTTGCAGGAAGAACGACCCGATGCGGTCATTGTTGCCACGGGCGGGAATCCGATCATGCTCAATCTTCCCGGAATATCAGCGGGAAATGTGTGCGTTGCCAGCGACGTCCTGGAAGGCAAGGTGCCGGTGGGGAAAGAGGTCGTCATTATTGGCGGCGGTACCGTTGGGTGTGAAGTGGCCCTGTACGTGGCAAAACAAGGGGCTATGAGGCCGGATGTGGCCTGCTTTCTTCTGAAACACCGGGTGCTTGACGCCCGCGATGTGATTGAATACACCGCAAAGGGAAACCGGAAGATTACCATTCTTGAAATGAAGCGAAAGATTGGCGGCGGATTCGGTATTTCCACGCGCTGGATCATTCTGAATGAGATAAAAGATGCCGGGATACGGGAGATAACGGAGGTGAAGGTAAGAGAACTGGTAAACAAACCGGGTAAAAATGGACACACAGACGCCGGTGTGATCTACGAAAAGGACGGGCAGCGCCATTTTATCAAGGCCGATACGGTTATCATTGCGGTGGGATACAGCCCCAATAATGAACTGCAGAAACAGATAGAAGGCAAATTCCCGGAGACCTATTTCATTGGCGACTGCGTTAAGGTGCGCACCGCCCTTGAGGCTATCCATGAAGGTTTTAACGTGGCATTAAAGATATAGCATGACAAATTTAAGTAAGTATACAGAAGAATTATTTAGAGACATGTATTGGAAAGAATTAGATCGTAGGGACAGGATAAATTCAAGTCTTTCCTTACCTGCTGGTTTTGTTTCTCAGTTTATTTTCTTTTTACATGGTTTATCATTCAACTTTTGAAATACTGAAGGTTGAACTGGTAAACAAAAATTGAGGAGAAAAAAATGCGGGAAGAAAAACCTAAACCACAGCAACCACAGCAACCACAGCCACAGAAGCTACAGAAGCCAACACCTCCGACTGGAAGACTCATAAGAGAAGGCGAAGCTCCTTCAAGAAAGAAATAGCCACGGGATTGCTCAATTAGAGGTATTTAAGCTGATCGGGAAGGTATTAAATAAAGGACAGCGATACGGTATGCAGAGTTTTTGAACAATGAAAGACATTCGCATGAATCGTGGTGATAACTCTGGTTATGACCACATCGAGTTTGAAGAAATTTCCGGAGATAATGGCAAGGCTATTGGCATTATCTCTATGAAGAAGCCGCCCCGCAATTCTATCGGTTCATGGCTGCTGGACGCCATCTACGATAAAATGGATCAATACGAAGGGGATGGCAAGATTAGCGCGATTATTATCGCCAGTAAACTCCGGGGGGTATTCAGTGACGGCGCCGACCGCGATGAACTCTTTGGCTCTTGGATTTCCGGCCTTGTGGCGGAAAAAAATTACGAACGATTCAAACGCGCCCATGAGATGTTCGTGGAAATTGAAAATTGCAAGAAACCCGTTATTGCCGCGATTAACGGCGTCACTATCGGGGCCGGGCTGGAGCTTGCTATGCTGTGTGACCTGCGCGTTGCATCTGAAATTTCCTTCTTTAGTTTGCCGGAGGCGAAGCTGGAATTGAGCATTATTCCCGGACTTGGCGGCACACAGCGCCTGCCGCGTTTTATTGGGGCAGCCCGCGCGAAAGAGATGTTGTTCTTAGGCAAGATGATCCGCGCAGAAACCGCCTTGGAATGGGGTCTTATTAACCAGGTCGTGCCTCACAAGGAAGTCTTGGATCACGCGATAGCTACGGCAAAGATTCTCCTGGAAAGGGATGCGAGGGCGCTCAAGGAAATGAAGAAGTGCATTAATTTTGCCGGAGAAAATGACATTGTGAAAGGCATTGAATATGAAGTGGGGCTCTTTGCAGAAATGATGCGATTAAAGCTTGCGAACAAGGATAAACAGGATCGGTAACAATTTAGCTTTTTGAAAAATTCTCTCGATAAATACTATTGTCTTGTAGGGGCAGGTTTCAAACCTGCCCCTGCACGGTATGGTAAACATCGCCTTTATTGGGATTTTTCAAAAAACTAAATTGTTACCAGGGGCGATTATCAGAGAGGTCATGAAAAGGGGGTAAGAATGGAATGCACAAATGAAAGGGGTGCCGTTAGTGACCCGCTGGGGAAGACAGGGGATCCTTGTGTTATGGTTATATTTGGGGCTTCGGGTGACCTGGCCAAACGGAAACTTCTTCCCGCTCTGTATAACCTGGCGCGGGAACGTTTGTTGTCCCGGGAATTTGCCATCGTCGGATTTTCCCGCACCAGGATGAGTCATGAGGAGTTCCGCGAGAGGATCAGCAAGGATATGAAAGAGCATGCGACAGGTTCGATTGATCCGGACTTGTGGAATTGGTTCGTCCAGCGACTCTATTATTCACCAGGGGATATTCAGGATTCAAATGATTACCAGCAACTCAAGGACCTCTTGCTGAAAGTAGATAAAGAGCAGGGTACCCGGGGAAATTATCTCTATTACCTTGCAACCTCGCCGGAGCTGTTTTCTCCGATTATTCAGCATATTGGCGCCGCCGGGCTTGCCCGCGAAGAAAACGGGCGCTGGCGCCGGGTTATCATTGAAAAACCATTCGGGCGGGATGTGGAGTCTGCCTGCGCCCTGAATCAGGAGATCAGAAAGGTGCTGACCGAGAGCCAGATCTATCGCATTGATCATTATCTTGGTAAGGAAACGGTGCAAAACATTATGGTCTTCCGTTTTGCCAACGGCATCTTTGAGCCCATTTGGAACCGTCGTTACATTGACCACGTACAAATCACGGTTGCGGAGGATATCGGCGTAGGGCAGCGGGGCGATTATTACGATAAAGCTGGTGCGCTGAGGGACATGGTGCCCAACCATATGTTTCAACTGCTTACGTTGACGGCGATGGAACCGCCGATTTCCTTTGAAGCTGACGCGGTGCGCGACGAGCAGGTCAAAATTTTACATGCCATTCAGTCAATATCGCCGGAAGGGGTACTGAGTTTTACGGTGAGAGGGCAGTATGGTGAAGGTATGGTGAAAGGACAGCGAGTGCCCGCTTACCGGTCTGAGCCAAGTGTGCCGCCCGATTCCTGCACGGAAACCTTTGTGGCAATGAAGCTGTTCATCGATAACTGGCGCTGGGCGAATGTGCCGTTTTACCTGAGGACCGGCAAGCGGCTTCCCTGCCGGGTCACGGAGATAGCTATTCAGTTCAAAAGCGCTCCCTTTGTACTGTTTCGCAAAACCACGGTGGAACACCTGAAACCAAACTTACTGGTGCTCCATATCCAGCCGAATGAGGGTATTTCGCTTAACTTTGGCGCAAAGGTTCCCGGCCCCCTCGTGCGCATGGGAACGGTTGATATGGAATTCAAGTATGAAGACTATTTCGGCCGCACGCCGAGCACCGGTCACGAGCGGTTGCTCTATGACTGCATGCTGGGAGATGCGACCTTGTTTCAGCGCGCTGACATGGTTGAGGCCAGTTGGGGTGTGGTGTCAACGGTCCAGGACGTATGGAACGCGCTGCCACATCGGAGATACCCTAACTATGCATCGGGGACATGGGGTCCGCAGGAAGCTAATGAGTTGATGGCAAGAGACGGACGGGAGTGGAGGAAATGTATCAAGTAACGTCGGGTGAAGATGAGATATGACCAAAGCACTTGTCAAACGTGAAATCCGGGTTGTTGCGAACCCCGATGAATTAAGTCATCAGGCGGCACAAGAGTTCGTTCGCCTTGCTGGCGAAGCAGTTCGGGCGAAGGGGTTTTTTACGGTTGCGCTATCCGGTGGCTCAACCCCCAGGGGACTATACACGATGCTGGCCAGCGATGTATACCGGAAGCAGGTGTCGTGGACGGATGTTTATCTGTTCTGGGGGGACGAGCGCTGTGTCCCGCCGGATGACCCGGACAGTAATTACCGAATGACCCGTGAAGCGCTCATTCAGAGGGTGCCCATTCCAAAAGAACACATTCACCGGATACCGGCAGAGCGGGAAGATCACGCTCATGCAGCAGGGGAATACGAGCAGACCATAAAAACATTCTTTCATCTGAATACGGGTGAGTTCCCCCGTTTTGACCTGATTTTGCTTGGCATGGGGGATGATGGGCATACCGCCTCGCTCTTTCCCGGCGTCTCCGTACTTGAAGAAACAAGCCGGTTCATGTGTTCCCATTACGTTGAAAAGCTTGGTGCATACCGTCTCACCCTGACGGTCCCAGTGATTAACCAGGCAGAGCATATCATATTTTTAGTTTCCGGTGCATCAAAAGCCCCGGTGTTGCAAGAAGTCCTTGAAGGTGATTATCAGCCGCAGAGATTGCCTGCCCAGCTCATACAGCCGGTACATGGCCGGCTTTTGTTTATCGTTGACCGTATGGCTGCCGGTAAACTCACGCGAACCGGAGTGTAGCCATGCACGGTGAATGAAAAGTACAAAGCAATGGATGATAAACGTCAGGAAGTAGCAAGGTTGCTAAAAGGATCAATCAGGTCTTTACAAACTTGACCCTTGCGCCCTGACCCTTGTCCCTTCGACCTAAGAGGTTTTATATATAAGGAAGAAAATATATGCCCAGAGACCTACCGGTAGGAAATGGTTCAATGCTGGTTACCTTTGACCGGGAGTACCAGATCAGAGACATTTTTTATCCCTATGTCGGTAAGGAAAATCACACTATCGGTCATCCCTGCCGGATGGGTATATGGGTTGATGGGCAATTCAGCTGGTTTGGAGGAGAATGGCAAAAGACCTTGCGATATAAAGAAGATACCCTGGTAACGGATGTGAGAGCAAGAAACGATCGGTTGAAGATCGAGCTTCAGATGTACGATACCGTGGATTTTCATTTGAACATCTTTGTGAAGGAAATTGTCGTCCGGAATCTGGAGGGAAGGGACCGGGAAGTACGATTATTTTTCAACCATGATTTTCACATCTACGAAAATGAAGTTGGGGATACTGCGTATTACGACCCGGATACCATGTCCGTTATTCACTACAAGTCCCATCGGTATTTTCTGATTAATTGTTGTGATTCGGCAAAATGCGGGGTAGACCATTTCGCCACGGGGATCAAAGAAACACGGGGTGCAGAGGGGACGTGGAAGGATGCCGAAGATGGTGCCTTAAGTGGCAATCCTATTGCCCAGGGTTCGGTAGATTCAACCCTGGGTATCAATCTTCAGGTGAAAGCATACAGTGAAAATATAGCCCATTATTGGATTGCCGTAGGAATGAAATACAGCGAAGTCGTAAAACTCAATAAGGTTATCTGGGAAAAAATGCCGGAAGAATTGATACGACGGACGGAAAATTACTGGAAATTGTGGGTAAATAAAGAGACGTTTAACTTCTCTGACATCCCACAAAGGCTTATCTCCTTTTTCAAGAGAAGTCTGCTGATTATCCGGACGCAGATTGACAACGAAGGCGCCATTATTGCCGCGAATGATTCCGATATCGTCCAAATGGGGCGGGATCACTATTCTTATATGTGGCCGAGGGACGGGGCCCTGGTGGCGCAAGCCCTGGTTAAGTCAGGGTATCTGGACACGTCAAAACGTTTCTTCCAGTTCTGCGCAGATGTTATTTCCAATGACGGCTATCTGCTCCACAAATATAATCCCGACCGGTCTTTCGCCAGTTCGTGGCATCCGTGGCTGAAGAACGACAAGAAGAGCCTGCCCATTCAGGAAGACGGAATTGCTTTGGTCATTTGGGCGTTATGGAACCATTATGATGAATTCAGGGACATTGAATTCGTGAAATCGCTCTACCGGAATTTAATCATAAGCGCGGCTGAGTTTATGATTAAATTCAGGGATGAAGAAACCGGGTTGCCGCTCGATTCGTATGATTTATGGGAAGAACGGTACGGAGTGCATACCTTTACGGTATCAGCGGTTATTGCGGGATTGCGTGCAGCGGGTAATTTTGCCAATGCCTTTGGAGAGCATGAATACGGCAGTAAATATCATGAAATCGCAGATACGATGAAGAATGCCCTGACGACCTATTTTTATCATAAAGAAGAAAAACGATTTGCAAGGATGGGGACAAGGACGGCAACCGGTTACGAACTCGACATGACGGTGGATGCAAGTCTTGCCGGGCTTGTTACCTTTGATGTCTTTGGCGCAGAAGAATCAATGACTGCCTCAACAATGAATGCGGTAAAGGAAAAATTATCGGTAAACACGTATGTGGGTGGGATTGCCCGATATACCAACGATCCCTATCATAGGGTCAGCAACGAAGCCGGACAGGTGCCAGGTAATCCCTGGTTTGTTTGCACCTTGTGGCTGGCCGAATACGATATTATGCGGGCAAAAACCCTTGCAGAACTCAGAAATGCGTTATCCGTCCTGGAATGGGTGGTGAGCAGGGCATTGCCCTCCGGTGTCCTTGCAGAACAGATCAATCCCTACACCGGTGAACCGTTGTCGGTATCACCCCTTACCTGGAGTCATGCCGTCTTCGTTACGACTCTCTTAAAATATATGAAAAAACGAGAAAGACTCCTCATATGTCCTGAGTGCGGTAATTCAGAGTCTTACGTGCACCGGCATGTTCAGAAACCTTGGAATGCTTAGGGGGGGTGCCAAATCTTGTAACGGTTCATACCACCACGTCATCACACCGCTTTTGCTGAACTCAGAAACCATAAATATTTGTAACACTTTAGTTCTGGTTCAATCGTTTTCGATTGAACCAAACATTCGGCTTTTTTCATGGCCGGGACTGATTTAAAATCCATAGTCAGGTTCTAATATCCGGTTCAATCTGCAAGCCTGAAATATTTAAAATTCCTGGTCTGGTAGAGTAGAAAAAGAGAGACTTGGTTAAAGAAAAAGCCCTTCAAATATGGTAAAAAATAGTTTTGATACAAGAAACTAAACCATAAAGAGAAGGAGGGCTATATGGGAGCAACCCCATGCACAGATGGTATCACAATAGAATTTGGTTGTCAAATTCGGGTTGAATTA
>WBZR01000887.1_pt1 | contig 43009 bp, 40 predicted proteins | sample 5204231 | NCBI WGS metagenome assembly WBZR01 (sample SAMN12412403, study PRJNA552823) | activated sludge metagenome | isolation source: activated sludge from anammox sidestream of wastewater treatment plant... | place: USA: Virginia | collected 2017-08 | reverse complement strand
AAAAGTAGAAGTCATCCTTAATGGCATGGAAAAAGGTCTGGACATCGCTATCTTATCAAGCCTAACCAAGCTGAGAGAAGAGGAAGTTCTAGAAATCTTGAGAAAGAATGGGAAAATCTAATATTTCATTTCGAACAACCTTTTTTTAAGGTCATGGCATAATTTTATTTTAAAAACAATGAATACTTTTCCTCGCTATATCCCAAACTAATAACCTTTCCATGCTCACCTTCCAATAAAGGTCGCCTGATAATAGATGGCTTGGCAATCATCGTAGCAATGGCATTTTCAACTATTACAAGAGTGTCCTTTTCTTGTGCAGACAAATTGCGATATGTCATGCCGGATTTGTTGATCAATTGATCTATTGTAACTTGTGTCAACCAAATTTGAATTTTTTCTTTTGTTATCCCATCCTTTCGATAGTCGTGGAAGTCACAATGAATATTATGACTTGCAAGCCAAACCCGGGCTTTTTTGACGGTATTGCAGTTTGGAATTCCATACATGACCATGATGATATGTTTTATGTTTTAATGTAAGGGCAATATTAAAATAATCCAGACTTTTTATTTGCCTTTAGTATGATAAATTTGCCCCACAATATTGCTCAATGGGCGATGATCTGTAAAAATTTATTATGCTTATTAAAACAAAAGAAGAATTGGATGGCATCCGCAAGGCAGGATTCATTGCCGGAGAAATTCTGAAAAGGATGCGCTTATTTTGCTCGCCTGACATGACGACCAAACAATTAGACCAATATGGAGCGCAATTGATGTCGGAGTATGGTGTCAGGTCTGCACCCGTGCTTGCCTATAAATTTCCCGGATTCACTTGCATCAGTGTCAATGATGTCGTCGCTCATGGTGTCCCCTCTCCCAACGTAAAAATGAAACAGGGTGACCTGATCAACATTGATGTTTCGATTGAAGCCAACGGTTATTGGGCAGACAACGGGGGTTCTTTTGTACTTGGCGGCCTTTCCTCCCCTTTTGACCATTTGATTGAAACATCAAAAAATATTCTCCAACAGGCCATTGGTATGGCAAAGCACGGAACCAGAATAGCAGAGCTTGGCGGATTGATCCACACAGAAGCAAAAAAGGCAGGATACACCGTCATCAAGAACCTGACCGGGCATGGAGTCGGGCGCAGTCTTCATGAAGAGCCCCGAAGTATCGCTAATTATAGGGATGCATTCAACTTCAGACGATTCAAGGAAAATGAAGTCGTCGCCATTGAAACCTTTATATCGACACAAAGTCAATTTACCCAAACCGATAGTGATGGATGGACACTCAGAGGCAATAAGGGCGGATTCGTTGCCCAACATGAACATACGATTCTTGTCACACAGAGTGAAGCTGAAATCCTGACTCTGAACAATGAAATTTGGAGCTGAATGTGCAACAAAAGTTCAAATTTTGTGGTTAATCTTGGAGATATTTGTTTTGACACAGATATTAAATGTAACAGATTCATAATTCGACCCAAAATCACTTAACCGAATGGAGTTTATCGATTATTACAAAGTACTCGGAGTAAGCAAAACCGCGACGACCCAAGAAATCAAATCGGCTTACAGGAAGCTTGCCCGGAAATATCATCCCGACCTCAATGCAGGAGATAAGGAGGCTGAGAAAAAATTCAAGGAAATCAATGAAGCTAATGAAGTCCTGAGCAATGATGAGAACAGAAAGAAATACGACAAATACGGCAAAGACTGGAAACATGCGGAGGAAATAGAGCGCATGCAACGAGAACAAGGCAGCAGAGCATCATCCGGCAATCAGGGATATGGTTCGGGATATGAAGGTTTCAGCGGATTCAGTGACTCGGGCTTTGAGGATGATGACTTTTCGGATTTCTTCCATTCTATGTTTGGCAGGGCATCAAGCGGAAAATCACGGTCTTCGGCAAGATTCAAAGGCCAGGACTATAATGCAGTCTTGCATCTCAATCTTACAGACGTATATCATACCAAGCAACAGGTCATTGAAGTCAATGGCAAGAAACTCAGGATGACCATCCCTGCCGGCGTTGAAGACGGGCAGACCATAAAGATTGCCGGCAAAGGCAGTCCGGGCGCCAATGGTGGACCTGACGGTGACTTGTATATCAGATTCGAAATCCGTAACGATACAGACTTCCGGCGTGAAGGCTCCGATCTCCACAGTCAGTTGGAACTCGATCTATATACCGCATTGCTCGGAGGCGAGGTAACCGCGAAAACATTCGATGGACAGGCAAAATTGAAGATTGCTCCCGAAACACAATCAGGGACAAAAGTCAGACTCAAGGGCAAAGGATTCCCTGTTTATAAGGAAAAAGAAAAATTCGGAGATATGATCATAACCTTTCGTATCAAGAATCCGACCAACCTCACCGATAAGGAGAAAGATTTATTCCGACAACTTAAAAATCTTAGATCATAATGGCTGACAAATATATATTAATTCGCACTATCTGCACACATTACGGATTGGAACAAGATTTTCTGGATCGACTCAACGAAGTAAGCCTCATCAACTATCGCATGAAGGATAATGATATCTATATCAGCGAAAACCAAATCAGCAATCTGGAAAAAATCATGCGACTCCATAATGACCTGGGGATCAACTTTGAAGGTATCGATGTAATCTTCAATCTCATGGAACGAATAACCGAGATGGAAACCGAGTTGAAACTACTCAAAAGTCGTTTTTCTTCATTTAATGACGATTTCCATTGACCTGCTTGTTCCATGCCAAATAAGACTTCCCAGCATATACTGACGACAGCAGCCAATCTACTTGGATTCTGCCTGTTTATAATTACATCTTTGCACTTTTCCAATTACTCAGAAAACAGCCATGTTGATGAGTTTACCTCCGTTGTAGCCTTGACATTGACCGTTTCATCCATGTTTTCCTTCTTTTCGATCAAGAGCGAAGACATGCAGAGAGAACAAAAACTTGAAAATATTGCAGATATATTCTTCATTATATCCCTAATAGGCATATTTTTGATTATTGTTTTCATAACCTTAAATTTCTGGCTTAAATAAATATGGAAAAAGATTCTGAACAGATACTGTCCAATGAGGAGATTCAACTTGACAAACTGCGCAAGATAGTTCAGAAATCCATCGAAGACGAAAATCTAATCATGGAAAACTTGCTTCATCCCCCATCCGAAATGCTGACCATCGGCCAGAGAATTTCGGATAAGGTAGCACGTTTTGGTGGCAGTTGGGCTTTCATTATTACTTTTATAATAATATTGACTTTATGGATTTCTCTCAATTACATGCTGCCTAAGTCCGATCAGTTCGACCCCTACCCTTTTATCCTGATGAATCTCATTCTGTCCTGTATAGCTGCTTTCCAGGCGCCTATCATCATGATGAGTCAAAACCGACAGGAAGAAAAGGACAGAAAACAAAACGTCAACGACTACATGGTCAATATGAAGGCTGAAATGGAAATCAAGGCACTTCACCAGAAAATCGATTTATTGCTCGAAGAACAAATAAAGGTTTTATTCGAGAGTCACGCCAAACAATTAGCCATCCTTGAGTCACTGCAAGAAAAAATAGAAAAACAAAGTTAAATATGCCAAAATTATCAGAAAAAGCTACCTTAATGCCTCCATCACCCATCAGGAAGCTGGTACCATACGCCGAAACAGCCAAACGCCAGGGAAAGCATGTCATCCACCTGAATATCGGCCAACCCGACATCGAAACTCCGGAAGTGGCACGTGAAGCTGTCAAACATGCTGACATCAAGGTGTTGGAATATTCACATTCCGCGGGCATCGAATCATACAGGAAAGGCCTTGCCGCTTATTATTCAGCCAATGGTATCTCTGTTACTTCCGACGAAATCATCGTCACTACCGGAGGCTCTGAAGCCCTCTTATTTGCCTTCATGACTTGTCTCAATCCGGGTGACGAAATCATCATTCCGGAGCCATTCTATGCCAATTATAACGGGTTTGCCGTATCTGCCGGTATCCATGTCGTGCCGGTAACTGCCAGCATCGATAACGGCTTTGCCCTGCCGCCAATATCCGAATTTGAAAAAAAGATCACGCCAAAAACCAAGGCTATTCTCATCTGCAATCCAAGTAACCCAACAGGCTACCTGTATTCCCGTGAAGAACTGGAACATCTACGTGAAATCATTCAGGCACATGATTTATTCCTCTTCGCTGATGAAGTATATCGGGAATTTTGCTACGATGGGGCGACTCCATATTCTGTGATGAACCTTAAAGGTATCGAAAACAATGTTGTCCTGATTGATTCAGTCTCAAAAAGATACTCCATGTGCGGCGCCAGGATTGGTGCTTTAGTGTCAAAGAACAAGGAAATCATGCAGGCAGCCCTTAAATTCGGGCAGGCCAGACTTTCCCCTCCGACTTATGAACAAATCGCAGCTGAAGCAGCATTGGCTACTCCTAAAAGCTATTTTGACGATGTAATCAAGGAATATGTAGGTCGAAGAGACCTATTGGTGGATGGCCTGAACAAAATCAAAGGAGTGCGTTGTCCGAAACCAAACGGTGCATTTTACTGTATCGCCGAATTCCCTGTCGAAGATACTGAGCATTTCTGCCAATGGTTGCTGGAAGATTTTGAGTATGAAGGCAATACCGTGATGATGGCTCCTTTGAGCGGATTTTACGCCACCAAAGGCCTTGGTAAAAAAGAAGCTCGTCTGGCTTATGTCCTTAAAAAAGAGGAAATCAAAGCCGCAGTGAAATGCCTTGAGAAAGCGCTGGAGGTATATCCATACACGACTTACTAAAAATATCTGACAACAGGACAGGCTTCAGCGCCGGGATAACCTGTCCTGTTCTCATTGTCTCTTTTTATGGCAATATTTCCCCTACTGTGATATAATCTGATAGTGTTCAGTTAAAAGGGCTGGGGCGAAGTAGAAAGTCCGTTCAAAAAAGGGTCACAGGGAAAAGCGACAGATTACCATCCTTACCGGGTAAACAGGCATCAGTGGTTTATCACTTGGCTTATTTCTTTTTACCTTGCAACTCAATGATGTGATCGGAGCTCAGCTTGAATTCACCATAATTGGTATAGATTTTCTGATTGTCGTATGATCTTACAATCTCAATCCGGATGGCCTCCGCCCTGTTTATTTTTACAAAATAATTTTTCTGATTGTCCGGCAGGATGGATTCAAGACAATTGGTCAAGGAAGTCCGAATCAGGAAGGTTTGCGTGTAATCAAAAGCCTTTATCTCGACATAATTCTTTATTGCGCGGATAAGATACACCTCAGACCAGAAAATCTTGTAAGTCTTATTGCCTATTTTTGTGAAGAAATACTGAGCTGGTGATTCATCCGACTCAAGGCTATCTGACACTTGATTGGAATTGAAATTCTGCGTGGCGATCTGAATCGTACTAAAGATCGTCTTATCATTGACCGGCTTGACAAGGTAGGCTGAAGGCCCGATCTTGGAAGCCATGTCCACTGTTTCCTTATCACTGTAGGCAGTTATAAAGATAAAAGGAGTCGGCTTCACTTTTTTCAACTCTATTGCCAGATCTATTCCTGTCCTCCCCTTTTCATCATCAAGATTGATGTCCATAATCGCCATTTCAATCTCGCCTTTCTTTATCACGTCCATCGCTTCATTATAAGAGTTGCAAACAGTGACGGAATCGTAACCCAAATCGACAAGGCTTTGCCTGATGTTCTCTGCAATAATCACCTCATCCTCTACAAGCAATAACCTAAGATTATTCATATCTTATTGAATTTAATTTTATAATGATAAAGACCCTTATGTCCTTTTAACAATTCGGCCTTCATTTGTTTCATAAGTAATTCTACAATTTTCGTACCCAATCCTGTTGACGTCTGAGAATCAGATCTTTCGCTTCCGTTATCATAGTATTCAATCACTATTTTATCATCTTCCGAATAGACATTCAAAGTAACTTCCAGTAATCTGCCTTCAGAAAAAGCATGCTTAATGCTATTGGAAATCCATTCATTGATAATCAAAGAAACCGGGAAATTATATTTCCGTGGAATCTCGACATTATAAAAATTGATTTCAGAAATGATTTGAGTATTTAAGGAAAAGCAACTGATAATCAATTGAATCAATCTATGGATAAAGTCCTTAAAATCAATTCTATCATCGAAATTGATCATCTCCTCATGCATGATGGCGATACTTTCGATCCTTAATCTTGCATCCTTCAAATTCTGCTTCGTTACCAAATCACCCACCTGCCGTTCCTGCATCTGCAGAAGGCTGAAAATGAGGTGAAGATTATTCTTTATTCGGTGATGAAGCTCTTTATAAAGGACTGCCGCACTGTTGTTGGCAAACTCCAATTCCTTCGATAGTTTAAAATATTTATTTGACCCTCTGCGCAGAAAAATAATCACATAGGAAGCCGCTATAGCGAAGAGCACAAGCCAGCAAACAATGATGACCCACAGTTGATCCGTCTTTTTTTCAATATTCCTCGTGTGGATCAGAGACCGCTCTGCGAATTCTATTTTTTGTTTGGATATCTTAGTGACCTCGGCATTTTCACGCAGGAGCAAGGAAGAAAGAATGGTTTGGTATTTATAAGCTTTCCCATAATCGCCGGATTTATCCATCAGTGAAGCCAGTTTTTCTGCATAAAACAAGCTATCAGTCAGATTATCGGTATTGGCATATAATTTGTCAAGCGAATCTATCCAGTTAATCACATTCTCTTTGAAATATGCTCCAACTTCTGCTCTCAACAAATAGTATTTTCTTCTCTCAGGAAAAGGCAAGTCAGGATATTTACCAATCTCTCTTTCTACATTGCCAAGAATCTCATTGGCAAGGTCAGGCTTATTCAAATCCAAAGCCGCCATACTCATCCCAAGGCTTATCTCTATCACCGACGCCATATCCAGTGAGCTATTGGGCACTTTGTCCAATAATTCATCTAAAGTAGCTATGGAATATAGGGAATCTCCAACTTGACAGTAAGTTTCACACAACAACAACTTCGACTCTAAATAATATTTTTCGAACTGCTTATTGTCTGCTAAAAGGTCACTTGCGATTTTTAAATACGAAATTGCCCTATCCGGTTGGATCTCCCATTCGTGATACATTCTTCCCAATGAAAGGTAATTGATCGCTATCAGGGTTGAACCTTCAAGGCCCTGGGCGATGAAAGAGGCGGAATCCAAATATATTTTGCTATCGATTATGGAAGTTGCGGAACTGTTCAGTTTGCGCAAACTGTCCGCCATATTCTGGTAATAACTAAACCTAAGCCTTAGGCAGTCAGGGTCTGACATACAGATCCCTCTATCTTCCTGGCAAGCATAAAAAACCATGGAAAACAAGAATCCAATTAAGGGCAGAATGGTATAAATTCTTAATTTATTGTAAAAATCTACCAAAGGCAACTATTAGTTTTTGTATTTAAAAGTCATAGCAAATTTATAAAAAATCAAACAGTCTAACACACTTTTTTAAATATCATCAAAGAATAAAATCTATTGATAATGAATGAATAATTATGATATTTATGCAATAATGATTATCAATCAGACTTCACTATTCATTATGTACTTTCCCTTGTGACCTATCCACCGCACAAAACTTCCGCTTCGCTACAGCATCACTTTTCTCTTTTCACTTTTCTTTTCTCTAAACTCTAGCCTCGCATTTTTTGCTGATATTGCTTGGGAGTAATCCCCTCATAATGCTTGAACACCCTGATAAAATAATTACTATCTTCAAATCCTGCCTCATAACATACATTTTTGACATAAGTATTCCGATCGCTAAGGAACTGTTTAGCCAATCGTATCCTTTCCTGCATGATGAATTCCAGCGGACTGATACCGAGTTCCGTCTTAAAAAGCCGGTACAAGGAGGATGTACTCAATCCTACGCTTTTTAAAATCACTTTAAGATCGATCTTCGAATTTAAATTTTCCCTGATATATGTTATTACTTGCTGCAATTGGGGATTTAAGTTCTTCAAGTTCCCGAATTCGACACTTTCGAGACTCTGACTTTGCACAATTTTAACCAAAAGTTCTTGAATGCTCAGATCGGCCAAAATATCCTTGAATATTGTATCACTCTGGCATATTCCTATTATTTTGCCAATAATTCCGGCTATCTCCTCATTATTCTGAAATACAAAGTTGTCATAATTCAATTGCCAAAAAGAGTCATTTCCCTCTTGCGGATATCGCTCATTGAGAAAGGAGAGTGTATCGAGTATCTTCTTTATATCAATGGCTAATGTCAGGCATTGTGTAGGATTCTTAAAATCAGAATCAGGAAAATCAATCAATACTTCCGAATCCGGGGCGATAATCGCTGATTCTCCCGGCACAAAGCTCAGTTCTTTTCTATCCATTAAATGCAGCAGCTTCCTTCCACGAAGCATACTTGCAACTATAAAATGATCAAATTTAAAATAAACGGACTTAGCAACCTGATATGTCTCATATAAGTTCAACTCGTAGTTATCCAACGTATAACTTGTCCTGTTCTCAACAAGCGACTTAAGTGATCCCTCATGAGTCAGGGAGGGAGCTGTTGGTATGAAAGTTTGAGGTAGCATAGCGTTAAAGAGCGAATATAGATCTTACATCATGGTTAAGAGATAATATACATTGCAAAGAAAAATAAAATATTGCATATATTCAATTACAAGTCGGGATAATTTTTGATTTCAGCTAGCTGCCGAGATAATTTATAGATAAAATTATAATAAATTCAAATATAATATGGTATATCCACCGGCCAGCATATTAAAAAACCTTAGTAATCCATTTTTCAGTAGATTAGTTGGTTAATTCCAGACAGTTAAAAAAGCACCTTTTTCATGTATAAATTTTCCGGCTCAATACAATATTGTCCTAAATATCTGATAATCACAACCATTTAATCGTTCCAAATGATAAACAAATAACAAATTGTGCTATTATTTGAATGATTTATGCTATTTTTGGCTTACAAACTGTTTTAACTTTGCTTTAACTTCATACCGAAAGAATATTTTTGATTGAAGGGCATAAATACAATATTTTTTTAAAAATCGATTGTATGCCAAATTAAAAATAATCTACAACGGAACTGATCCAAACGTCTGGTATTGAAGTCTGAGGGTTGAATTAAAGAATTCAAACCATTCATTTAAAAGCGTTCATTGACGAATCAAATGAAACGAGTTTAGTACAGAGTTTTAATTGAAATATTATTCTTTCGTCCTGCGTATCAATAAAATATGGGAAAATACTACCTCCTTAATACTAAATTGGTATTATATAAAGACGAATTGAAGAAGTGGAATGGGGCATTTCATCTTTATCTTACCATTAAAAGGTGAGGTGCCCTGTTCAAGCTTTCGATCTAGAACCGCGGAATTCGAATTTTCCGCCCAAAACATTAAATGATTGTCCCGATTCAAAAAGGGCTGAAAGACAAATAAGTGTGTGAATCGTTAAAAACCGATGGGGTACGTGCTCTGTCGGTTTTGTTTTTTATGCATATCATGCTAATTTACATCCAAAGCCATTGGAATTCATCCTGCACAGGTCGATACCAAAGATATTCACATCGGATTCAAAGGAAATATTCCTAATTTTGTGCTACAATCCATTGGTCAATATGCATTATCCGATTAAAAGTATCATAGTTCTGTTGTCGTTGGTTATGCTGTGCCACACATATGGCATGGGACAAACCGTGAATGATAAAAGCCAAAAAACATACAGGGTTCTTTTCGTGGGAAACAGCCTGAGTGGGAGCAATGATCTGCCCAATATTTTCGAAAAAACCGCCAGATCAAAGGGAGTCGATGTTGAGGTTCACTCATTGATTTCACCGAGCTACACCCTGGAAGACCATCTCTTGGGCAATCGGATACAACTCACGATTCGCAATGGGCATTTTGACTACGTGGTCGTCCAGCAGGGGCCTTCTCCCGGCTCTTCCGGCAGAGATGTTCTGATCAAGGACGGCCTTAAGATACAAAGGATGTGCAAAAGCGCCGGATCCAAAATGGCTTACTTCATGGTTTGGCCCTCTAAAAAGAATTATCGCTTGTTTGACACCGTAATTTCATCCTATACACAGGCTGCAAAAAAGAACAACGCTATCCTATGCCCTGTTGGACAAGTATGGAAGGAATACATTGACTCCACAGACGATTATGGATATTACAGCGATGACGGATTCAACCCTTCACAGAAAGGAAGTGAGGTCGCAGCGGAAGTTATATTCCAGTCCCTTTTCGGTCAATAAAAGCTCACTTGGCTTTACTCCTCTTTTTTAACGAACTCCACATTGCGCTTCATGCCATCAAGACCTGTGCGTTTGATGGGCGATTGAAGGAAAATGCGTTCAAACTGATCCTGTGTCATGTTCTGCCAGTCTTCAGCAGCAATATCTCCAATGCCCGGTACCGGCGTAAAATCAGCTTCTTGAGTAGGTGACGAAAATTTATTCCAAGGACATACCTGTTGGCAAATGTCACATCCAAAGACCCAATCCTCCATCCTGCCCTTAAATTCATCGGGAAGCTCTTCATCCTTAAGCTCGATCGTGAGATAGGAGATGCATCTCGAAGCGTCAAGCTTGTATCCATCCGGGCTGATGGCATCCGTCGGGCAAGCATCAATGCATCTGGTGCAGGTGCCACAATGATCCCTTATCGCTGCATTATCCTCGACGGGAATATCGATATCGATGAGGATTTCGGCGAGAAAAAAGTATGAGCCCCTTTTGGGATGAATCAAAAGTGTGTTCTTGCCTACCCAGCCCAACCCGGCCCGTCTCGCCCACTCCTTCTCCAGCACAGGCCCCGAGTCCGTAAAATATCTGATATTCGCATCCGGGGCTACATTTTCCAATATCTGACGCGCAATATTCTTCAACTTTTTCCGAATGACCTTATGATAATCCCTTCCCAGGGCATACGTCGATATCTTCAGACCTTTATCCCGCGTCGGATTGTCCTGATTGTAGTTGTATATCATGCTTATGACGGTACGGGTTCCGGGATTCAGTAGAGAAGGGTCCGTCCTTAGATCCAGATACCTATCCAAATAAGACATTTTACCATGTTTGCCCCGGATCAACCAATCCTGAATGTATTCTTCAGCCTTTTCCAAATATTCCGATCTGGAAAAGCCCACAGCCGTAAAGCCTTCATCAAGGGCCAGCTTTGTAATATAGCCGCGCACATCATCCATCTAAGCCATCATGATTTTACAGGAAGGATTGTATAACAACTCCAAAACTGAGTCAAATATCGCTTTTTTTGCGATGGGTTTCAAAAAAAATGGGTAAAAAGAGATTAACGCTCCATTTACCCATCTGGTTGATATTAAGCCCAGCCGCCAAAACCGGGTTTTTTATCTCCCCGAATATCTGGTATTAAAGAATGTTCTCAAACCAAGTTCAGCAAAGACCGACTTACTGTTGAGCATATAGCCTCCGTTGATAAAATATTCTGAATTTCTAAACATGTCCTTTATAAAGAACAAGCCCAATTCAGCCCCCACAAAGTAGTCAAGGTTAGGTTTGACCTCACTTATCTTATTCTCCACATCTGCACTGCGTTTCCCAAAATTATACATTACACCGCCTTTGGCCAGAATAGAATAGGCATTCTGGTGGGTGATGGCACATTGCTTGCCATTGGAACGCCACTTGCCCAATGCAAGCTCAAATCGACCATAAGGATTGGCAAAAAAGGATTTATCAATTTTTGGAGAGTCAAAATCTGCCAGTGCATGAACACCGACCGACAGTTTCGCCATCATCCAGTGTGTACCCAAAGCATATCCGAAGTCGAGCCCCAAACCCTCCTGATTGAGCGCGTGAGTAACATCCCTTGACGTCAGGTATATGGATGGAGCATCAAACATCGACCTAACCTGGGCCTGAACACTTAACCCTAAAACAACAAAAATTAAAACGAATAGATTTTTCATGATTTAATTTAATTAAATATATTGACTAATTATCTGTATCTACACGAACTTTCGCCCTCCGAACTCCCATTTTTCGGAATAAATATAGAAAATAATTGAACCCAAAGGTCATATATTTTCTTCACAAAATAAAAAAATACCGGAACCATACAATTTCCATCATCCCATAATCTTAATAATCAGTGAGATCATCCAAAAAGAGTTCAAATCCAAAATGTGGAAAATTTGATCAACTGCACACCATTGAATCATCTCATCAGTTGACCCGATCGATGATACTTAGGCAACATCATTGAAGTTTCGACTTTTTTGACTTTAATCAAATAAGGGAAACAATTTGGCAAGATTACATACAAAATTCCTCCATCCACTTTACTTTGAAAAAAATTTTGCAAATTTGCAGTGGATTAATAAGCAATATGCCAGCGAAACACTTGTCTAAAAAAGAAGATATCTTTGAAAACGAACTGTTGCCACATGTCGATGCCTTGACTACATTCGCTTTTCACCTTACTTACAACGAGGAAGATGCTCGGGATCTCGTGCAGGAAACATTTTTAAAGGCATATAAATCAATTGACAGCTATTCAATAGGAACTAATTCAAAGGCATGGTTGTTTAAGATATTGAAAAACGCTTATATCAACGAATATAGAAAGAAGAGTAAGCGTCCGACAGAAGTTGATTTTGAAGACTTTTTGGCATATCTCGAAAAAGAAGACCTGACCGTCAAAGGTAGTCAGGACTTCAAGTTGGATATGTACCAAAATCTGATTGGCGATGAAGTGACCATAGCTATCAACTCATTACCAATGGACTTTAAGACCGTCATATTACTTTGTGATATTGAAGGTTTTACATATGAAGAAATATCTAAGATAACAGATATTCCAATAGGGACCGTAAGGTCGAGATTGCATAGAGGGCGTAAAATGTTACGTGACAAACTCAGGCAATATGCTTTGAAACTTGGTTATAAAGACTCCAAATCATCCGGTAAAAAGGAAAAATAAGCATTATCTAATGTTGCAAATAGAATTATAATCATGAATAGTAAAGTAGATACCAGTCGAAATCATTTCATCAACCATAATATTGAATCCAATCATCAACCCAATACTGAATCATCTCACTCCAACAATGAAATAAACAGTCTCTTTCTCGGACATAAACTTCCACAAAGCTCTTTCAAGGAATTTCTCAAAAGCAAGGTCCATCGGCCACATGTCTCCTCCGAATTCATTGAAAAGCTAAGGAATAAGATCACCGGCGATTAAACACGCAATCAAAATAAACTTATATCGGAATCATTTCTCCAAAAGGAAATCACCCGCTACTGATAATATTCACATCTCGTTGCGTAACTTTGCAGCCGGTTTGACAAAACTTATACGATGCTGGACAAAATTACGGCTATAGAAGACAAATATCATATTCTGGAAGAGCAACTCGCTGACCCTGCCATTATCAGCGATCTGGCTCGATTCAAGAAAATAAATAAGGAATATAAGGATCTGACGGAGATAATTTCCGTTTTCAAGGAGTATAAGCAGATCTTGAGCGGTATTGAAATGGCCAAAGAGATGATGGCGGATTCAGATCCGGAGATGCAGGAAATGGGCCAAAATGAAATCGAAGATCTTGAAGAAAAGAGAATTAAGAAAGAAGAAGAACTCAGGCTGATGCTTATCCCAAAAGACCCTGAAGATTCGAAAGATGTTCTTTTTGAAATCCGAAGTGGCACAGGTGGAGATGAAGCTTCTATTTTCGCCGGCGATCTGTTCAGGATGTACACCAGATATTTCGACACTCAAAGCTGGTCTTATGAAATCCTAGAAGCCAATGAAGGAGATTCGGGTGGGTATAGCAAAATTATTCTCGAAGTTAGCGGTGAGGATGTGTACGGCAAAATGAAATTCGAATCTGGCGGACATAGAGTACAAAGAGTGCCCAAGACAGAGTCTCAGGGAAGAGTACATACCTCAGCTGCAACAGTGGCGGTAATCCCCAAGCTGGAAGAGGAAGATGTCGATATCAAGAAATCCGACCTCAAGGTGGATACCTTCAGAGCGAGTGGTGCAGGCGGGCAGCACGTCAACAAAACAGAATCGGGAGTTCGGTTTACCCACATCCCTACCGGCCTGATCACCGAAAGTACAGAAGCACGCTCCCAGATCAAGAACCGGGAAATCGCACTTCAACGCCTGTACCAATTAATCTTTGAAAAGAATCGAAATGAGGTTCAAAGCGCAATGGCATCTCAAAGAAAGACTCAGGTTGGCTCCGGAGATCGCAGCGACAAGATCCGAACCTACAATTTTCCTCAAAACAGACTCACAGACCATAGAATCAACCTAACACTCTATAATCTCGATTCTGTCATGGAGGGCAATATCGGCGATATCATAGAAGCGCTCAGGGTACACGAAAATGCGGAAAAGCTCAAAGCTATCGAGGGCGTATAATCATAGCTCCTACCCAGTTTCAAAGCAAGTTTCCCATTAAAAAAAAGAAAAAGTTTGGTCCATCGTTTGTAACTTTGGGATAATTGAGTTCGTTTTGAAAGCATATTGTTGACAACGATATAGATGCGTACATCTAAAAATTGCACCATGAAAAAATTCCTTTTTCTATTTCTGACATGCATCAGCTTTTATTCCTGCGTTAAAGATACGATCATCAGTGATGATAAGGAATTTGATGTTATCTATGATAAAAGTGACGCAACTCAAGCTGTCATTCAGATTTTTAGATATGATGGAAGTGAAGAACACAATTTAACCCAGGATCTCAATTATAATTTCTGGTGGCCAAGAGTGTCTTTCGATGAAAAAAAATTCCTGTGTTACAGATCCCTAAAGAAAGGTCCCACTCAGTCTGAAAACCCAACCAATGACTATGAAAACGCTGAATTGATGACCTTCAATATTGACGGCAGTGACCCTAAAGTGATTATAACCAAAGGTCAATATGGATGGAAGGCTCAGGGCGTGGCAAAGTTTAGCCCGGACGGAAATCACATCCTTATGGCAGCCTTATGTTCCGACTCCTTACGCGGTTATACCAATGTGCAATGGAGATTGGTGGTGACAGATATCAATGGAAATAACCCTAAAATTATTTCACCACAGAACAAAGTATATGCCGATCCTGCTTGGTCACCTGATGGTAAGAAGGTTGTTTATGTTTCTCTTCCTGATGACAAATTAAACGGTTGGAATGACGATTTTGAAATATTTGTTTCAGATTATGACGAAGCCCAAAAGGTGATTAACAACGAGGTTCGCCTCACCCATGACAGCCTTTATTGCTTCGACCCATGCTGGAGTTATGATGGCAGATATATTGCATTTACTTCCTGCCATTTTCTCAACACACCTTTTGACAGTGATATTGTCAGAGTAAGGCCGGATGGTAGCGAACAGACAACATTATTGAACGATAATCTTTCCAATGGCGTCCCATATTGGACTCCGGATAGTAAAAGGCTTTATTTCCATACGTTGGGTATAGGGACAACATTTTCTATCGCCAGTTGTGATGGCATCAACGGTGGGGATAAAAAAATACTCCGTTTGGGAGGCGCTAATGGGGCTTTGTATTCCAGCCCTCAACCGATCAAAAAGTAATACATGTTGTAAATGGAGGATTCTAACAAATATATTGAGGTCAATCGCAAGTTGTGGGATGACAAAATCGAATTCCATATAAATTCAGACTTTTATGATGTACAATCATTTCTAAAGGGGAGAAATTCTCTTACAGAGATCGAAAGAGCATTATTGAAGGATATTGATGGCAAGACTGTCCTTCATCTTCAATGCCATTTTGGACAGGACACTATCTCCTTAGGATATCTGGGCGCATTGCCAACCGGGATTGATTTTTCGCCAAAGGCAATAGAGACAGCTATTCACCTCGCAAAGCAAACCAGCTCACCGGCACAATTTATTTGCTCAGATGTGTATGATTTGCCCAACCAACTTAGTGGTCAATTTGATATAGTATTTACCAGCTTTGGAGTGATCGGTTGGCTTCCTGACTTAAACCGATGGGCATCCGTCATAGCTCATTTTTTGAAGTCGGGAGGTAAATTTGTATTCGCTGAATTTCATCCTGTGGTATGGATGTTTGACGACAATTTTACTAAAGTTCAGTACAGCTATTTCAATGAAGAAGAGATAATAGAACTCACTTCCGGTACTTACGCGGATAGAAATGCGCCAATCCAAAATGAAAGTATCAGCTGGAACCACAGTCTCGGCGAGGTTCTATCAAGCCTTATCAACCAAGGGCTCGACATCACATCCTTCGAAGAGTTTGATTATTCTCCGTACAATTGCTTCGCGGACATGATCCAAGTGGATGAGCGACGTTACAGCATACAGTCTATGGGCAACAAAATACCCTTAGTATATGCATTGACTGCCACAAAAAAATAAATTTCAATTCAGGTCCGGCGTAACGTCCCCGCTTAAGTCCTAAAATCGATCCAATGTAAAGCCTAAAATTCAGCTTTGACGGCGCAACCAACGGGTTTTGTCATTGGCTTAAGTACACTCTTGCCATTCTTAAGAGCAGTGATAACATCCTCAACGTACTTATTTTTTATCTTTTCAGTTTCTTCCACATTGTCATCTATTGCGCCCGAATAGACTATCTTACGGGATGCGTCCAGTACAAAGGCATGAGGTGACCTTATCACACCGAATCGTGTTCTCATACTTCCGCTCTCGTCAAACAGAAAGGGAAAGGTAAATGATTTTTGTTCTGCTCTTGCTTGAATAGCCGTAAAGTTGTCTGCTGTAGATATAGTGGGATTATTAGGATTGATTGCTATTAGCTTGAACCCATCAGGTCGGTATTTTTGATCCAGGCTGATCAATCTTTTTTCATACGCCTGATCAAATGGGCATTCATTGGTCGTAAAAACAATGATAACGCCTTTGGCATCACTCAAACCGGATAATGAGACCATCTTGCCGTCAAAATTCTTCAGGCTAAAATCCTCGACCGTATCTCCAATCGAATATACCTTGTTATCATTGACCCGAAAGGCCATCATAAACAAGAATAAGCCCATGCAAAGAGTCAATAATCCGGCAATCTTTTTTAACAAAAGCACTTTTTTCATGGTTGCAAACTATTTCATATAAGCATTTAACGAAAAAACTCGTCTTCAAGTTTCTTTGTCCTCAAGATTCAGCTACCCGATGCTGGAACAATCTGAGGGATATAAACATTCAAGTCGGTCAATCGAAGGTTGTACTTCTTTCCTATAGGATAGATTCTTCTTATTTTGGAAAGTTGTTGCAAGCCCAGTCCTGTAGCGGAAACGCCACCGAAAAACAGCAGAAACTCCCTGGCATTGGCAGGTTGAAAGGCAAGGGTATAAAGCAAAGATGTTCCAAGTCCTGCGATGCCCGACCGCCATAAGGTCTTCCCTAATCCGGGCGACACAAGAGGACGATGACTCTTTATTGCGTTGATCGAATCAAGCGGAACGGTCAGATTGGTAAAGAATAGGATATTATTGTCATAATCGATCTCACCCAACGTGGAGGTTATCCACTGATCACTCTGTCGAAGGCGGAAGGTCACATCATCACCCGTAGTGTATTTCAGTTTTATCCGGGTATGATGCTTTTCGATCTGGAAGTAGCGTTGTCCGGTCGCAGTAAAAAACAACAAAAAGCCGATCAGGCTGAATAATAATCTGAAAGCCGTAATGTGCGCAGACCTGTCAACGTGTATTCCCATTATCATTCAGTTTATCGAATAATGAACGTACAGCCTTATGAATTTGTTGGCCCGAAAGTACCTCCTTAGCGGAATAAATGAGAATAAAGCGCAAAATTTTATTTTCATACTTGGGAATTGTATCCTGATTCAGTCTGATGGCTTCTCGCAGATGCCTTTTCAATCTGTTACGGTCAATGGCTCTCTTAAATATTTTTTTTGGTACAGACACTGCTGCCTGAAAGGTAGTAGGCCGGTCTTCAGTACTAAAGTAGGAAAACACCATTTTTACCGGGAAGACGAAAGTACTCTCACCGGAGTTGAAAAGATTTGAAATCGTCAGAGGACTTTTCAACCTATGACTTTTGGGAAATGAAAATGGCCTTTTCACTGTAAATAAAAATAGGCTATTGTGCTGACTTGCGCAATAGCCTATCCTTGATTTTTATAAGGATTAACTTACTTTGTCTTCATTTCGTCAGAAACAGTCAATTTGTGTCTCCCTTTTGCTCTTCTGCTAGCCAGCACTCTTCTACCATTTTTAGTGCTCATTCTGGATCTGAATCCGTGCTTATTAACTCTTTTACGCCTTGAAGGCTGGAATGTCCGTTTCATAGAATTCTGTTATTTTTTTCAAAAAGTGGGACAAAGGTATTAAAATGACTTCGATTAAAAAAACTTTGTACGTATTTTTTTCCTACTTTTTTATTGCAACCTTCCTAAATGAGTTTCACCTCCCAAAGACCAAAGTAAAAAGCCCCGTCGGAGACAGGGCTTTTTACCTATATCTGATTAATGTTATTTATCAAAATAATCCTGTTCATCAGCGATATCATCCATATCCATACCACTGATCATAGTATCATCATAATCGCTTTCTTCATCATCAAGGTCAAGGTCCAAATCAAGATCATCCAAATCTTCTTCCTTGGCTTGAGTTTTGGATACATTCTTCGTACTTTTTTTGACGATCTTGGTAATGATCTTCGGACGAGTCTCCGCAGGCTCACTGCTCTTCTCGGCTGCTTTACCGGCCTCTTTCTCGGCCCTCGCTATCGCTTCCTGCTTGGCTTTCTCTGCATTCTCAATTTCTTTGGCGATAACCGACTTGGTGGCATGAGGTACAAGTTTCAACCTGTTTTTATCGATCAGCTGACCGGTAACTGAGCAGATGCCGTAAGTCTTGTTCTGAATTCTGATCAGCGCATTTTCAAGATTATGAATGAATTGCTGCTGACGGATCACCATATTATTGAGCATCTCCAATTCAGTATGGATGCTGGAATCGTCAAACCAGTTGCCGCCTTGTTTCTCACTCGCATTCTCATTCATTTCGGTTATTTGCTCCTTCATGAATTCGAGCTCGGTTCTTGCGACCGACAATTTTTCTTCTATCAATACCCTGAATTCCTCCAGTTCCTCATCGGAATATCTTATAATGGTAGATGACATAATGTTCTGTTTTTACAAATAAATTAATCTCAATTTTGGATAAAGTCAAAAACGCATTTTGGGTGTTTAAAGTTCATTAATATTTTAATCTTGCAAAAAAATTCAATATCAATCAATCATCCGTTATTGATCATTCTATAATTGGATTGATTACTACTGTTAAGCAAATCGAAAAACACTGCTTTCCAAAAACATATACTGCTGATGACCAACTATTTACCCACCCGACAAACTCTTTCATCACACAGTACCTCGGCTCCGCTCCAGCATTCCAGAATTTTTCATTCCTCCGTCGCAGAGGACTTCCGCTCCGCTCCAACACTTTCACTTTTCACTTAACTCTTTTCACTTAACACTACTTGATACCGCACTTTTTAAGTATGTCCTTTGGCACACCGCCCTTATGCAGAAGAATATCCGTGGTTTTCAGCTTAAGGAAATTCTTCGTAACGAATAGGTAACCATCGAAATCGTTTCTTTGTCCCCAACTATTCTTTACCTTATAATATTCCTTGCCATTCTGATCTTTATACAGTCCGACTATCTGCATTCCGTGGTCATCGGTTGTCTGATAATTATCAAACTGCCTTTGACGCTCCTCTTGAGTCACCGATCCCTCCGGTTGCGGCCCGTTGAAAATCTCTTTTCTTTGCTCTTCAGACATAGCTTCATATTCCACAGGCAATACATAACCCACCCCATTCTTCCACGAAAAGCCGCGCTCACTCACATCTGTCCCCCATGTTACGGTATAACCATTTTTCAAAGCATTATCAACAATAGCTGCCAGGTCATCAATCGGCACATTATATACCATGTCATAGCTCCAGTTATCCGGTACCATCAAAACAGTCTGCTTATAGAAAGGGCTTGTAGTAAAAGACGAAAATTCGACATAATCATCGGCATTCAAACCAACCACCTGATCAGCAAAAGTTTTGGGAGTGTATTCCTTCCCTTCGTACATAAATTTTTCAGGCACTTCACCGAGATAAGTATCTACGATTTTGGTAAAGGCAGTCTTCCACACCGGCGTCAGCATCTTGACTTTATCATCGACTAGAGGTGCAAGGAATCCCTTCAGCACAGCCTCCAATTCGTTGAAATTATTTCTTGTAGTGCCATAATTAAGTCCTGTATATACGTTCTGTGGCACGATTCCATATTGACCATATATTTTGACCACATCGTGTGCAGCTCCTCCCTGTCCGTATAACAGGCCGCCATGCATCCTCACGTAGTTTTCTGCTTTTTCAATGTATTGATTCCTTACGATAAACATCTCAGCCAGATCGACAGGCTTCTTTCCTATCCTTGCCATTTCAGACTCCAGAAAAGAAACTGTAGAATAACTCCAGCAGGTGCCTGAGGAGCCCTGATCCTTCACGGACGTATTCTCCAAATCAATTATCTTAGAAAATTCAAATTTGCTATTGGCGCTTTGATTGCCCTTGATTTTATTGATCAAGTCATCCTGAGCATTTACATTGAAAACTAAAAACAATGCAGCAAAAAATACGCAAATGGAATAATTTTTATTCATTTTAACATTTTATGGTTTAAAATCTGGCAGAACAAACGATAATTTTACATTCTGTCAAAATCACACTTTAATAATTCGGTGCAATAATAAGAAGTATCAATAAAAGTTTAGCAGAAATTATAAACTTAATTGTTAATATTCCCATATCGGGGTAAATTTAAAATCGTTCCTGTCATGTCGGAATTGGGATACAAATAAAGTCCTTTGGGCTGCATTCCTTGTCGAAACATAATTCCTCTTGTATATTCCCCTGATACCGGACGGAGATCGACATATATAATAATCAAGTTAATCAACCTATCTTTGCAATCTCTTAATCGTTATTCATGTAAAATTGAATTATGTTCAATATGAAATATTTATGCAGGTTTTCTTTACTTATTGTGATTCTCGGTTTGTTCGCCTGCAAGCCTGAAAAGAAGGAAGAACCGAAAGCCAAGATATCGAATGACCCTCAATTGATATCCCTCAATGACTTCATCGTAAAAAATCCGGGCAATGCCGAAGGATATTTCAATCGCGCAAAGTATTTCTATGATCTTCAGGCTTATGACGAAGCGGTCGTCGATCTGGCATCTGCGATGAAAATAGACAGTATGAAGCCCAAGTATTATTACTTACTTGCTGACACTTACATGGATTATTATCAGTCAAGGATGGCGCTCATGACGATGCAAAAAGCATCTGGCATGTTTCCTGATTCCATACATACCCTCCTCAAGCTGACAGAATATGAAATCATCCTCCAGAAATATGATGATGCGATGCAGACCATCAGAAACATACTTGAAAAGGACAAGCAAAATGCAGATGCATACCTTCTGATGGGAACCGTACTCGAACAGTCAGAAGACAATAAGCGAGCATTGGCCGCCTTCAAAAAATCCACTGAAATGAACCCTTTTCTGATTGATTCCTGGATAAAAGCCGGCGAAGTTGCAGATAAATTGGGCGAAAAGGATGCTAAAAAATACTTTGAAACGGCCATGAGAATTGACACCAACAGCTATTCCGCCCTGTATGCCATGGCGATGCATTTCCAAAATAAAAATGAAAGACCCGAGGCGATTCAATGGTTGAAGAAAATAAACCAAAAACACCCGAATGTCCCCGATCCATATCTCAACATAGGCATTCTCTACAACGAAATGGATTCACTGCAACAGGCATTGGATTATATCGATATAGCCATCAATCTGGATAAGGTATATTCCAATGCTTACTTTGTCAAAGGCTCTGTGCTTGAAAGACAGGGCAAGTTGAAGGAGGCTCAACGCAATTACAGCCAGGCATCGACACTGAATCCCAAATTTACCAAAGCAGCACAAGAAAGCGAGCGTCTCAAGAAACAACTTGGGACTGAGAAGGAATAAGAAACCGGAGGCTGATCTGCCGGGCTATTCGTTCTTTGCCGCAACTTCCATCTTGCCGTCCTTGAGGATGACAAATGTGCCGTCGCCCTTGATTACCATTACATCGTTGAGATTCAGGGTCTTTCCACCGCCTTCCGTTTCACGCAATTCTACATTTACCCTATCTGCCTCAACATTCATCTGGGTATAGATAAACATTGCTATGTCATTACGCAGTCCACGGGGCTTGTATTCGTGCTCAAACAAAACCTTGCCATCGGAGGCATCTGTAATTTTCAATTCTACCGGACTGCGTTTTTTCACCACCGGTGTAGCTGACTGCATATGCTTCATGGTAGAGGTATTCTGCTCATACTCTATCGGCGTGGAAATATATTTAAAGTTGACAACCAAAGTCTTATCTGCCGGATTAAAGAACCTCACTTTTGTACTCGAAAATGGCACAAATAATGCGAAGAAAGCGGCTAACATCAGGGTTGAAAGGACAGGCCTGGCCTTCTGGTAATCCATGATAGCGGCATCCTTGACATTTTCATCCGGTATTTCCTTTGAAAATTCCAACAACTTGTCAGGGCTGTATTGATTCAAAGTAAACAATCTTATTCCCGATGTATCATGTTTTCTGGAGTACGCCGGCGGCCTCTTTCTCAACAATCGCTGAACAGCCCAATTCTTTCCGTACCGATAATAACAATCCTCACAACCGAGCATGGCTACTTTTGTATTTCCGGAATCCATAATCTTTTGCACATCCTTGACCATGACGCTGCCCAAACAAGGCACTTTATACTGGGTAACATTAAGCTCTGAAGGAAAAACTGCCTCAGGGAAGAAACTACACGAGAAGACCGTCATATCCTGTTTGGGCATTGGCTCGAAATCAAAGACCGGAAAGTCCGGGTGGGTTATGGCATGTTCCTTGCAAGAACCTATGCATATCGTACATCCCACACATTTGTCCGGTGACAGGATAGCCTTTCGTTCACCATTGTATATCAGCATATCTATAGCGCCATAAGGACAATCATAGGAGCAAAGATTACAAGCATCACATTTATCCAGATCGATATGCACAGGAGGATTATCCTTTCTTCTCAGCAAAAATGGCACTACGCTCAGCAACAGGCCTGACCCAATCATAATGGCCCAATTCTGACCTACACTGAATACCTTCATCAAGTAATATCCAAAGTAATAAAACCAGTCAAAAGTAGTCTCGGCAGGCAGATTGGTTATTTGAGCAGGCGGGTCACTCTTTACCGGGAACAGAATGGCAATGATGCCCAATGCGATAGAAGCATACCATATCAACTTTTTAGGGGGGAAGATCTTAGGCTTGGCGATCCGTAAAACATGTATCCAGATGATAATGACAGTTACCAGAGAAAGAGCAATATGACCAAATAAGGCCACCTTGAAAAATCCGCCTACGACAGAAAGGTCATTCAGTAAAAAGGCACCCATGATAGAAGGATCGAAAATGGGGAGACCGGAGAAGAGCTTTGCAGTGAGATAACCTGTCAGCTTGGCCTTTTGATCCCATATCAGAATAAATCCTGTAACGCCGATCGTAATCACCACCAAAAAGGAAATCACTCCGCTTATCCAGGAAATTAGCCTTTTGAATTTTGAAGTAAACAAGGTATGAATCAGGTGCATCAAGATGAATACAACCAACAGATCAGATGAGTACCTGTGAATATTACGCATCCAACCATTAAAATAATTATTGGAGATCGCCTCCACTGACTCATAAGCCTGATGTGGATTGATATTATAAAATATAAATATATATATTCCAGATATACAGGCTATTACAAACATAAGCACGGCCAATCCTCCCAGTTGATACATGGGATTAAGGTCAGTGGAATATATCCTTCCGGGCCAGGAAGCAATCCTTTGGAATAATTGATGCCCTTTGTTTCGTTCTTTTATGCTATCAGCCAGGCTGTTCACTTGAGACATGTTCAGAATTTGTGAAGATAAATGTTTTTAGAAAAATCGATGTGACGAAAAAGATAATAATCAAGCCCGCAGAGGTCGAAATTATGAAACGCCAATCAACCTTATAACTACGTGTCTGTGGGTCATAACCAAAACATCGCAAATAAAACCCTTTAAACAGGCCGGGTCTGGTTTGTTCTGCCATGGCAGCCATGACGGCGAGTTTGATATCTCTCCTGGAAGGATTCACACCGTAAATAAATCTTGATATCCTGCCTTTTGGCGTCACTACTACAAGCAATGCAGGATGATTGAATTGTTTAAGGACAGTATCCCTATCATATTCATAGCCGATGGACGTGAGAAGTTTTTGGATTGATTGCTCATCCGAAGTAACCGTCTGCCAGTTTTCACCATCCATCTTCCATCGTTGCTGATAATACCGCAAGTCGGCCGGAGTATCGGTACTGTCAAATGAAAAACTGACCATATTAAAATCTTTGCCCAAAGCCCCCAGTTCTGTTACGGCTTCCTTAGTCCCATTGCTGATGAGCCCGCATATCGATGGGCACTTGGTATATATCGGCGTTAGCAATAGTGGTTTCCCCTTCAAAAGAGAATACAGGTTGATCCGGCTACCGTCTGCCTTCACAATATCGATATCCGGCACATTGCGACCAAGATGCTTCTTTTCTTCAGGCATTCTGAATCCGGTAAAGATCAACCAGCAAGAAAAAAGAAGTAGTAAGAATCTTTTATTCATCATAAAAAAAACCGGCGGCTTTAGTCGGGATTGGCACCCCGGAGGCCGCCGGAGGAGTTGTTGTTGTACTATTTTACATACCATGTCGCTGCCAGCCACTTCCAGTTGAGGAAGAACAGCGCGAGGAATACCAATAAGAAAATGAAGGTTAGCAACAGTGTGCCTGGAGCTTCAAATCCTTTATGTGTCTTAGCCGGCGGTGCCAACGGTGACATAGTCAGCTGCATATCCTGCGGACCATTGACTTTAGGTCCGAAGAATACAGAAACGACCACTATGCCAATCCATATAAGAACTGAAATGAAAGCGATGGATCCGCCAAGCATCATCAGTGCCCAGAAAAAGTCAACTGCCGGGTTAAAATTGTAGGTAAATGGCCCTCCTGAGAAAGTCGAATCCCAATGCCTTCTTGGCACACCCAACTGTCCCAATACAATCATGGAAATAGACAGCAAGGCAATACCGATGAAGAATAGCCACGGTTGCCATTTGGCCCAGCCCATACCGACTATCTTCCTTCTAAAAATCAAAGGAATGAGATAATAGGTGATGCCCATGAAGGTGAGCGTCGTGCCTATGACTACAGTCCCCTTAAAGTGTCCGGGAATGGCTATTGTATTATGCACGATAATATTGGTCTGTTCCATACCGAAGATAACACCGGTGGTACCTCCGATAAAACCAAAGCCAATAATGGCAAGTATGGTTGAAGAGAAAGCCGGGTTACCCCATGGTGCCTTGGAAAGCCATTCAAACATACCTTTGTTGTATCCCCATCTGCGTTGTGCAGACTCATAGGAAGATGGAACTGCAAATGCATGGATCATGGAAGCCAAAACAGCCAAATACATGGCATAACTTGTGTTCCATACTTTCCAGGCGCTACTGACGCCCGGATCGGTCAGCAAATGGTGTGCCGACGCCAAGCAAATAAAGAGAATATAAAGGACGAAGGCTGTTCGGGATACCTTTTCATTGATGGAAGTTCCACCAACGGTCAGGAAGGATACCATATACCAGATGGAAACCATGGCGGCAACATTGATCTGCTGTGATGAGTGTCCCAAGCCCCACCAGATCAGCTTATACATGGCCGGATCGATATTTTCAATCAAACCTAATGACCAAAGGAATGTAGGGACATAGATTAGTGCACCGGATGCCAGCGTAATGACGGCAATAATCGCAGCAGTCATCAAACCATAGGTGACCAAAGGCAACGAATCGCCATAGGTCCGTTCCCGGCGGGCTATCATCAGGTTACCGAAAAAGAGAATCACTCCGATCAGCGCTCCCACAGCAAAAAGAATGATACCCAGATAATATAATGGATGGGCCTTGAGAGGCGTGTATGAAGTAAGCATCACATCCGCTTTACCCATCAGGATTACGATATTGGACATCACCAAGCCGGCGACCATAAGGGCAAAGGCAACCCATCCCGTTTTAGGTGCGCAGAATCTGACATTGAGAAAGACGCTGGACCCCAGATACAATCCGGCGACTTCAAAGAATATGATCCAGAAAATCAGTGCATTCAGACCATGGAAGGTGACAAGTCTGTAATACCATTCCGCATTGAGCAGATGTACAGGCTGATAACGGGTAAATACCAAAAGTATAGCAGCAACAACAGCCAGCAACAATGAGATTACAGCTGCCACTGCATTGGCACGTATTAATTTTTCAGAGCTCAGGTCAACCTTGAAACCGGTGATGTCACACACTCTGTAATTACCTGGATTCATTGAAGATGCAACAACTGCTCCCTCTTGTTGAGCACCTGAATCTTGTATTATATTAGACATAAATGTTCAATTTTAAATTAGTACTAAAGAGTTTTTATGTAAGCAATGATCTGGTTGATTTCCTCATCAGTGACGGGCACCTGAGGCATCATCGTCTGCTCAAAGCCAACGGTAATTTTCTTGGAAGGCTCCAAAATAGACTCCCGGATATAGGCATCGTCCACCTTGACGGTCATCGCTTTGCCATTCTCCTTTACTTTTTCCTCCTTTCCGTACAATCCCTTCCATGATGGTCCGATAAGTGTGGTTCCATCTGTCTTGTGACAGGCACCACATCCTTTCAACGTAAATACCTGTTCTCCCAGCAGTGCCATGTCAGCTTCCGACATCGGTTGATTGTTATCCGCTTTGACAGGTGCAGCAGCTTTTTTGAAGTTTTCATATCCGTATAACTTCAAATCTTCATCCTTCTCGATGACGACTATCTTACCAATCATAGTGTGGTGGCCTATCCCGCAAAACTCATTACAGACCACACGATATTCACCGGCCTCGGTAGGCTTAAACTCCAGCACATAATCATAGGAGGGATATACTTGAAAATTCATATTGACCGGTTGTATGGAAAGACCGTGTACGATATCTTTGGAAGAAATATGCATGCGATAAGCCTGATTGTTTTCCAGTACTAAAACCGGACTCCAACGCCACATCTCCGCCATCAGAAACACATCTGAATTGGGCTCGGGGCAGACGACAGGAATTCCGTTATCCTGACCGATCATATTTTGTTTGGTGTATGCTTCCGCTAATTGAGCAAATTCAACGGTACTGGTCTTGTAGGTAATGCTTGACGGGTTTTGTTTGCCATAAACGTGCCACATAACCATCCAAACGAATAGCATGATGCACAGCACAAGTGCAATCAACATCCACATTTTTTCATCTTTCGATACCTTTTTATAATACCAGCCTTCAGCAGGACTAAGTAAACTCATAAGTAGAAATTTTAGATTTTACGATTTTATTTCAGTAATGATTTCTTAAGAGTATCGGGAATGGCCGGCAGGTTAGACAGCTCCATCACTCCCCATAGCAGGTAAAAAATGGCATAAATAGTAACACCGAGGAACAACAACAACATGAAGTCATCCATGATCATCCGGTAGAAAGGCACCCTTTCTTCTTTTGGTGGTTGCTTCTTATCCATAAAGATTCTTTTTTAGGTAAAAAATTTAAACATCTGTTAACAAATGTATTCAGGTAAGAAATAAGAAAAAAAGAATCATCAATATTAAATATCGAAAAATTACGATTTCGTACTTTTTTGAATGGCAGATCAACTCCAGCCCTTATTGAATAAATTTATTTTGAGACAAATTTCAAGCAAATTCCCTTTCCCGAAATCCAAATACCTTCTTTCGTTGTTATCCGGGTAAATAGAAAATTGGCACCACCCATCGGTACAAAAACGAGAGCTTTATTTATAGCCAATTGATATTCATTGAAATATCCAAATAAAAAATTTTGCAAATTCAGAAGAAAGTCTTACCTTTGCGGCAGATTGCAAGAAATTGGTAGGGAGCGGAAGTTCCCTATTTTGTTTTATATAGTATAATGTTATTGGAAGAACAGCTTAAAAAAATAGTCGGTGAATATTTCGAACTATCAGAGCGCAGTGATTGTTTTCTGGTAGATATCATTCAGAAAATAAAAAAGCTCGAGATATACATAGATTCGGATGATGCAATCGACTTTGATATCTGCAGGAATTTGAGCAGGACAGTCGAACAGTACCTGGACGAAACAATGATCATGGGCGATGATTATATACTGGAGGTGTCGTCACCGGGATTGAGCAAGCCTTTAAAACTTGCCAGGCAATATAAAAAGAACCTGGGCCGCGAAGTAACCATGACTAATGCTGACAAAACCAAAACTGTGGGGATCCTCACTTATGCCGATGATGACAATTTTCAGATAACCAGCAAAGTAACTCGTAAGGAAGGTAAAAAAAAGATCACAGAAGACCTGATACAGACTGTACCTTATTCCGAAGGCAGAAAAGTATTGATTAATATTAAATTTTAACCATATCATAATTTTCAAAAATGAACTTAACAGAAACCTTTAAGGATTTCAAGGATGGTAAAAATATAGACCGCCCAACCATGATGCGTGTATTGGAAGATGTATTCCGTACGCTCATCAAAAAGAAATATGGTTCAGATGAAAACTTTGACGTCATCGTCAATATGAATACCGGGGACCTTGAGCTTTGGAGAAGAAGGACCATTGTTCCCGATGGGGAGGTAACGGACGAATTGACAGAAATATCGATTACGGAAGCGCTCGATTTGGATGCGGACTACGAAATAGGCGATGAGTGCAACGAAAAAATCGATACGGATGAGTTCGGACGCCGTGCAGTCATGGCAGCGAGGCAGACTCTCGTGTCCAGAATCATGGAACTCGAAAAGGATGAAATATATAAACGATATGAAGATCGTATAGGTGATTTGGTGTCCGGCGAGGTACATCAGGTACTTGGCAAAGAGATTCTCGTCCTGGACGATGCTACCGGTCAGGAATTAGTATTGCCAAAAACTGAAATGATTCGTGGGGATTACTTCCGCAAAGGAGAGTCCACCCGTGGCGTAATCAAGAAAGTCGAAATGCGCAATAATCTACCGGTAATCACCCTGTCAAGGACTGAACCGTTATTCCTTGAAAGGTTGATGGAACAGGAAGTACCTGAGATTGAGGATGGATTGATCACAATCAAGAAAATCGTCCGAATCCCTGGCGAAAGGGCCAAAGTTGCCGTCGAATCCTATGACGACCGAATAGACCCTGTAGGTGCATGCGTCGGTATGAAAGGAAGCCGTATCCACGGAATCGTGAGAGAATTGCGTAATGAAAATATAGATATCGTCAATTTCACCACCAATACAATCTTATACATTCAAAGGTCATTGACTCCGGCCAAAATTACCGATATACAGGTATCCTCAGATACAATGAAGGCTGCGGTATATCTAAAACCAGATCAGGTATCATTGGCCATAGGTAAAAACGGAAGCAATATCAAACTCGCTTCCAAGTTGACAGGATTCGATATTGACGTGTACAGGGATTCTGATGAAACCGAAATTGATGATGTTGAATTGGATGAATTTGCAGACGAAATCGATGGATGGATTATCGATGCTCTCAAGGCCATCGGTTGCGATACTGCCCGCAGTGTGCTGAAACTCACTGTAGAAGAGCTTGTGCGCAGGGCAGACCTCGAAGAGGATACAGTGAAGGATATCATACGTATTCTGGAAGCAGAATTGGAAGATGAATAAGCGGATGATGCTCTGAGATCGGTATTAAAGTTTTTTGCCGATCTTAATTTTGATTATAATTTTTAATCTACTTTTGTGCAAATTTCCGGCTGGCACAGAGTAGTAAAATTGACCGGAACAAATATTTTGAATGGCAAAAAAACAATTAATACAGGTAGTCAGGGAGCTTAGTGTAGGCATGGACACTATTCATGACTTTTTGATATCAAAGGGTTTTGAATTGGAAAAGAAGCCTAATGCCAAGTTGACCGATGAGATGTATGATACATTGCTGGTCGAGTATCAGAATGATCTGGCTATCAAGAACAAGGCTGATCAAATGGGCATGACCACACGCACTTCCACCAAAAAGGAAGAAAAGAAAGAAGTGGCTGTCCCATCTGAAGACAAGACACCACCTATCAAAAAAGAGGAACCTGCCCATAAGGAGGAAATCAAACCCACTGAAGAGACAATAACCGAGGCGCCTCAAGATGATTATAAGCCCGAATTAAAGATTGTCGGCAAGATCGACCTGGAAGATTTGAAGCCGAAAAAGAAAGTAGTCGAATCTCCAAAACCTGATGAAACGCCTGAAGAAATTCCAAGTGATGTTGAGGAGCCGGAGATTGTTGCTGATACTCCGACATCCGGCGAAGCTGCTGTACCTGACCTTCCTCCTGCTGATCAAGCTCAACCCGAGGAAGATATGTACCGAGCCAAATCCCCTACTCTCAAGGGCTTGAAGATTCTCGGAAAAATCGATACCGATAAAATCTCCAGACCAAGTTCTAAAAAGAAGGAAGATCCCAAAAAAGATAAGCCTGCCGCACATTCAGAAGGTGGCCAGGGTGGATCAGGAAATTCTTCGGAAGAACATAAACGAAAGCGCAAACGTAAAAAATTACCTATCAACCTCAGTTCCGGCACAAAAGATTATCAAGGAAATGATGGAAAGGGCGGTGAGAGACGCTCCGATAAAGGCAAAAAAGCCGGCCAGGAAGTTGTCAAAGAGGTATCTCAACGGGAAATTGATGAAAAAATCAAGAGTACTATGGCCCGACTCAATGTAGGTGGCAAAAATAAACGTTCCAAAATACGTCGGGACAAACGAGAAACCATTCGTGAGAAAAATGAAGCAATGGAGTTGGCAAATTCTGATGAAAAAATTCAGGTTACCGAATTCATTTCTGTATCCGAATTGGCTTCCCTGCTTAATGTCGCTGCCATTCAGGTCATCACTACGTGTATGAACCTGGGAGTCATGGTATCTATCAACCAGCGTCTTGATGCGGAGATTATCGAACTTGTAGCCAGCGAATTTGGGAAAGAAATAGAATTTATCAGTGCTGAAGATGACACCGATTTTGATACGGCCGAAGATGATGATCCGGAAGACAAACTTGTAGAAAGAGCGCCGATCGTCACTGTCATGGGACACGTGGACCATGGAAAGACATCATTGCTCGACTATATCCGGAATGCCAATGTAGTAAGTGGCGAAGCCGGAGGAATCACGCAGCACATCGGCGCCTACGAAGTGGTAGTCAATGGCAAGAAAATCGTGTTCCTCGATACGCCGGGTCACGAAGCCTTTACCGCAATGCGTGCACGAGGTGCCAAAATCACTGACGTCGCAGTCATCATCATCGCAGCTGATGATAATGTGATGCCACAAACCAAGGAAGCAATCTCCCATGCACAAGCAGCAGGCGTTCCTATTGTCTTTGCCATCAATAAAATAGATAAACCGGCAGCAGATCCTGAAAGAATCAAGAATGAACTTGCACAGATGAATCTCCTGGTCGAAGATTGGGGTGGAAAATATCAATCACAGGAGATTTCCTCCAAGACCGGTCAGAATATTGATCTTCTGCTCGAAAAAATCCTCCTGGAAGCTGAAGTCCTTGACCTCAAAGCCAATCCGGACAAGCTGGCCAATGGAACAGTAATAGAAGCTTCATTGGACAAGGGCCGTGGTTACGTCACAAAATTACTCGTACAAAACGGCACACTCAATCAGTCGGATTATATCGTCGCAGGTGAATACAGCGGCCGTATAAAGGCTATGTTCAATGAAAGGGGAAAGAAATTGAAAGTGGCAGGGCCATCAACACCTGTTTTGGTGCTCGGCCTTTCCGGTGCGCCTCAGGCTGGTGAGAAATTCAAGGAATTTGAAAATGAGCAGGACGCCAGACAAATTGCGGCCAGACGGGCTCAGATCAACAGAGAGCAAACCAACAGGGCCACTAAACGTATCAGCCTCGATGATATCGGACGCCGTTTGGCTCTGGGTACCTTCAAGGAGCTCAATCTCATCATCAAAGGTGATGTGGACGGTTCTATAGAAGCGCTTACTGACTCATTGATCAAGCTATCAGTAGAAACCATCCAGGTCAATGTAATCCATAAAGCAGTAGGACAGATCACAGAATCCGACGTATTGTTGGCCTCTGCCTCCGACGCCATCATCATAGGATTCCAGGTAAGACCTTCTCTGGGAGCACGTAAGGCAGCTGAAAAAGAAGGTGTACAGATCAAGCATTATTCTATCATATACGAGGCCATCAACGATATCAAGGCGGCGATGGAAGGTATGCTCGAACCGACCAAGGAAGAAACCGCTGTCGGTGAGATAGAAGTCCGGGAAGTGTACAAGATCAGTAAGGTTGGTACTGTCGTCGGTGGTTATGTTTCTGAAGGTAAATTTACCAAATCTACTTATATCCGCGTAATCCGTGATGGAATCGTGATCTTCCCTACCAAGGAAAATGTACATGGAGAAATCAGTACACTCAAACGATTCAAGGATGATGTCAAGGAAGTCAAGGCAGGACTCGAATGCGGTCTTACCATCAAGAACTTCAACGATGTCAAGGTAGGCGACACGATCGAAGGCTACGAAATAACCGAAGTCAAACAGAAACTTTCCTGATAATACTATCCGGAAATGGATTTAGACAGGTTGAAAAGTTATCTCGATGGGCTTGTGTCGAGGTATAACGATGTGTCTTTCATCGCTAACGACCCAATTTCTATTCCCAAACAATTCACGCGAAAACAAGACATTGAAATCGCAGGTTTCTGGACAGCCATGCTCGCATGGGGTCGTCGTGCCACCATCATTTCAAAAGCGAAAGAACTTATCAGCCTGATGGATGGCCAGCCTTACGACTTTATCATAAATCACAAAGAGTCGGATCGCAAAGCCTTCCTGCAATTCAAGCACAGAACATTTCAGGCTGATGATACTCTTTATTTCCTTCATTTCCTACAGACCTTCTATAAAAATCATGAATCATTAGAGGAAGCTTTTTTGGTCGATGGCAAGGATGCAGGGATAGAAAACGGATTGATTCATTTTTACGAAATGTTTACCGGTGACCCAATGATGATACCCCGAACGAAAAAACATATTTCCACACCGGCTAAAAATACAGCTTGTAAAAGGCTGAATATGTTTTTGCGCTGGATGGTCAGAAAAGATGAATCCTGCGTGGATTTCGGCTTATGGCATCGCCTGAAAATGCAGGATTTGATGATACCACTGGATGTGCATGTAGGCAAAGTGGCCCGACGCCTCGGGTTGTTGGATAGGAAACAGGATGACTGGAAGGCAGTAGTCGAACTGACAGCTAAGCTAAAGCAATTCAATCCACATGATCCGGTTATATATGATTATGCGCTTTTTTCCTTGGGTGTAAATGATATCAGGGAATAACCTTTCCCGGATTCAAGATTCCATTGGGGTCGAATGCCGTTTTTATCCTGCGCATCAATGCCAGCTCCGCCTTGTCAAATTGCAACGCCATAAATGGTCGATTGAGTAGGCCGATACCATGCTCCGCTGAAAGTACACCACCCAGTTTGATCACTTCCGTAAACAAGGTCTCTACACCATCAGTCAAAATCTTCGCCCACTGATCGTCATTCTTATCTTCCCTCAATACATTGACATGGAGGTTGCCATTACCGGCATGCCCGTAACAAAGTGTCCTGAATCCCATCCGGTTGCCTACATCCTTGATGATCCGGATCAAATCAACCATGCTGCTGACCGGCACTACAGTGTCCACTTCCCTATACACAGAATAATGACGAACAGCGTGGCCTATCACTCTACGAATCTTCCAAATCCTTTGCTGAGTGGCATCTTCATCGGAAACCAAAATATCCAATGTGGGCACGTCGGACAATACCTCCCCCAAAGCGTACATTTCCCGCTCCATGGCCTCTGCATCATTTGCCTCTATTTCTATCCAAAGTCGGCATGCGCATTGAGGCTCCAATACAACACCAAACTCGCCCTCATACTGGGCGACTATCTCAATCGCAGCCCTTTCCATCCACTCCATAGCAGCGATATTTACAGACGAAGAACGAAGTCGCAGGATGGCATTGAGCCCGTCTTCAAGGGAGGTAAACGAAACCAATGCCGTGGAAGTAATGCGCGGTGGAGGAACCAGCTTCAGAGCAATCTCCGTAACAACAGCCAAGGTGCCTTCACTCCCGCACAACAACTGGCTAAGGCTGTATCCCGTCGAATTCTTTTCTGTTTTGCTCCCGGTGCGAATGACAGTCCCATCAGCGAGAACAGCTTCCAGGGCCATGACATACCGCCTCGTAGATCCGTACTTGTAGGTATGAGGGCCGGATGCATTGGTGTTTACATGTCCACCTATCAGGCTGGCACCACTGCTGGCAGGATCGACCGGGTAAAACCATCCTTTTTTTCTGACCTCCTGCTTCAATACATCAACAATGCAACCGGGTTGCACTGTCACTATACCGTTGGACGAATCAATATCCAATATTTTATCCATCCGTGACAAGATCATCAGCAGGCCACCCTCCTCAGGAACACTATTGGCCGCAAGTCCAGTGCCTGCACCTCTCGGTGTGACAGGAATCTTGTTATCGTTGCAATATGTGAGGATCGAACCTACTTCAGCCGTACTTTCAGGAAAGACAACGGCACATGGAAGAGATTTGTAAACACCGGTTTCGTCCAGGCTGTAGGATTCGAGAGCATTCGGGTCGTCCGAAAACTGATCGCCCTTAAGATGCTGTCGCAGAAAAGATTTTAAGCCATCCACACCCATCGCATCAGTATCATTTGTAGGGATTGGATAAGGTGGTGTCACTCAGGATGCCCGGATCAGTCAATGTCTTCAAAAAGGCAATGACCTGATTTTTTTGTTCCGGTGTCAGCTTGATTTGTGTAATGAGAGGATCTCTTTTAGATGACGGATGGCCACCGCTCATATAATGATCCATGACTTCATCGATGGACTTAATGTGACCATCGTGCATATACGGTCCGGTAAGCATGATGTTGCGGAGGGTCGGTGCCCTGAATAGGCCGACATCATTGGTATCTTTGGTTACCTCTCCCCTGCCTCCGTCAATAAATTGGCTGGCTGCATTGGCGGGACTTATTCCATTATTGAAATAGTCGTTGGTAGTAAAGATGGGGTCATTATGACAGTGGCCGCACTGAGCATCTGGAAGTACAAATGGTTGTTTGTCGAAAAACATATCCATGCCCTCAGATTCATCATAATCAAAAAAGTCCTGATTGAGTCTGAATTTATCGTATTTGGCCTGACCAGTCGAGACAATTGTCCTTTCAAACTGGGCTATTGCTTTTGCGACCAATTCCTTTGTGATTTCCTTACGGTCCCTTATTCCGAATGCTTTCCTGAACAATTGCGGATAGGCATTGTGCCTCCTCAGCTTGACCTCAACCTCAGGCCAAGTGGTATGCAACTCCACCGGGTCAGTAACCGGCCCCAAGGCTTGCTCCTCCAAAGATGCTGCCCTACCGTCCCAAAACATCCCTTTGTAATTGAATCCTATATCCACCAGCGTCATACTGCTTCTTCGGCCATGGATGCCATCGATTCCCACACTGGTCGCCCCACCATCTGTAAATGCCAGCTCCTGCTTATGACAAGAGAAGCATCCCATCGTACTATCCCCCGATAGAATCGGATCATAGAACAGACGACGCCCCAAAGCTATTCCTTCCAAAGTAGGCGGATTGTCAGCCGGAAATTCTAATCTGGGATAGAAAGGCGGTCTCTTATATTCCGTAGCGTGAGGTGCATAGACTATATGCTCAAGATCACCACTATCAATAATCGGCTGATCCTTTCCACATGACAGTATCAAGGCAATAAAGAAAATCGATACTATTTTTAATTTTCTCACGCTCAATTATCAAGTTTGAATGCAGTTCCGTAATTATTTATAATGGAAATTATGACCTCTTTGTTCATAGGCCAATGCGCCTTGTTGGTCACATTCAGATCGATTGGCTTACCATCCAGTACAAACAACTTCTTTACATCCAGCGATATATGAAGCGTATTCGTACTTTCACTCGAAATATTGATCGGCCTGTTCAGTAGAATTACCTTATAATTTTGATCCAGTCCTGTATGAAAAATAAAACCCGATTCGAAATTTCCAGTAGCTGTGGAGTCAAATTTACCTTCCATCTTACTGAAGAAATAACTTGTCCAGGGTACCCAATAATATGCATTGTTGGCCAATGGACTTGTACTCGGATAATCGGCAGGTGTAGTTGCATTCAAGGCCTTATGGACGCCAACGCCAAACTCCAAAGTACTATAACTGCCGGCTTTTACCTTTGGGATAGTGATTGAAAAGCCATTTTTAGCGCCTTCCAAAGAAGTATTGGATGCCGAGAAATCGACAAAATCGATATCCTTGAGATTGACTGAATCCTGGGCAGAACGCAACTTCATATTCGATACGAAATAAGTAAACGTCGTCATTCGAATGAATTCACCGTTATACTCACTATTTTGATTGAAAACTATTGGCAAGCCATCGTAATTCAGCGTAAACACTACCTTAAGATTACCAGTGGGAGTCTCAATATCTTTTGTACACGAATATAAGCCCAAAATAAGCGTAATCAATAAAACATACGATCTGCCCATAACAATTCATTTATATGCAAATAAACTTAATGTCGTATCGAATTTGCCATAAATTTGATTAAAATATAATTAAAAATCAAGCACATACGACAGCATCGCCCTTTTCTTACCACTTATCTTCCTTAGACTTGATATCCGAAAAATATTCCCGAATATTCATATAACTCAGTTTACTGACTCAATTTAAAAGCAGCCTGATAATTTTGGGTAAGTCCTTTGACTACTTCCTCATTGGATGGGCCGTGAGCCTGATTGACCAATTTCAGGTCGATCTGTTGGCCGTTCATGACGAAAAGCTTCTTAACATCGAGAGAGACATTGAGTGTGTTATCCTTTTTATTACCTTCGATCTCAATCGGTGCACTCAATTTTACAATCCGATAATTTTCGTCCAGTCCGGTATGGAAAGTAAAAGCATCCGCAAAAATGCCGGTTGCCAGTGAATCGAATTTCCCTTCCATTTTACTGAAAATATAACCGCCCCATGCTGTCCAGTAATAAGTGCCATCAGAAAGTGGGTTTGAGCTTGGATAATCCGTGGGCTTGGTGGCATTCAGATCCTTAGGCAATCCTACGCCGAATTCCAGCGATGTGTATTTCCCACTTTTGATGGATGGAACTGTAAGAGCCAATCCGCCTCGAGCGCCACCCTCATTGACATTCGACAATGTAAAGTCAACAAAGCTTAGGTCAGCCAACTGAACGGAATCCTGACCGGAACGCAATTTCAAATTGGTCATAAAAAAATTGAATCTTGTCATACGGATAAAATTGCTTCCATACTCCTGATTCTGATTGAATACCAAAGGTTTCCCATCATAATTCAGCGTAAATACAACCTTCAGATCCGTATTTACCGCAGTTTCCTCCTTGCTGCAAGAAGTCATGAACAAGGCTATCCCTAATAGAATAATAAAAAAATTCTTCATGGAAAATAAATTATTTTTAATGGTAATTGTCAAATATTAGATATTCTTGCAAAAATCATGGACGGTCTATATATATATTTTAAATATAATTTTGAAAATCCAGGTTTTCTTTTATAAAAATATTGTATCACACACTGTTGTCTTATATAATAACGAATATTTTTAAGTAAGGTTGGCTGATAATGGATAATTATTCCATGCATTTCTTTTGGGAAAATGGTCTGATCGAATATCGCAAAAATGGAATATTCGGAATGATTCACGTTAAATTGCCTGTAACTATTCACTTCAATTTGACTATATTCCTTCTAAAACTTATCAATACTTGAGACGCCGAATTTATTTTCAACCACAAAATTGCATAGCAAAACACGAAATGACCTTCGTGCTTTATATTTCCCCGTACAGCCGGGACAGGCGTGGTGGAAGAAGAAAACTCCGAAAAGTCTCTAAATGCAAGAAATCCCTTCGTGACGCTCCGTGTTTTTTATAGTAGAAAAACGTCTTCCATATTTCCCCGGACCAGGAAAAAGTGACTGCATAATGATATTTGCTTTACAAAGGTTAGCGCACTTTATTGCTTATGGTAACGTTAGATTTCCTTTACTACCAGGTGAATAGTTACGAAAACTCACGGTTGTAAAATATTCTTCAGATTTGATGCCAATTTTTCAGAAATGGACGCGGCATCATCAGTACTGAAGCGTATCCCTTCGATCAGCCTGTTGAGATAGAGACGGATGATGATATAGTTATCAAAACCAAGCACCGTGTGATAATTGAGTATCAGCTCGGTGTTAAACCGGGACTGCTTGCTATCGACGAAGACCGTGTCAGGCCCCTGCTGGCTGTTGTTGATACTGTAAGCCAATCGCAGTGTTTGATATTGATTGGCATCGAAGTCGTACATATTGTCCTTTCTCCCTGCCAGCGGATGATTGACATCCTTCATGTATCTGGGTTGATTGGCAAGGGCTGAATCGGCTACACCAAAGGTCAATGCCAGGCTTTTGAGTGAAAAAGGATGGGTAAAGGTAAAATCCTGTATCCTGGCATTATTCGCCTCTACCAGATAATAATCGTCAATACTGCGCGTACTGTCATTAAAATTGCCGGGTGACAGGAAAAGCCACAGTCGCTTATCCGACCTTATTTCCAGGTCTTCAGCATCTTTCCAATGCAAACCGGACAGGTAGAAAGTCAGCTTGCTGATCGTGATCGTATCACCGTCCGCATCCGTCAGAGGTGCTTTGGACAAGGGGCTGTCACCATTGTAATATTCAAATTGAAGTCCCATCCTTGGATAGGTGCAGCAGCAATCCTTATCTGCAGAAACATCAAAATTGGAGGCATTGGCGTCCATACAGCCTTCCTTGACATTGCCGCATGAAGGCAACAGTACCAATGCGATCAAGGTCAGAATTGAGCCTGCAAATCCGTATTTACTTCTTTCCCAATATTTCCTCACGATGGATCTTGGATATGATATTCTTTACTTGTTGTGAAAAGTCTTTAGACATCATCCAGGAAAAATATCCTTTTTCCTTTTTGAATACTTCGACGACAGGTTGATCGACATATTTGCCAAAATTAAACACAACGATTCCGTCCTTATTCAGTTTGAGCCTTTGCGTCGCATCCAGAGAATTCAGATTGGTCGTAAACAGATGTAATGCCTCGATGTCACGCACGATTGGATTTTTGGTCACGCCACCCTCTTCATCGATCAGATCCTTACCTTCATAGTAATCGAGTTGGCTTTCAAACACCTCAATCGTCGCCTTGACATCAGCAAGTGCATCATGGGCATCGGTCATCTCCTTTCCGCAATAATAGCGGTAAGCAGCCTTCAAGGTACGCGGTTCCATCTTGTAGAAAATCTGCTGTACATCCACAGTCCGCCTATTCTCTACCTTAAAATCAATGCCCACGCGCGCAAATTCTTCCATCAATAGCGGCACATCAAAACGGTTGGAATTGTATCCGCCCAAGTCAGCATCTCCTATAAAATCGAAGATATCTCCTGCAAGCTCCTGAAAGGTCGGCTTATTGCGCACCATCTCATTGGTGATGCCATGGACAGCAGCCGCCTCATCGCTGATAAAGACAGGGCCGGGATTGACCATTTGATAATATTCCGATCTTGAATGATCCTTCTTGCTGATCTTGACGATGGCGATCTGGATGATTCTGTCTCGGATGACGTTGAGGCCTGTCGTCTCTAAGTCAAAAAAGCAGAGGTCTTTCTTTAATTCTATATTCATGATTGAATTTGTTCCGTTGATAATTTGGTCAGGTTGAACTGCATTCCGGCCAGGTATCTGTACCAGCCATCCGGATTGGACATCAGCTCCTGATGTGTACCGGTTTCTATGATTCTTCCGTCATTGACGACAAATATACGGTCAGTATTGACAATTGTGGCAAGCCGGTGAGCAATAATAATGGAGGTCCTGCCTTCCATCAGCGTATGGAGCGCTTCCTGAACGAGGCTTTCCGACTCTGCATCGAGTGAGGAGGTTGCTTCATCGAGGATCAATATCTTAGGATCCTTGAGGATGGCGCGGGCTATGGCTATTCGCTGCTTCTGACCACCGGAAAGCCTCATGCCCCGATCTCCGACAATGGTATCCAGGCCATCTCCCAGCTTTGAGATAAACTCCATCGCATTGGCTTTCCTTGCTGCCTCCATGATGGCCTCATCACTCGCTCCCGGACTGCCGTAGGCAATATTTTCCCGAATGGTTCCGCCAAACAGGATCACATCCTGAGGCACTGTGGCGAAGTTTTTCCGATACTGAAACAAATCATAGCTCCGGACATCTTTACCATTGATATGGATGGCACCCGAATCGACCTCATGGAATCGCATCAATAGGGAAACGATGGTTGACTTGCCCGCCCCACTTGAACCGACCAGAGCAACTTTCTGACCCCTGCCAATCTCCATATCAATACCCTTCAACACCTGAGCATCAGGCCTGCTCGGGTAACGGAAAGTAACATCCTTAAAGACGATGTCTCCGGCAAGGGATACCGGATCGCCCTGAGGTGCTTCTGCTACGCTGATCTCCGGCGTGCTTTCCATGATCTCCAGGATGCGGTCGGTCGCCCCCAATGCCCCGGCCAGTTGTGTATAGAATGTCCCCAGACTTGCGATGGAGCCGCCGATGATGCCTGTATATATGATGAATGAAAAAAGATCGCCAATGGTCATCTCTCCATGCTGCACCAACAATGCTCCCTGCCAAAGGATAAAAAAGATACCTCCAAACAGGATGGTGATCAAAAAGACAAAAAACAAACCCTTGACTTTGGCAAAACGGATGGAAATATCCACCACATTGTCAAGGATACGGTTGTATCGTTTTACTTCAAACAATTCGTTGGTAAATGCCTTCACGACATGGAAGGCATAGAGGGATTCTTCAGCGGCGTGATTGGAGGAAGCGACTTCGGCCTGACGTTGCTTGGACAGCCGGCGGATATATTTACCGAAAAATATGGCAGCTATGACGATTACCGGAAAGGTGGCCAGCATGATCAGACTCAACTTCGGTGTGACGTAAGCGAGGATGGCAACTCCGACTATCAGGGTAATCACCTGCCGGATAAATTCAGCCAGAGTAACGCTGAACACATTCTGCAATTGCTCTGCATCGCCGGTAATCCGCGAGCTCAGCTCTCCGACTTTATTTTTCTCAAAAAATGCCACCGGTTGCGCTATCAAGGCTGCATAAAGGTCGCGCCTGACCTGAGCCACACCTTTTTCACTCACAACGGCTAGAGCGACCGATCGGCCATAAGACAAGACACTCTGTAAAATCAAGAGTATGATAAAGAACAGTCCATATTCACCCAGAGTAAATGGGTATTTGCTTTTGCCTGCTGCGGCATTGGCCATTTCTCCAGCCACTGCCGGAAACAGCATGAAGAAAACACTCGACAGGGCCAAACAGACCATCCCGGCTATGAAGTATCCCCGGTAGGGCTTCATATAACGCATGATCTTGACGATGCTGCTCCAGGTGGACTTGTCGAATTTGATTTTTGGGCGCTCTTCTTTCTTTTCCACGGTAATAAAATTAGTGTGCAAAGGTAGCGAGAAAGGAAGGAAAAAAAGTTAATGAAGTGAAAAGGGAGAGACACTTGGAGTCGCAAGTCATAATTAACAGCAATCTCTCATAATCTTCAATCTTTTTACATTCGGCTGCCGAGAATTAAAGGTGGATTAAATTTAGATACATATAATTGTTTTAAAATAAAAGGATTTGTTACCAAGAAAATGAAGTAGGTTGGCAAATTTTCACTGATTTTAATCTGCGATGATCAGCTAAATCTGTGTCATCAGCGGTCTATCATGGATATGGAACACAGATGACGCGGATTAGGCGGATTTTCACTGATTTTAATCTGCGATGATCAGCTAAATATGTGTCATCAGCGGTCTATCATGGATATGGAACACAGATGACGCGGATTAGGCAGATTTGCACTGATTTTAATCTGCGATGATCTGTTAAATCTGTGTCATCAGCGGTCTATCATGGATATGGAACACAGATGGCGCGGATTGGGCGGATTTTCACTGATTTTTTTGGGGATGGAACACAGATGACGCTGATTGGGCGGATTTACACTGATTTTAATCTGCGATGATCTGTTAAATCTGTGTCATCAGCGGTCTATCATGGATATGGAACACAGATGACGCGGATTAGGCGGATTTACACTGATTTTTATCTGCGATGATCAGCTAAATATGTGTCATCAGCGGTCTATCATGGATATGGAACACAGATGACGCGGATTAGGCAGATTTGCACTGATTTTAATCTGCGATGATCAGCTAAATATGTGTCATCAGCGGTCTATCATGGATATGGAACACAGATGACGCGGATTGGGCAGATTTGCACTGATTTTAATCTGCGATGATCAGCTAAATCTGTGTCATCAGCGGTCTATCATGAATGGAATGCAGATGACGCGGATTAGGCGGATTTGCACTGATTTTTATCTGCGATGATCAGCTAAATATGTGTCATCAGCGGTCTATCATGGATATGGAACACAGATGACGCGGATTAGGCGGATTTACACTAATTTTAATCTGCGATGATCAGCTAAATATGTGTCATCAGCGGTCTATCATGGATATGGAACACAGATGACGCGGATTGGGCAGATTTGCACTGATTTTAATCTGCGATGATCTGTTAAATCTGTGTCAT
>WBZR01000886.1_pt1 | contig 43013 bp, 35 predicted proteins | sample 5204231 | NCBI WGS metagenome assembly WBZR01 (sample SAMN12412403, study PRJNA552823) | activated sludge metagenome | isolation source: activated sludge from anammox sidestream of wastewater treatment plant... | place: USA: Virginia | collected 2017-08 | reverse complement strand
GCGGCGCGAAGCTTCGAGCCGTTGTGCAAGGCGATGGGCCGCGCGATTGCCGCCGTGACGCCCGGCGATGCCATCGGCTACTTTACGCACTGCGGAATCGCTACAGAAATGCGCAAACCGCTCTAGCTCGCGCACGTCGCGCTCCTCTACCAGCACGCGGCCCTCGTCCACGTCATAGAACCGGCAGATGAGATTGACCAGCGTGCTCTTGCCCGATCCGCTGCGCCCGACAATGCCGATCATCTTTCCCGGCGAAATCTCGAAGGAGACATTCTCCAATACGGGATGGTGGCGATCGTAGCCAAAGGTGACATTCTCGAATCGAATGCTGCCGACCTTTTCGGGAAGCCGGACAGGATTCGCCGTATCGGTGATGCGCGTGGGCGTGTCGACCAGTTCGAAGATGCGCTGGCAGGCGGTCATGAAGCTGGTCAGCCATGTCGTCAATTGCGCCAGCGTGGAGAGCGGAGCGTAGAACATCGCCAGATATGCGAGGAACGCCATCAGCGAGCCGAGCGTCATGCGATCGCCGAGCACGTCGCGACCGCCGACATACCAGACGATGAGCCCGCCAAGGCTGAAGATGACCTGCATGACCGCCGAAAAGGTCGTCGAAGACAACTCGACCGCCAGCCGTGACTTTCGAAGGTACTCGCTCGATGCGCGGAAGCGCTCGAACTCGCGATCCTCCTGGGCGAAGGCCTTGACCACGCGAATGCCCGACAGCATTCCGGACAGTGCGCCGGCCTGTTTGCTCGCCGAGTCCCAGTATCGGTAATAGCGCGGATAGACGTACCGCCAGAAGAACCAGCTCCCCGCGAGCACCAGCGGCATCGGGATGAGCGTGTAAAAGGCGAGCGTTGCGTTAAGGGTGAACAGCATCGCCCCGACGCCGAACAATTGCAGAATCTGAAGCAGGAACCCGCCGGTAATCTGATGGATCAGCCCGTGCAGCACCTCGGTGTCGTAGGCCACGCGGTTCATCAGCACGCCGACCTGGTGCCGATCGTAGAAGGCGACGGAGAGTTGTTGCAGCTTCTGCACCATCCGCGCGCGGAGGTTGCTCGTCAGCGCCGTCCCGACGCGCAGCGACAGTCGCCCCTTGAGTTCCGAGACGATCGCCAGCACCACACGCGTGCACGCCAGAAAGAGCACGATGGCCAGCAGCGAACTGGTGAGCTTGCCGATCGGTCCGCCGCGATGATCGACGCGGAGGATGTCATCCACGAGGTACTGCTGCAGCTTCGGCGGCACCAGTTCGGCGACGACGCCCGCAAGCAGCAACGCAAAGATGCCGACCGCCGCCGCGCGATACGGTCGAATAAGGTCCCACACCTTCGAGCGAATCGCCTTGCGATCCATGCATTGCGGACAGACATCGCCGACGAAGCGGAGCATCATGCCGCAGTTGCGACACCGGTGCGGATCGACATCATCCTGCGGGAAGAACTCGATCCGCCCGTCCGCGCGCAGCTTTTCCAGCTTGCGGGCGATCTTCGAGAATCGATCGGACAGCCCGTTGGAGTAGCGAAGCAGATCGACCCACACGCCGTCGGCCTGCGCCTGAAGAAAGCCCGAGCCCACGACGCGGTGGGCGCGAAACTTCGTGATGCTTGAGATCGGCAGATTGCGAAGCAGGCGCGGCGTCGGCTCATCGCTCAGCACGGCGATTCGTTCGGTATTGACCAATAGCCACTGGCGCTCGACCGTGCCGCCAATGGCCAGGTCGCTCGAGGTGGTGAGTAGCAGCGGTCCATCGCCGAGCCCTTCCCGCGCGAATCCCTGCACGACGGACTGCGGCGCTTCTTCCTGAAGCATGCCGGGATCATATCGCGGCCGTCAACCGGCGGCAGCACCCCGCCTTTGACGCGAAGTTTGACCGATCGTAGATTAGCAAAATGATAAATCGCTCCATCGCCATCCTCGATTTCGGCTCCCAGTTCATTCAACTGATTGCCCGGCGGGTGCGCGAGAACCATGTCCATTCGCTCATCTTCCCCCCCACCGTTTCACCGGAAGAGCTCGCCCGGAACAACGTCTTCGGCATCATCCTCTCCGGCGGCCCGGCCAGCACCTATGCGGCTGCCGCGCCCAAGCCGCACCCCGGCATCTTCGACATGGACCTGCCCATTCTCGGCATCTGCTACGGCATGCAGGTCGCCTGCGAACAACTCGGGGCCAAGGTCAGCGCCGCGCCGCACCGCGAGTACGGTCGGGCATCGCTCGAAATCCGCGGTGACGATCCACTGGTCCGGCACTTGCCGCGCTCGACCACCGTCTGGATGTCTCACGGCGACATCGTCACCGGCATCGGCGACGACTTCATCACCCTCGCCGAGACGCCCAGTTGTCCGCACGCCATCGTTCGGCACAAGCGGCGTCCGCTCTACGGCATTCAGTTTCACCCCGAAGTCAGCCACACGCCCGAAGGCTCGCAATTACTTCGCAACTTCCTGTTCGACGTCTGCAAGGCGGAGGCATCCTGGTGCCCCGGCTCCATCGTCGAGCAGTCGATCGAGGACATCCGCGCAAAGGTCAAAGGCGACGACCGCGTCATCTGCGGCCTCTCCGGCGGCGTCGATTCCTCCGTCACCGCCGCCCTGCTGCACCGCGCCATCGGCGACCGGCTCACCTGCATCTTCGTCGATAACGGACTGCTCCGGCTCCACGAGCGCTGGCGCGTCGAAGCCATCTTCCGCGGCCATTTCAAGATGGACCTCCATGTGGTCGACGCGGCCAAACAATTTCTCGATCGTCTCAAGGGCGTCGTCGATCCGCAGGAAAAACGCATCCGCATCGGCCACGAATTCATCGAGGTCTTCAAGCACGAATCCAAGCGCATCCCCAATGCCCGATTCCTCGCGCAGGGCACGCTCTACCCCGACGTCATCGAGTCGGGCCACAGCGCCGCCGGGACCGCCGCGAACATCAAGCTGCACCACAACGTCGGCGGCCTTCCCGCCGAACTGGGCTTCGAACTCGTCGAGCCGCTGCGACACCTCTTTAAGGACGAGGTGCGCATCATCGGCGAGCTGCTCGGCCTGCCGGAGGAGCTCGTCTGGCGACATCCCTTCCCCGGCCCCGGCCTCGCCGTGCGCATGATCGGCGACGTGACCGAGGCGCGGCTGGAAATCCTCCGCCTCGCCGATCAGATCATCATCGAAGAACTCACCGCCGCCGGGTGGTATCGAAAGGTCGCCCAGGCTTTCGGCGTGCTCATTCCCGTCGCCAGCGTCGGCGTCATGGGAGACGGCCGGGCCTATCAGGACCAGAGCGTCATCGCCGTGCGCTTTGTGGAGTCGGTCGACTTCATGACCGCCGACTGGGTCCATATCGACCACGCCATCCTCGCCCGCATCAGCAGCCGCATCACCAACGAAGTCCGCGGCATCAACCGCGTCGTTTACGACATCACCAGCAAGCCCCCGGCCACCATCGAGTGGGAATGACCACCCTCCGGCGGGCCATGCAAACCGCCCCCCTTCCGGTTAACATTTGCCGCCTGAAAGGATGTCCATGCGCCCACGAATCAAGGAACTCATCGCCGAGGCCGCCGCCGCCATCGGTCGACTCGATGACGCCCGACAGGAGCAGATCGAGTCCGCCGCGCGGATGATCGTCGACGCCCTCAAGGCGGGCCGCACCCTCTACATCTGCGGCAACGGCGGGTCGGCCGCCGACGCTCAGCACATCGCCGCCGAACTCACCGGCCGCTATCAGCGCCAGCGCCTGGCCTTCAACTGCGTCGCACTCACCGTCAACTCCAGCAACCTCACCGCCATCGGCAACGACTACGGCTTCGATCAGGTCTTCGCCCGGCAGGTCGAGGCCCACGTGCGAAAGGGCGACGTCCTCTGGGCCATCAGCACCAGCGGCAAGAGCCCCAGCATCCTCCTCGCGGCGAAGGCTGCTCGGCAGCGCGGCGCGAAGGTCCTCGGCTTCACCGGCGAGGACGGCCACAGCCTCACCGAGCTTTGTGATCTGTCATTCGTCGCCCCGGCCAAGTCGGCCTACGCCATCCAGCAGCTTCACGAACTCGCCTACCACATCATCTGCGACCTCGTCGAGCGCAGCGCCGAGGAGATCGAGAAAGGACTCGCCCCATGATCGGCGCCGCCGTCATCGGCATGGGCTACTGGGGCCCGAACCTGGCACGCAACTTCGCCACCGCCGACGGCTCGCGGATCACGCGGTAGCGCCGCCGCGGCAAATCGTCGTGATGCGGCCCTTCGTGTCGCCGCCCCGGCACTTTGTAACGCCGACTCGGTATTCCGTAGCGCCACCCCTTGTGGGTGGCGACGTCCTGGTGCGAAATTCCCTTCTCGCGCCCACTCAAATGGGAATCCCTTCCCATGTCCGCCCCCGCCGGCCACGGCCACTCCTACATGGGAAAATTCCCATGCTTCAAGGTGCGAGAAAGGATTCACGCACCAGCCGGCAAACGCGGCATGAACGGGATTTTCTGAGCAGCCGCCTACGCAATTTCGCTGGAAGTGACCAAACTCGCCGCGTCCTGCACCGAGTGGCCGCAGAGTTGGCCGATGGAGATGACCGCCGTCGGCTCGGCCGGGTCTTCGATCCGCCAGATGACGAGCTGGTCGCGGCGGTCGTTGATGCCGGCGATCCACGGCCCGGCCGCCAGGGCCCAGCGCATCGGCTGGCCCGCCGCGTACTTCGTGCTCACCTGCTCGCCGGGGATCATCATCTCCAGATGCGGCCGCCGGTCGGCGATCAGCAGCCGCGGCACGCCCCCGCCCTCCAGATAAACGATCGACTCCACCGCGCTGCCGCAGGCAAAGCGCAGCGAATCCATGATCTGCGGCGCATCGGCCCGCCACGAGACGACCTGCCCCGACTCCAGCCCCGCGTAAATCGCCCCGCCCTCCAGGGTCATCGCCGTGACACTGGCCGGCGCGTTCATGACGATCGGCTCGGCCTCGCCGTCCGGCCCAATGCCCACGACGCGGCGATCGACGGCCATCCACGCCGTGCCTTTATCATCCGTCCGCAGGTCGCGCACCGACTTGGCCGTGAGGAACAGCTCGGCGCGCGGCAGATCGAAATGATCCGTCCTGCGAAGGGCCCACTCGATCAGCCCCACCTCCGAGTGCGTCGCCAGAAGCCGCTCGCCGATGACCGCCGCCGCGTTCACCCCGCCGCGAAGGGGGCGGTCCACGTCGAAGAGAAACGTCAGCCGCGGGTCCTGCTCGGTCCGCAGCACATGCACGCCGCACTTCGCCCCCACCAGCACGACCGATTGACCCTCCCACGAACTCGCGTGCACCGAGCGCAGCGGGCCCGCGTCGCCGGCCAGCGACAACCGTCGCGTCGGCTTCGCAGGCGATGCGGGGTCAAACCAGAGCAGTTCATCCCCGGCGACGATCAATATGTTGTGCGAGTGCGCGGCGCCGCCGGACCGCGCGAGCAGCGCCTGATACAGCCCGCCGCGCTGAAGCGGATCAAACGCGCGGATCAATTCCACCAGCGAGCTGCCCTTGTTCTTCTCCGCCATCGCCTGAAGACGATCGAGCGTGTCGGCCAGCTCGGTCAGCCGCTGCCGCCGGGCATCGGACGACAGCTCCCGCAGCTTCTGCTCGGCCGCGATGCGATCGGCCCGAAGCTTCTGCACGCGCTGGGCCTCGGCCGCCCGGGCGAAGTCCTTCGACGATGTGCTGATGCGCACGTCGCCGACCAGCTCCAGGCCAGATGCAAAGCCGACCGGCTTGAACGCGTCCTCAAGAATCTCGTCGAACTGCGGCCAGGTCTGCGGCGAGAGCAGGTCGGCCGCGCTGCGGGCCTTCACAAAAGTCTCCACCGCCGAATGAACCGCCTCGGCGCAGTACGTCTGCAGCGCGTCCAGCGTCACCGCCGCGGCACTGCCCATCAGGCGATCGCAAAAGCCCGCCAGTTCGGTGCGCTCGGCCACCACCCTGACCTGAAGGCCGACCGACGCCGACAGTTCAAAGCCATCGGCGGAACTGAGCCGATCGAAGTTGTACCCCAGCGAAAAGGGCGCCTTGCGAACGAACATCACGCGGACCGCCCCGTCGGCCTCAATCATCGAACCGGGGCCCACGACGCGCGGCGAGCCCACCTCGGGCCAGACCATCGCGGCGCAGTCCGGCGGAAGCACCAGCGAACGCGTCAGAAACGAAAAGACGTCCCCCGCCGCCGCCCGCCGCGCCACCAGCCGCTCGTCGCCCAGAAAATTCGAGATTTCAAATTTGGTCGTCATTTCGGTTGATTCTAGAATCCGCCGCGCGCGATATCAGGAAGTTTCTCAATGCGACTTTGAGAATTCTTCAAAGCGGATCAGGTCCTTCTTCCGCACCGACGGGCCGACCGCTTCAATCGCCGCGACCAGGTCCGCCTTGCCGATCGCCCCCGCTTCCGCGCCGCCGACGGCCTTCATGAATGGAATCGTCGCCGCCCGCTCGGCCACCGCCTTGATGTCCGCCCCGCTGTAGCCGTCGAGCAGCCGCACCATCTCGGCGAAGTCGATATCCGCCGCCAGCGGCCGCTTGCCGAGGTAGATCTCCAAAAGCTTGAAGCGCGCCGGCTCGTCGGGCAGCGGCACATATACCTTTGCATCAAACCGCCCCGGCCGCATGACCGCCGCGTCCAGGGCCCACGGCTCGTTCGTCGCACCGACGAAGAGCAGCGACCGCGTCGCATTGCGGTCGAAGCCCTCAAGCTCCTGCAAGATCTGCGGCACCACGCGCGTCATGACGCTGCTGTTCGAGTCGCGCCGGCTCGGCACCAGCGCCTCGATCTCGTCGATGAAGATGATCGCCTGCGCCTCCGCCTTCGCCGCGATGAACAGCTTGCGAATGTTCTGCTCCGCCTCGCCGACCCACTTCGAAAGCACCTGCGCCGGACTGATGACGAACATCGTCGCGTCGATCTCGCAGGCGATGGCCTTGGCGATCATCGTCTTTCCCGTGCCGGGCGGGCCGTAGAGCAGGAGCCCCCCGCCGGTGGAGATGCCATAGCGCTGGGCCAACTCGGCATGGGCGAAGGGGTAGATCATCTTCAGGCGAATCTCGTGCTTGACGTCTTCGAGCCCGGCGATGTCGTCGAAGCGGATGCTCGGCTTGTCGCGGACGATCCAGTCCTGGGCGTTGGCCCCCTTCTCGTCGTCCTCACCGCTGGCCGCGCGGCGCCGCTCTTCCTTGCGATGCTCGCCCTTGAGATCGCACTGCTTGGCGAACTCAATGAGCTCGGCCGCCATCGCCTTCCGCCGCTGCCGCTGCCCGGCATCGGACGTGTCCCCGGCGATCTTGATCATCGCATCCGCCGCCTGCATCAGAAACGGCTTGGCCGCCGGATAGTCGCCGTTCTTGTAGGCGGCGAGGCCCCGTTCTTTCAGGCGTTCGAAGGTGTCGTAAGAAACGGACATGGAGTAGGTGTCGAATTATAAATTGTGAATGACCAAGCTCCCATACTCGTATGTCGGATCATTGACCCGACGCAGCACGCGATTGCTGCCAGGGAAACGGCTGTGTGTCCACATATTCTTTCTGGTACTCAGCCATCTCGTCCTTATCTAAGGCGTACCATTCGTCGTAGGGGTAGCGCCTGAAGAACTCCCCAATGCGCTCCCGGAAATGTTCGTCAGCAGCATCGTTCAAACGGCCACGTCGGAGAGAGCGCAGGTCTTCGAGATCAACGCGCGGTACCCGCAGTGTGACCAGGAAATCCACCGCCATCTTGTCCGCGAAGCCAATCCGCGCATCAGCGGGGAGGTAAAACCACTTCTGGTTAATCCGCGCATGTTGGGTAATCAGGTTCTTCCAACTCTTGGGCGAAGATGTGTCCTTGCTCTTTCGTTCCACGTCGCGGAACGGCCTTATCTCACACAGCGTGATGTCATGACTTCGAACCGCGTCGCAATCTTGGGTTGCCACGATTGCGGCCACTGGCCGAACCGGAACAATGATGTTGATTGGCGTGCTCTTGTCCGCGAGGTCTTCCCATTTCACGAGCTGCTCGCCCTCCACATCCGCCAGAACGACTTGCTGAAGGGAAATGTCGATCCGAGGGAGGTTGACGAAAATGTCTCCTTGTCGAACCGGGGCGTTCGTGTCCGGAAAACTGTAGATCATTGCACTCCCCCCCAATCTGCGCCACGCGCCGCTTCCCAATCGGCGCTCCACAACCGTTCACGTTCAGCACGCTCAAGGATTTCCATTGTCAACCGCAGCGCCTCGGCGCGTGTGATACGCCGCCGACCGATAGATTCAATCAGCATGAAAGCAGTAGGTTGGCTCTGTCGCCGCCGTTCCACAATCCACGGATCAGCAACAGAAGTCAGCGGGGATAACGCGAATGCGAGGCTCATTCCAATGGGTCGAAGTAACCCCTGGTGCGATTTTCTAGCCGGTCGAAGCTCGGTCGCACCGCCCGGCGACCACGGTCCGCTTGCCGTATCGGCAAACAAAATAGTCGGCTCCTTATCCGTCGATATTGTGTATGCGCTATTCACCTGCAAACCTCCTTTGCAACTTGCCGTCGATCATTTTAAAGAACCAGTCGTTCGCAAGGGTATGCGCCTGATCGAGCCAAAACTCAAATCCCTTTGTCATATCGGGAAGGTCAGCTCCCATCGACTGAACCGTTGTTTCCCAAATCAAAGATGGCTTGTCGGAGCGCTGACCGGTGGAGAATCGTAGCTGGATGATTCCAGATGGCTGCTTGCTACGGTATCTTTGCTGCGACTGAAAGTGCTGAGGCAATGGTTCGACTCCAGTGCCTTGGAACAGGTTTGATGGTAGTGAAACCGACGTCTTTAGATTCTGCTTGAGGAACTCAAAGACGCAATTCTTTTCGTAATCAAACTCCACCGCGTCAATGTATCGCAGTGTTAGATTCTCAACTTGGAGGTCGGTCGGCTTCGGGAAAGCATCGAATAGCTTTACCTTGGCGTCAACGACACGCCCCCGGTAATCCTCCCATTTGTATTTGGAGGTGTCATTCACAGTGCAGATACCCGGTCCTAGCTGCACCAATGGCCAGTCATTCGGACCAGTTCTGAAGCGGTGCTGAGGCAGGTGCCCTGACATTTCGTCCGGAATATTTGCCGTTTCCAACTGCTCGTGTTCAGGGTATTGCGACTGGAGCCTATCATAGAGACGGCCTAGCAGGAGGCGGTAATGGGGATCAGCAGTGATCCCAGGAACTTTCTGATGGATCTTCCAGCGAATCTCGAAAATAGCCTCTACTAGTGGTTTGTACTTCAACTCCGGATAACTCATTTCTGTTCCTCAAGATTCATTCGACGATTTGGCGATGAGAGATCGCATCGCAAATTCACTTCGCTTCCTTCTGCCCCGCGTTCTTCACCGCGTTCAGCTCCGCGCGCAGGGCGTCGAGTTCGTCCACGTCCTTCGCGTGCTCCGCCTCGCTTTCCGCCTCGATCATCGCGTCGATCTCCTGCTCGGTCACGACCTCCGTCGGCACCTCGGCCGTGTCGCTGGCGGCGATGTCCTCGACCGTCTCGAGGAACATGCTCATCCGCTCTTCCATGCTCTGGCTCTGGGCCATCGCCTTTTCCCACTCGGTCTGCGTGCGCACGAGGTCGGTCTGGCCGAACATCCGGCCGATCTCCGAGGCCATTGTCCCCATCGCCTGGGCGAAATCGCTCGACGCCTCGGCCTGCCGCTTGATGATCAGTGCGTTCTTCACGGCGAGCAGCTGCCGCTCCAGCATCTTCTTCACCGTCGCCGTTTTTTTGAGCGAGTTGCGGATGAAGATGTATTGCGAGTTATCGCCGATCTGCTTGGCCCGTCGGGCGTTCTTGATGAACTCGTTGGTGAACTTGTTCTGCTCGGAGATCGACTTCTCAATCCGCCGGATGCCCTGGCGAATCTTGATGTCCCGCTCGATCCGCCGCTCTTCTTCGCTCTTGAATAGACTCATCTCGGCTCCTCGCCTTCTCGCCGTCGCTCAATGGCCACTGCCTCGCTGCGCGATTCATCGCTGTCATCGGCTTCGCCGTCCACGGCCCCGTCCGCCTGCCCGCGCGGCGCCTTGGTCACGCCGCTTGTCAGTTGATGCCCGCAGCGGCCGCAATAGGTCGCCCGCAGATTGACGACCGGCGCGGCACAGCTCGGGCAGGCCGCCGGGGTCTTCGTCTCAAAGGCCGCCTCGTCCATCAGGAAGGCTTCGAGCATCGCCCCGAGACTCGAACTCCGCGGATGCTCCCCGAAGGAAATCGCGGCGATCGTCTGTCCTCGCTTGCGGCTCAGTTCCACATCGACATAGGCCCGGTGCTTCGGCTTATCGAGAAAGTAGGTCGAGGCCAACTGAAGCATGCCGGAGATGCCGTCCTCGACCCCGCCATGCTGCGCCGGCATACCGGCACCCGCCTCGATCCGCAGACACTCGGCATACCACGGCGTCGTCACCTTGCAGCCCCGCCGCGCCGCGAACTGCATGATCGCCCGGCGAACCTGGTCCTTGCTGTGATCGACCGCCGCTTCGAGTGCCACCGCTATGCCCCTTCAGCCGACTTGTGCCGCTCCCGGACGCGCTTGTCCGCCTCGTCGAAGGCCTGACTCGCGTCGTCGATGAGCCCTGTGTCCATCTGCTCCCAGACGTCCAGCACCTGCTTGGAGCCCGGCGTGAGAATCGACTCGCCCTCTTCCTCGCCGATCGACAGCATCGAGTCCAGCCGCTCCTGATACATCTCCGCCGTGATCTTGTCGTTCTCGATCATCTTCTCCAGCGTCACGAGGTCGCGCTCGCCGATCATCCCCAGCCGCGAGCCCATCGCCTTGGCCTTGTCGGCGTTCTCCCGCAGCATGCGCATCCGCGAGACGGTCAGATACTCCTTCGTGCGCATATTGAGCTGACGGCCGGCCATGAGCTGCTCGGTCGTCTTCAGGTCGAACTCCTGCGCCAGGATTCGCCGAACCTCCGGCGACTTCTCCTGCCGGCCCTTCTCGAAGATTTCCTGCTTCTTCGTCGCGCAGTCGCTGACCCGCTTGAGCAGTTGCTCGCGATCGCGCCCCAGAAGCAGTTCCTGCCGCCGAAGCTCCTGCCGCGTCATCTGCGACAGGGACTTGTTTCGCTTTGTCAGCCAGTCGAATAATCCCATGCTCCGCCCGTTCTATCTGCTAAGGCTCTGCGTCACTCCGCCTGCGGTCCGCTTCGCTCGCGCGACGGCGCCTGTGTCTTGGCTGTCTGCGACTCGCCGACGGCCGGTGTCTTCTCCGGCGGGGCCTTCTCCTCGTCGCCGCCCTGAAGCTCCTTCAGAATTGCCGCCTCATCGTCCGACATGGCCGACTGCGCCATGTTCACTTCCAGGCTGCTCACCAGATCGTCGCTGGCCGTCAGTTGCTCCAGCATCTCCTCGGCGTTCACCGCCGCCTCGGTCAGTTCCTCGCTCGACGGCAGATGAGCGATGCTTCCGGTCTGGGCCAGTTGCAGGTTGTGAATGTGCGTGCTGATGATGTTGATCTGCTTGGACAGCAGCGCCGCGCTGGTGTTGCACCGGCTGATGTCCTTGCGCATGTGGGAGATCTGCGCGGCGATGCGCCGCTTCACCACGTTCGACGTCGCCGTCTTGCCCTCGTCGACGAGCTGCGTCTCCTTCTTTTCCAGCTTGCCGATGTCGTCGTACATCCGGTTCAGCCGGTCGGACAGCGCCGCCCGCCGCTCGGAGAGCAGGTTGATCTTCTTCGCCTCGTCCCCTTCACTGAAAAAGAGACTGCGAACCCATTCGAACATCGACATCGAACCAACCTCCTCGCCCGAGTACATACCCGCGCCGCGGAAGAGCAGATATTCGCCGGATCGCCTTGAGACGCGCAGGTCCGGGTCGCTCCTTGCGGCGGTTTCAAACGCCTGCTGCACCACCTTGACCGGCAGCTCCAGCCGAGCCGCCATGCTGCTCGCCGACAGACCGCCGGTCAGCAGATCGGTGCTGCGCTCCTCGATCTCCCGGCGAACCCGATCGATCTTCTGAGCGACATTCTCCGGATTAAACAGCTTCAGCAGCCGTTCGTCGATCTTCCGCCCGGGCGATGATATTTTCCACCCGCCGGCCGACGCCGGCTCCACCAGCACCAGGGTCACATTGGGAATATCGAGCGGCGCGCGATACACACTTTCTTCAAAGCCGCTCGGACTGCACACGCCGATAACATGCGGCGCCCGAAGGTCCGTCGTCAGCGACCGAACATGCGACGCCAACTGCACCAGCGTCACCGGACCGGGCGGCGTGTCCGGCGTCAGCAGCGGCTCCGGCGGGACCAGCGTCGTCGCGACCGTCACCCCCTGGAGCTTCCGCCAGAAGAATAGCCGCCGCGCCCACTGACGGATGACAAACCCCTTGCCCTGCGGCAACTCGGCCGCCAGCGCCCGATCGTGCAGTCGCCGGTCGATCATCGCCGCGCGCACGCGCTCGCCGGAGTCGATCTCCTGAAACGTGGTGAGCCTGCCGCGGTCGTAGCGCGAACCCGCCTCGCGGATGTTCTGCTGAACCCCCACGAGATAAGCCGACTCCATTTCTATTGCGCGTTTCGCAGCGGGGTTTACCATATTGGCCGACTCATTCTCCTGCCTTGATGAAACGTTTGCGATGGCGTCTAAAGCGAGAGGCAGTTGACTGATCTAATGCTGTTCGCCTTCGCGGGCCGCGTGGCCGCACAACCGGCAGAACTTCGCATGACCGGGGTTCATCGCCCGGCATTGGGGTCGCGGGCATCGCCACGGCTCCATCCACTCCTCTTCGGAAAGGGAATTGCCGTTTCTGTCGTACATATTGTCCAGTTCCCTGCCGTTATCCCAGCCCGGCCCTCGAATGACCCTCAGAAGGCAGGAAAACACAAAAATGGTAAACCCGGCAAAGAAGAGCAGGGCAAACAACGGCATCCCGGTTGACCAGATAACCATGGTCTATCCCCCCGTCGCCATCAGCTCGCCGCCGCAGTGAATGCAGAACCGGTCGTCCGACTCCGGATAGCCGCCGCATTGAGGACATTTTCGCAGGGTCGCCGTTAACTGCTTGCCGCATGAAATGCAGAAATTGTCGCCCGCCTCGATCGGCGCACGGCACGATGGGCATGCCCCCCCGGATATCGGACGCGCGCCCGGGACACGATTCACCGGAATCGCCGGAACCGTTGGAACCGTCGGTATCGTCGCCGCGCTCACCGGCCGCGCCTCCGATTGACCAATGGCCCGAAGGACATCCGCCGCGCCGGGGAACCGCCGCTCGCGCCGCGTGTAGAGTCTCGCGAAGACTGGATCGATCCACGGCGGCAAGGCCTCGCGCAGATGCGACGGCATGTCGCTCCCGCTGGGCCGCTGACCGGTGATGAGTTCAAACAGCACGATGCCGACGGCGTACAAATCGCTCCGCGCGTCGGTCGCCTCGCCGTCGCGCTGCTCCGGGGCCATGTAGGCGATCGTCCCGGAGATGTTCTTGCCGTCTTCGGCGAGCAGACTGCCCGATTGCATGATGCTGTTGGCCGTCACTTCGCCCACTCGCCCGAGCCCGAAGTCCGTGACCTTCACGTCATCGACGCCCAGCTCTTCGACCGGCTTCTCCTTGCCGCCCGCGATGAGAATGTTGGCCGGCTTGATGTCTCGATGAATAACGCCATTGGCGTGGGCGTGCTCCAGGCCCTCCAGGATGCCGCGCAAGATCCGATGCGCCGTACGCACCGGCATCCCCTCGCGATACCGCTTGATCCACCCTTCCAGCGAGAGACCGTCCACGAACTCCATCACCAGATAGGGCGTCTCCGCGTAGGGATCGAGGCCAATGGCCCGGACGATGTTCTTGTGGCGCAGGCCGTGAATCGTGCAGCCCTCTTTTTGAAGATTGCGCACGAACTGCGAATCGGTCGGGACCTTGATGGCGACGATCTCTTCTTTCCAGACGTGGTGCCGGGCCTTCCAGACCTGTCCAAAGCTGCCCGCGCCGACCATCTCGACGAGGACGTATTCGCTGATGCGGTCGCCGGCTTGTGGACCGTTCATGCTGTACCCTTCATGGACGATGGGGTCACTGACATCGACACGTGTCGAGCGTCATGGTCCCACATGCCTCGCCAGCGACTCACAAATGACGAAATTATAGGCCGCTGCGGCGGCGAAACCAACGATCAACACGAACCATGCGAGACTGCCGGAGACTCCTCCGCCTGCCAGCCACAGCGCGAGCAGTATATCCAGTAGACAATACGTACCGAGCAGCCCCAGGCTCACGATCGCCGCGCCGGAAGCCGTCGTCTGCTTGGCCTGTATGGCAAGCAGCGGTCGCATGAACAGGTAACTCGACCACGGCAGAGCGGCCACGACCACCAGCCAGATCAGCGTGTACTTGACCACGTTGCCGAAGGCCTTGACCGAGTCCGGATTCTGATAGCACCAGAACCCCCCCGCCGCCACGGCGATGAAGATCGCCGCCGTCGCCACCTTGGCCCCCACGAACTTCCCAATGTCCGCTAGTATCACGCGAGACTCCTCACGATCCGCCCCATTTTGAATATACCACACCCCGCCACGCCGCGGGCTTACAAACCTGTGTTGTGTTTGGAACGGCTTTTCTTCGCGGAAAGGCCGAATTCTTCCGCGCGATCGCCCTAAATAGTAGGGTGGGCTCTGCCCGCCACGTCCCCCTAGCGGATTACCCTGGCAATCTGAACGAGCCCGAAGATCGCGCCAGGCGTCAAAGCATTCACCCGCAAAATCCGCGAAGCTTTATCGCATCCGCCCATAGGGCGCACCAAGCGCCCGTGCATTCGCCCATAGGGCGCACCAAGCGCCCCTGCATTCGCCCATAGGGCGCACCAAGCGCCCCTGCATTCGCCCGTAGGGCGCACGATGGTTGCCAGTGACTTCAGTCACTGGAAAAGAACGCCACTACATCCCCGCCCGGAGGGCGGACGACTCTCTGTGGAACACCGCGTTCCCAAAAAACGCGTTCCCCCGCCGTCGACCGCGCCGACTCATTCCCACCCCAACGACGCCCAACAATCCAAGCATCCCCGGCTCCGGCACCGGCGTCCCCCAGAACTCCCAGGTGATGTTCGCATCAAATCGCGTCCCCGGCCCACAGTCGCACGGCGGATCGTAGGCTTCCACGGTGATGTCGTGAACAATGAGGCGTACGGATTCCAATTGCCACCCGGCCAGGTCCGGCGCTCCGCCGAGCATTTCTGATTCCATGAAGCCGGGCCCGCCACCGCCGCAACCTTCTGCATAACCGAGCGAAACGATGAAGTCGTCCTGACCATCCGAAACCAGCGCCGCGAATTCACTAAATGCCGGGGAGTTGCTGGGTGTGAAGTCGATGAAGCCGGCCTCGCCGTCCCCCCAGAATCGCAGCCCTTGGCCGAGCGTAACGATGTGCGTGAAACCCTGCGAATCATGTTCGAGAAAGAACTGTGTCCTTGTGGACTGACATGGTGCGGGACCGGCACCGGCGTGCAGACTAAACGAGCTCAGCAACGTACCTGCCTTCAGCGGCGAAGGCAGGATCGAGAGTATGAAGAGGCCGAGAGCCGCTTGAATATGAACACGGCGTAGCACCATTCCTCCTTGAAAGCGTGCCGGTTACACATACTGAATATCGGCAGGCTGCACGGCCCATGCCCGCGATTTCATCCCGAAGCCGCCCCACGGCGCGAGCGCGGAGCAAGAATGAACAAATAGAGACCAATCCACCCACGCCCCGCGAGGTAGCGCGATGTCACCGGTACCGACAACTTCAACTGCGAGGCCGAGACCCCAAACTTGCAGCCTAAAGCCTACCGCCTACAGCCTCGCGCCTCAGGTCGTTTCCACCAAAAACCGCCTAAAACGCGAACCGCCCCAACACATGCCTGCCGCAAGAGTTGCAAACGAAAAAAATCGCGTGTGTCACTATATGTCACCTTCGATTGCCGCGATTCCCGTAGCGTCCGGCGCCCCTGCCGGACGAATGACACAGGAGACCTTCGGAATGAAACCGCGCCCACTCGCCGCCGCTCAAAGTCTTGTCGTTTTGACTTTTTGGCGTTTTGACGTTTTCACCAAAAACCGCCCAAAACGCGAAGCGCCCCAACACGTGCCCGCCACAGCGCTTGGCATCGTTCGCCCGCGTGTGTGTCACCTTATGTCACCTTGGTCTTGGCGGCCCCAGCGCCCGGATTCTCGGGCCCGCCGCTTGTTGATGTCGCGTTGCGCGGGCCGCCTCCCGCTCGATTACTCGGCAAAGAACCGCCCATCGTCCGCATATGTGCGCCCCTCTCATTTCTTGACAGCCCCGCCGAATTGGCCGAAACTATGGGGCTCCAATGCGCGTCAGGTTTGCCTCGTGTCAGGGTCTGTCGGACAGCCCCGCCGGCGCTCGAATGCGGATTTACCGTCCGGAGACTTAGCAACATGCCCAAAGCCATCGACATTCGCAAAGGCCAGGCGGTCATCTGGGAGGACAAGCTCTGGATCGTCCACGAGTCCACCCGCGTCGCCAAAGGCAACTGGCGAAGCTACATGCAGCTCAAGTTCAAGAACTTCAAGACCGGTCAGATCGTCGACAACCGCTTCAACATGGACGAGAACTTTGAATCGCCCCATGTCGAGGACCGGCCCTTTGAATACCTCTATAAGGATGGCGACAACTTCATCCTCATGGACGTCAACAACTTCGAGCAGATTCACGCCTCGGCCGAGATCATGCCCGACGCCGACAAGTACCTCAAAGGCAACGAGCGCGTCAGCGCCAAGCTCATGGACGGCCAGGTCATCGGCGTCGAACTGCCCAACGTCGTCGAGCTCACCGTCACCGACGCCCCGCCCGTTGTCAAAGGCGCCACGGCGACCAACCAGAGCAAGGAAGCCACCCTCGAGACCGGCCTCGTCGTCCGCGTGCCTCCGTTCATCGTTAATGGCGAAGTCATCCGCGTCGACACGCGCACCGGCGAGTACCTCGAACGCGCTTAGCCCCCGCGTCACCCCACAAGTTCGCGCAGCATGGCAAGGCCGTCCGCCGCGTCAAGCCGGCTCCGGCGGCTCCGCGTCCACTTTCCGCGCTTCCAGCATCCGCCCCACCAATAGCCCCGCTTCAAACAGCCCGTACATCGGCACTGCCAGCATCATCATCGTGGCCACGTCCGGCGTCGGCGTCAGCACCGCCGCGAAGATCGCCACGGCGAGCAAAACGTATCGCCGCGCCGCGCCGATCCGATCCGCCGGCACGATCCCCATCATGATGAGAAACACCACCACAATCGGTATCTGGAATCCGATCCCGAACGCCAGCGCCAGATTCACCACGAATCCGAGGTATTCCGAAATGGAGAAGAACGGCTGAACGAACTGCTGATTGCTCATCGGCTTCAGCGGCATGTAATACGTCTCGCCGTCGTATCGGGCGATCAAACGGCGCTCGCCCCGGCTGATCCAGATCTCGCCATCGCGCGGGCTGACCGGGTTCTCATCCAGAACGGGCACTGTCACGGGCAACGAGTCAATGGGCTCGGCCGGCTGCGTCACCGCAGGCGGCTTCGTAACCAGCCACTGATAAAGAGCGCTGTCCTGGCTGGGCAGCGGAAACCACATGGACACCTGAATGAGAAACTTCAGCAGCCCCGCAAGGACCGCCATGATCATGAACGCCGCCCCGACGACAAACAGTGCGATCGACGTCGGGGCAAAAAGCCGGACCATCCGCCGCTCCGACGGATAAAGCCCGGCCGCGACAAACAGCCAAAGCTGATAAAGCAGCCACGGCGCCGCAAGCACCAGGGCGAACTCCATGGCGATCTTGAAATACTCAACGAACGATTCGACCGGGTTGAGCTGGACCATCTGCGGGTCGAAGCCCAGCTCGTGCATGGCCACGCTGTACGGCGTGGTCAGCGTCTCGATGATCGGCCCGCCGAAGTTAAAGCAGATGACCGCCGCGACCGCGAAGCCGATCAGCCCGTAGATCAACCGCCGGCGCAGCTCTTCGAGGTGATCGCCGAAGGACATTCGCTTGTCGTCTGGATCGTCGGAGTAGCGTGAGAAGATGGAAGCCATCCGACCCTGTCCGGCTCGTTGGTGCCTTACGTTGAACCGCCCTTGGCCTGCCGGATCAATGCCTGAAAATCGACCTTTCCGGTGGACGTCGCGGGCAACTTGTCCATGAAAACAAACGTGTCAGGGATCATATACGCCGGCAGGTGCGCCGCACAGTGCTGTTTCATGGCGATGACCCCCAGCTTCGCGCCGGGCTTCATCTTCGGCGTACCTGCGTGCGGATCGCGATCGGCGGCATTGTCTTGCTTTTGACACTCAATGTGTCCCGACGGAGGCCTCGACGCTCCAGAGCCGTCAACCATCTAGTGCAGACGATTCCCAAAGCTCAGATCGGGCCGCACCATCAATGGGCGTCACCCCATCTTGCCGATCACCGCGTCGCCGAATTCGCTGCACTTGAGCAGCTTGGCACCTTCCATCAACCGGTGGAAGTCATAGGTGACGGTCTTCGCGGCGATGGCGCCTTCCACGCCGCGGATGATGAGGTCGGCCGCCTCGTTCCAGCCCATGTAGCGGAGCATCATCTCACCTGAAAGGATGACGCTGCCGGGGTTCACCTGGTCCTTGCCGGCGTACTTCGGAGCCGTGCCGTGCGTCGCCTCAAAAACGGCGTGGCCGGTGTCGTAGTTGACATTTCCGCCGGGGGCGATGCCGATGCCGCCGACGCACGCCGCGAGGGCGTCGGAGATGTAGTCGCCATTGAGATTGAGCGTGGCGATCACGTCGTACTCCGCCGGCCGCGTAAGAATCTGTTGAAGGAATGCGTCGGCAATCACGTCCTTGATGATCAGTTCGCGTGAGCCGTTCTTGATGACCTGCCAGGGACCGCCGTCGAGGTCGGTCGCGCCGTACTTCTCTTTCACAAGGGCGTATCCCCAATCGCGGAACGCGCCCTCGGTGAACTTCATGATGTTGCCTTTGTGGATCAGGGTCAGGCTCTTGCGACCCTGGGAGATGGCGTACTCGATCGCCGCCTTGACCAGGCGGTAGGTGCCTTCCTTACTCACCGGCTTGATGCCGAACCCGGTCGTATCCGGGAAGCGCACCTTCTTGAATCTGTCGGGAAAGTTATCAGCCAGGAGCTTGCGGAACTTCGTGCAATCGTCGGTCCCCTGCTGAAACTCGATGCCCGCGTAGATGTCTTCGCTGTTCTCGCGGAAGATGACCATGTCAGTCAGCTCGGGCTGCTTGACCGGACTGGGCACGCCCTTGAAGTAACGAACCGGGCGGAGGCAGACGTAGAGATCGAGCATCTGGCGGAGCGCGACGTTCAGCGAACGGATGCCGCCGCCGACCGGCGTCGTGAGAGGCCCCTTGATGCCAACGAGATATTCCTGGAATGCCTTGATGGTGTCATCGGGCAGCCATGCCTTTGCCTCGCCGAGCTTGTCCTTGAACATGTTGAAGGACTTTTCGCCGGCATAGACTTCCTGCCACTCGATCTTCCGCTTGCCCGAGTAGGCCTTCTGCACGGCGGCGTCGAAGACTTTCACGCTGGCCCGCCAGATGTCCGGCCCGGTCCCGTCGCCCTCGATGAAGGGAATGACCGGATGGTCCGGAACGTTCAGCTTGCCGCCGCTCATCGTGATTTTCTGGCCTGCCATGAATCTTCTCCCGAAGTAATCTGATCTTGCTGTGCCCGACCTTGTGTCGCGAATAGAATAGTATCGAATCCTGCGTTTTCAGCCAGTCCGGCGACGACCGGACACCGAGAGATGCCGCCGTGAAGTTCGATTTCGCACATCCTTTTGATCTGCTCGTACAGAAGCCTGACGGCGACATTCGCATCGCCGAAGCGGCCCTGCTATTCGCCGCGGACCACAGCCCCGGGCTCGACCCGAAGCCGTGGCTGGAGCGGCTCGACGGCCTCGCCCGGCGAGTTGAGCGGATCGAGGTCGTTTCGCCCGCCGACCAGGTGGCGGCGCTGCGGACCGTTCTCGTCGAGGAGGAAGGATTCTCGGCCAACATCACCGACTATTACGACCCGCGCAATAGCCTGCTCGATCAAGTCATCGAGCGCCGCGTCGGGATTCCCATCTCGCTCTCCGTCATCTGGCTCGACATCGCCCGGCAATTGCGCTGGCCCTTTGTCGGCGTTGGTCTGCCTGGACACTTCGTCATCAAACGCAAGACATCGATCGGCGACCTTGTCATCGATCCCTTCGGCGGCGGACAGGTGCTCAGTCGGGCGGGCTGCGAGCGGCTCGTGTCTCATCTGTTAGGCAAACCGATCCAACTGGACGATTCCGCCTTCGAGGCCGTCGCCGCGAAGGCCACGCTCATGCGCATGCTCAACAATCTTCGGACGGTTCTTTCGCAGCAGGAGGCGTGGTCGAGCACGGCGTGCGTCCTGGCGAGAATGTTGGCGCTGGAGCCTGACTCAGAGTTGATCCGCCGCGAGATTGCCATGGTCGGGGTGAGGATCGCCGAGCTGAACTAAAGCCCGACCTCTGCAAAGTACCCAGGGCACCAGAATCCGCCGGGAACATGGGAATTCACCGCGTGATCTGCCACCCGCCTATTGACGCCTGTCCCAATTGCTCCTACGCACTGCACGGACTGCCGGAGGCGCATCGCTGCCCGGAGTGCGCGTTTGAGTATGACGAGGCGACGATCGTCTTCAAGCCGTCGCGGCCGTGGATGACTTACGTCGGGACGCTCGGTTTCGCGGCACTGATGGTCTATTTCTACGGCCCCATGGTGTACGGCCTGACCGTCGGGGCGCTGGGTCAGACTGGCGGCACGGGTGTTACGCTTGCGGTCCTCGCCTCGCCGCTCGTCTTTCTGGCTTGGCGGATTCGTCGCGCCAACCAGATCGGCCGTTTCGCCGCGCTGACGAAGGGCGGCCTCTTTGTACGCAACATGGGCGGGCTGACACAGGTGGCGTGGGACGACATCTCGCTCGTCGCGATCAGTGACATCCGACCGTGGCTCAAGCGGCACAGCAGCGAGCAAGTCATTGGCCTCCACGGCATCCTTTCGACGCGCGAGGAGAAAAGGTCTTTCCTGGAGGCCGTCTCGCGCGGGCGGAGCGGGCAGCCGCCCGGCATCCGTGTGGATCCGACGGCGGAAGATGCCGGCGCGACAAAGGGTCAAACATTTGGCACTTCTCGCTTCGTCAATCGCCTGACCAGCGCCGGCGGCGTCATCCTGCTGATCTCCGGAGTACTCTTCATCCTCGCCGCGATCACGGCTCATCCCCGGATTCAGGCGTCGGCGACCGTCGCGGCCGGCGCCGCGTGGATCGGCATCATTCTCCTGCTGACGGGAATCTGGCGATCCGACAAAAAAAAGAACTGAGGACAACTCGCCCACATATCGCGAATTGGCATCGTCCGGGTCACACTTTAAGACCGAAAACAAGTCCTTTTGCCTTGTTCCTGGGGCCCAATCGGCCTATCATCATGTATCAATCTTAACTGCCCAACGAAGCCCAGCCTGAACCTCGGGAGCGAATCCATGCAGTATTCTCGCCTGTCTTTCTCTATCTGCACTTGCGTCCTGTTGGCCGTTGCCGCGATCGCCAATGCTCAACCGGCCTTTCTCAGCTCGGCCCAGGTCGCCGCGCCGCGCCGAACCCTTGAAGAGACCGCTGTTCGCAGTCGCACAGTCGATGTCAACTTCGCCGTGCTGCACGGCATGACCGATATGACCGACCGCCGCCTGCGCTTCGACCTGTTCGACGATGTATCGCCCGTCGGGGCGCTGACGCGCCGGGAAATCCGCTCCGCCGATAGTTACACCTGGACCGGCCAGTTCGAGAACATCCCCGGATCAAGCTTCTACCTGGTCGTCCATCACGACGTCATCTGCGCACGCATCGATCTGGATAACGGCGGCGTCTTTGAGATTCGCTCGATCCCCGGCGGACTGCATGAAGTCGTCGAACTGGATCCATCAGCGTTCAAGCCTTGCGGAACGGGCAAACAGCACGCGATCCCACATCAGGCCGCGGAATTGACCGAACAGCCATCGAGCCCCGGCGATCCACGGGGGGCCTCGCCGCGCGTCGATGACGGTTCGGAAATCGACGTGCTCGGCATGTACACCACCACCGCCAAGAACGCCGCCGGTGGAACCAACGGCATCGAGTCGCTGCTGATCCTCTCGATCAGCGTCACCAACGGCGCCTATTCGTCCAGCCAGATCAATCCGCGACTTCGCCTGGTCCACATGGCCGAGACGAACTACCCCGAAACCGGCAACGCCGGCCTCGACCTGGGACGCTTCTCGGGAACCTCCGATGGATTCATCGATGAAGTCCACTCGCTCCGCAATACGCATGGCGCCGACCTGTGCGCCCTCATCGTAAACAGCTCGGACAACTGCGGCATCGCCTATCTGATGACGTCGCTGTCCTCCGGCTTCCAGACGCTTGCGTTTAGTGTCACGCTGCGGACCTGTGCTGCGGCCAACCTGACCCTTGCCCACGAGCTGGGCCACAACCAGGGCTGCCAGCACGATCGCGACAACGCCGACACCGGCATCTATCCATACGCCTACGGCCACCGTTTCAACGCCCCGGACCTCAAGCGCACAATCATGTCCTACGAGCCCGGCTCACGGGTGAACTATTTTTCGAATCCCAACGTGCTGTTCAACGGCGTGCCGACCGGCGTCCCGATCGGTCAGCCGCTCGAAGCGCACAACGCGCAGACCATCAACAACACGGCGCTGACCATTTCGCAATTTCGCGAGTCGATTCCCGTCATAGAAGATCTTGATCCGCCGCAGCCCGATCCGCTCTCCTTCGACAGCCCGCCGGCGGCGCTCGATTCGACCAGCATCACCATGACCGCGGCCGGTACGATCGACGCGAGCCTGCCGGTGCAGCATTTCTTTGAAGAGACGACGGGCAACCCCGGCGGCACAACCAGCGGCTGGCAGAATCCGAACTCGTACGTCGATTTCGGCCTCACGCCCAACACGCAATACTGCTACCGCGTGAAGGCCCGTGACAGCAACGGCGTGCCGAATGAGGGCGCCTATTCGCCCGCCGCCTGCACTGCCAGCCACATTCAAACGCCGATCGGCATGGCTTTTTCGAGCGTAGAGTTTACAACGGCCCAGGTGACGGCGACCGGGGCGTTTACCAATCTCAACGTCGGCATGTCCGGCATCTACTTCGATGTCGATCCGCCCGGCGCGTACGGCGGCGCATTCACCTGGCAGCCGAGCAACACATCCATGTTGACCGGCCTGCTTGCGGGGCAGAGCTACACGGTCCGCGCCAAGGCCCGCAACCAGGACGGCATCGAGACGCCTTACGGTGGATCCGTCGTGATTGATACGATCCCGCTCTTCGGCGACTGCAACGCCGACGGCATGGTGGACGTCGACGGCGATGTCCCCTGCTTCGTGGATGCGCTATTGGGAATCGACAATCCGCCCGGCGCGATCATCCGCAGCGACCTGAACTTCGACGGCTTCACCGACGGTCTGGACATGCCGGAGATGGTCTTCTGCCTGACCTTCGGGTGTAATTAGACGCGGCTCGATTCATCACGAAATGTCGAATTCATTCGGAGGTCCGCCCACCGGCGGCGGCGGTCGCGGATCGCGAAAAAACCCCAATTCGCAGAGTTATTGACGTTCACATCGACGGCTGCTAGCCTTATCAGGCTCCGCACGATTGACCCCCAGCCCGGGTGGCGGAATTGGCAGACGCGCTAGGTTGAGGGCCTAGTTTCGGTTAAACGAAGTGCAGGTTCGACCCCTGTCCCGGGCAGTTGACTCTTTCCCTTAGAAAGCCAGAAAGTCATTGAAATCAAAAGCGTTACGTCGGCACTTCCGTAAATTGCCCATCCGCCCCCGTCTTGACCGCTAGTGACCAATCTTGCCCCAGATTGACTCTTCTTGGTGCCGTTTTGGTACTGGTTTTGGTGCTGTACCGGATCGACGGTGTCCGAAATGTCCGTTGTGCCGGTCTTTCGGAGAGGTTCCAGCACGGGCTTCGGATCGCCTGTCTCGTAGTTTGGAAGCTTTTCGACAGCGACCTCCAGGTGGACCTTCAAGATGGACATATCGGTGTATGTTCCCATCGTCAACTTCGGATCAGTGTGCCGTGCAAGAGCCATAACAACTCTCGTCGGGAGACCCGCATTGCTGAGGTTGGTGATGTATGTCACGCGAAGCGAGTGAATACCAGCAATCCGTCCCTGTTCATCCGTGTAAGGGATTCCGGCTCGCTCAAGGTCGTTCTTACATGTCATAAAGACTGGGACATGCTGGAGTACCTTGTCAGTTGACTTCGCCGCTTCCGGCTTGATCCGCCGAAGCAAGTCCGCCAATTGCGGCGACAACGGGATGACATCGGCTCGCTTGCTCTTGGTTGCCTCCGGCCGCAGCGAAAGATGCGGATTCTCAGAGTCGATTCGAACATCCCGCCATTCTAATAGCTTTAGTTCTCGTTTTCGAAGTCCAGTACCGAGGGCCACTCGGTAACAAGGTTCACGCTTCTTTGAAACCTTTAGAAGTCTTTTGCACTCGTCTTCAGTTAGAGCCCGCCGCACTCGCCGTCGATCCGCCGTCTCGTCAACTCGTCCGATGTGTGTAAGCGGGTTTCGGTCGATCCGTTCAACACGCTCCGCCCACCCGAGAAAGGATTTCAGGAGTGAAACCTCGTTATTGATGGTTCTTGGGGCAGCGTCGTCCTTACGCCGCTCCTCAAAATACTTGGAGAGAGACTCTCGATTGATCGAATCGAAGTTCAGCCACTTACATTTCTTTCCAATCCTCTTCAGCGTTCGATCTACGTTCTCGACATAGACCTTTGTCCGACCGGCAGTTTTCAACTCTGCAACATAGTCATCTACCTGAGAATCCCACGGGGCCTTTCGGCCTTCCGCGAGCCTGTTGACCAGACCCAAGGATTTCAAGATTCGACGTGGAATGCCTTCAAGCTTCTTGGGGTCGATAGGTTCCCTGGCCGACTTTCGGATGAGAGCGGAATCCAGCTTGGCGATCCAGCCCTCGCAGATCGACTTGTCGCTGCAAAGCCGCACGGGCATATAGTGCCCCGTCCCAATCACAAACTTGTGGTAGTAGTCACCCTTGAGTTGACGCCGCTCTTTGTCAGAGAGGCCTTTTGATCCTTTCTTGTACATGGTTTACTTCCGATCCTTATGCTCCGATCACAGGAGCCGCAGGCCAATGGCCCGACATATCTTCTCAGCGGTCGCGAGGGTTATTCCCCGCTCGCCGCTCATGAATCTCTGGATTACCGCCACGTCCACGCCGCAATCCTGAGCGAGACGATAGAGACTTCTACCGTCCGCCCGGACTGCATCGCGGATCGTCGCATCAAATGAACGATACTTCGGCATCAGTCGGCCCTAGTCAGTCTACGTCAACTAACATAGCGAATTCTCATCGGCAATGTCAACTGGCGTAGACTCGGTAAGCCGTCGGACGCTAGTTAGGAGTCGGATCAACAGGGCTGCCCGGCGAGTCCGGGCCATCGGGGGCACCGGATTGGGCCGATTCCTGTTTATCTTCTATAAGGGAAACCGGCAACGAGTATTTGTGGGGGTCGCCCTTTACACCCTTGCCGGACGTGACGACATCTTCAGTCGCAACGAGACGCTTCAAGACGCGACTCGACTCTGCTGTGTTGCCGCCAAGAGCATTTCGGACCTCTTCTTGCGTCATCGTTCCATTCTGGCCGAGAACGCCAAGAATCTGATCTTTAAGGCTCTGGTCTTTTCGCTCGGCAACGAGACCGTCAGGAAGTACGAGGCCACTCTCTCGATCCAGTCTCATGTAGGTCTTCGGCAGTTCTTCCCCGTACCGAAGGTGACTAGCTTCAAACGAGCGAGACTTGCCACTCCGACAATAGAACATGGCAGTGTCCACCGCTCCAGCAAAGGCCGTTGATCCAAGAATTCGGTCAATACCGTATTTCTCGCGGCTCTTGCCGACGTGATGAAGTGCCATGATATGGCAATTCGTTCGCCGGGCAAGATCATTCACCTTCTCCATAGCAGTGGAGACCTCACCATAGTCGTTGGTTTGGCCAATCCGCATGAAGCGGTGCAGTACATCAATTACCAAAAGTACGGGCTTGTACTCCAAGATAGCGGCTTCGAGTGCGTCTAGCCCTTCAGACGGATCATGCGGGGCTGGTCCCACATGGATCAAGACAGGGGCACAATCACCATCCCATGCTCTTCGCATGGAACCTAGCTGGCGTTGCACTTCGGCACGCTTGTCTTCAAGAGCCAGGTAGATTACCGGCCCCTTGACTACCGCCCGACCGCAGAATTCACGCCCTGTCGCTACGCTGAGGATCAGCGTTCGGACGAGCGTTGATTTCCCAGCCTTGGGCTCACCGGCGAGCATCGAACTCCCGCCGGTCGGCAATAAGCCCTGAACAACAAAGGGAATCTCCTCTTCAGGTTCAAGTAACAAATCATCGAGGGAGGTAAAGGAGAAACCATCTCCTGTTTCCCGTTTTGACCCATTACTAGAACGAGAATCTGCCATCACGGGATCGTGACTGCGTTCCGATTGGGCTGTACTTGGAGAATCCTGCTCAATATCACCAGTCGTTAAACACTGACGGATTTGATTCTGGGAGGGATTAGCAGTCATCTTGGCCCTCCTTCCGTGCCGTGAATTCGGCCACTTCGGGACACCCGTCAGCGACCCATGCCTCGAAGTCGGCACGGAACCAGCGGCGAACTCGCCCGAGCCGAATGGGCTTGGGGAATCTTCCCGAAACGATCAACCGTTCAATATGTCTTGTAGAAACGCCGAGGAATTCGGCCAGATCAGAAATGTCCAAGCATCCCGTTTTATCGCGAGTCGGGGAACTCAAAATCAAATCAGACATTGTCGTTCATTGACTTCCTTTCATCGAGCTACCGGCAAAACTCGAATTTCTATCAAGCCGGTTTTCAGGTTGGCGGTCGGGGTCTGGCACACACGTCCGTTCTCCACCGTTACATAGTCATTATAGTCATGCTCCGGAGACGTTTCAGAAAGCGACCGGTCAAAAAGAGCTTTTCCTTGCCCTCCAGAAGGGCTGGAAAAGACCCTTCAGATTCGTCGTGAAATCTTGCTGAATACTGTTGCAGAAGGTTGGTTCTCAAGTCTGTAAGTGCTTACTCGGTAATATCTTACGAGTTTGCAAGTGATTGTAACAAATAGCAAGTCGAGTGACGCCCGCCACCCGATTACCTGCCCCAAAGGCCGAATGCTCGCTTTGAGGTGCCAAGCGTCTGGCACTTTCAGTCATGGTCTGTCAATGAGCATTCTCAGGGGCATGTGAGCAGCTTGGTCACAAATGGCTGAACGTCGAGGGCGTTCACGAGTCCATCCCCGTTCAAATCTCCGGCCACGAGCGAAACGGGAACCAACAGTAGCCCAATGCCTCGCATGACTTGCGGAGCCTCCATCACAAGTTGCAATGGTCCGCCCGAAACTGGCATTCTCGATAACTTACCCCGGTTTACTGCTCCGGAATCGCCCCAAGCCAAGTAAACCATTCCACCGACAGAATCGACTTGCATGTCGTCGGGAGTCGGAATCTGCCCAAGCGACTGGGTGCTTGAATTGGCAATTGCGAACCGGTAAAGGAACCGAGAACTTCCTGTCCAAAACGAAAAATGAATCTCTCCGCGATTTTCGTCTAGAGCCATTCGGTGCATTTGATTTGATGGCGATGCAGAGTACAGGTTTTCGACATCGGTCCTAGTCGCGGCCGTTTCCCCCGGTGTGAGTTCGAGATTGACTTGCCTCAGCACCGCCTCCGAAGCGTTGCTCTCTAGCCAGTAGAGTTTCCCCCTTGTGTGATCGACGGCGAAATCATGCACCGTAAACCCAGTTCTCTGGATGACATCCTCAGTCCCAGTGCCGTCGAAATTGGCTCTTCGGATGAACTCATTTCTGATCCAATACATCCTTCCCGCAATCGGATCAAGATCAATCTTATTAATGTCGCCGCCCAGCCCAGAAATGGCATCCTCGACGCAGCAGCCGTCCAGATTTGCTCGCCGAATCTTGCCAGCGTCGCCCCAATACACCTTGCCTCCTGGCACGTCAACCTCAACATCATTCATTACGATGCTCGTTGAAATGTCTTGAGGACCCACGAAGTCCCTCTTCGAGAACTTATAGTTGGGGCCAACAAATTCGGTCCAATAGACCCGCAACAACTCTCCATGAACAACACCCTCTGGAAACAAGAGTACGAAAGCAAATCCCAGCAATGACTTCTTAATCACCAGCACTACCTCCTTTGCATGCCATTCATGTGGCACTCACGCCCTTCTCACTGAATGAGGACGGCACGACGGCTGCATTATACAGCCCGAGGTTTCAAAAAGTCTTCATATCGGCGGAACTCCTTTCGTCCAAATTTCGACTGCCCATCCGGGGCCGATAGGGGGGCCTTCTAGCGGAAAGTCTGCAATTCGCGGGCTTGAAACAGGAGCCAGTAGCGAACGGGGCCACGATGCGGAAAGCCACGAGAAAGCGAGTCAAAACACGGCGAAAGGGCGAATGCCGAAGCCGTGGCCCGCTTCCGTCTTTCCGTGTCCGTGGCTTCGCGTTCAGGAAATGGGGGCTTCGCTATGACCGTTCGGTCATGGCGAAGATTCTGCGAAGAGTGTCAAAGCCGTGGCAGTTCACGGCATCTAATGAAGTGCTCCCGCAATGCTTCAACATTCGGGAGCGTGGCCACTAACTATATGGAGTTAGCGACATGCAAAGTGTAAACCAAATTGGGACTAGCACGCAAACACAGGGCAAGGCGAAAGCCAGGGACCTAAAGGCGAGTATTAGTGCCAGCATTGACGCACTGGCCCAAGCCGTCGATGCCGTCCGGGCTTCCGAGACGTTCAAGCAATTTCTTGCCATGCAAGCCCGGTTCCATCGCTACTCGTGGCACAATTCGATTCTGATAGCCACGCAACGGCCCGACGCTTCGCAAGTAGCGGGTTATCGCACTTGGCAGAGCATGGGCCGACAAGTCCGCAAGGGCGAAAAGGGCATCGCCATCATTGCCCCGTGTCCCTTCAAGCGAGAAGTGAAGAAAAGCGAATCGGAAGCCGAGACGGTTGACGGCATTTTCTTCCGTGTCGTCCATGTCTTCGATATCGCCCAGACAGACGGCGAAGAACTGCCGACCGTCGATGTGCCGACCGTTGACGCGATGGCCGACAAATTGCTTGCGGACCTTTGCCGAGTCGCGGTTTCTCGCGGGATTCGCGTCGATTTCAAGCCGCTTTCGGGCGGAACATTCGGCGTTTCCAAGTCTGGAGCCATCGACATCGACAACCGACACGCATCGGGCCAGCAAGCCAAGACATTGGCCCATGAGTTAGCCCATGAGGCTTTGCACTGGAAGATTGACGGGCCGATTACTCGGAACATCGCGGAGCTTGAAGCCGAAGCCGTCGCCTTTGTCGTTTGCATGCACTTCGGGCTCGATGTCGAAGTGCGGGCTTCGCGTTATATCGCCGTTTGGCAAGGCGATAGCAAGGGCTTGCGGGCCAGCATGGACCGTATCGCCAAGACTGCCCGCGACATCATCGACAACGTCGAATCGGGCTCCGAGTCCGTCATGGGGGTGGCGGCATGAAACTGGCAGACAAATACCGACCGGCATCATGGGGCGAATTCATCGGCCAGGACAAGGCCGTTAGCAAGGTGCGACGGATCATTGACCGGCCCGGCTTCGACGGCGATTCATTCTGGATCGCCGGACCGTCCGGCGTCGGCAAGACTTCGATGGCGTGGATCATTGCCCGGCAATTCGCCGATCCGTTCGACATCGTGGAACTGGACGGCGAAGCGTGTACGGTCGATGCCGTTCGCGGAGCCGCCGAGACGATGCAGTATTCGACGCTATCGGGCGGCTTCCGTGTCTGGATTGTCAACGAAGCCCAAGCCATGACAGCGAAAGCCGTCCAGGCATGGCTAACGGTTCTCGATCCGCTTCCGGCCCGTGTCATCGTCATTTTTACGACAACCGAAGATTCGGCGGACCTTTTCGGCCAGTATGACGGCCCATTCCGTTCACGTTGCAAGACCGTCGGTTTCACCAATCAGGGACTCGCCCAAGTGTTCGCCGAGCGAGCCCGGAAAATAGCCCTTGCCGAGAACATGGACGGCAAGCCCGAAGCGGCATACGTCCGGCTCGTCCAGAAGTGCAAGAACAATCTGCGGGCCGTCCTGAACGAAATCGAATCGGGCGAGATGATCGACTAAATGACCGATGCCCGGCTCGTGCTGCGGATCGATGCCGGAGTGCGGGCCGGGTCCGGCTTGTCCGACCGGCTCGGGAATCCCGTTGCCGGTTGTGTTCCTATGGATCAAACGCGAAAGGGGAATCTCTGATGATCGCAGACGCAAGGGCCAAGCGACCGGCTCCCGTTAGTCCGTCGTCTAACGACATAACCCGAATTGCGATTGGCTACATTCGATGCTCGACGGATCAGCAGGCGGACTCGGCACTTGGGCTCGAAGCCCAACGGACCCGCATTGCGGCATGGTGCCAAGCCAATGGCTACCGGCTGGCCGAGGTCTTCACAGATGCTGGACTGTCCGGCAAACGGACCGACAATCGACCGGGACTCAAGGCCGCACTTGAAGCCGCGTCTCGCGGTGGGAATCCGGCCTTTGTCGTTTACTCACTATCCCGGCTGGCCCGTTCCACCAAGGATGCCATCGGAATTGCAGAGCGATTAGAAAAGGCCGGAGCCGACCTCGTGAGTCTGTCCGAGCGGATCGACACAACAAGTGCGGCAGGCAAGATGGTATTTCGGATGCTGGCTGTCTTAGCCGAATTCGAGCGAGACCTTGTGAGCGAGCGGACCAAGGCGGCATTGGCAATCAAGCGGTCAAAGGGCCATCGGATTGGCACGGTTCCCTACGGGTTTGACCTCGCGGATGACGGCTGCACGCTTGTCCTCAATGGCCGCGAGCAACGAGTCATTGCACTGATTTGCCGGATGCGTCGGCGGGGAATGTCGCTGCAACGAATCGCCATTCGGCTTACTCAATTTGGCATTCCGACCAAAACGAACCGTTCCAAGAGGTGGACTCAACAAGCGATAAACGTCATCATATCAAGAGCAAGAGTTGGTCAACAACACCAAGGAGATCAATCATGAAGAGTTTCATTTTCCTCCTAATCGCGCTGATCCTATCGGCCATTCCTGCCCAAGCGTTCCCTGTCGTAGAATGGTCGGTGGCCAGCGGAGGCAACGGGCACTTCTATGAACTAATCGAGACGCCAAAACCGTGGCACGATGCCCGATTAGACGCCCTTGCGAAAAGCCACGCTGGGCAATCTGGCGACCTGGCGACTGTCACATCGGCGGAGGAAAACGAGTTTATCGCCCTAAACTTGCTCGCTTCGGTGAGTTTCAACGACGCATGGATTGGAGGCTTTCAACCTGCCGGTAGCCCGGAGCCAGGTGGTAATTGGCAATGGGTGACTGGCGAGCCTTGGGACTTCCAAAACTGGGACGTTTTCGAACCCAACAACATCGGAGGAATTGAAGATGCACTCTGGATGTTCACCAACTACAACCCGTCCGGCTACTTTGGCCTATGGAATGATGCCCCGAGTAGTTTTGAGAGGCCGTACATCGTCGAGTATGCCCCAGAGCCTGTCACCGGTTTGCTGTGCTTCCTCGCCCTCACGTTCCCCTGTCGAACATTAAGTAGAAGGACTTCGCGTTTCTTTACTTCCGAATCAATAAACGAAATGGAATCTGATCCGGTAGAATAACGATTTGATTCGATTCCCTAATAGAGCGAGGACTCTGCACCAGGGTTCGGAACAATCCGCGAACTCGACCATTGGTCGCGAGATCGATCCGATCGATGAACGTCAAAGTAAGAGACGGACTTAGAGACCACAAATGGCTGTAGAACTGATCGACAATATCAACCAGCTTCTCGGCGACAGCCTGAAGAGGTCGATCACTCCGGGGATGAAAGTCAAGATTGCCGCCTCTTGCTTCTCCATTTACGCATTCGAGGCCCTGCGAGAAGAGCTTGAGCGTATCGGGGCATTTGAGTTCATCTTCACTTCTCCGACATTTGTGCCGGATGAAGTCACCGACGCGGGTCGAAAAGTCCGACGCGAGTTCTACATCCCGAAGGCCGAACGAGAACGGGGCTTCTATGGGAGCGAGTTCGAGATCGTTCTGAAGAACAAGCTCACACAGAGAGCCATTGCGAAGGAATGTGCTGAATGGATGCAGCGAAAGGCAACTTTTCGCTCCAACCGTAGTAAGGCTCCGATGCAGCAATTCGTTTGTCTTCAAGGCGACTCTAGTCAAGCCGTGTATCAGCCTCTCCACGGATTCACCGCCGTTGACCTTGGCTATCAACGCGGCGATGCAGTCTCCAACTTCGTTAACAAGATAGATGATTCCTCGTTCACCGCGACTTATCTCTCACTGTTCGATCAAGTCTGGAACGACCCGCAGAAGATTGAAGATGTCACAGAAAGATTGTGCGAGCACATCGCAACGGTTTATCAGGAGAATTCCCCGGAACGCATCTACTTCCTGATGCTCTACAACATCTTCAGTGAGTTTCTGGAGAACATCTCCGACGACGTTCTACCCAATGACTTAACCGGGTATCAGGATAGCCTCATCTGGAAGAAGCTCTACAACTTCCAACGCGATGCCGCTACAGGCATCATCAACAAGCTGGAAACCTATAACGGCTGCATCCTCGCCGACAGCGTAGGTCTCGGAAAAACCTTCTCAGCCCTTGCCGTCATTAAGTATTACGAACTTCGCAACCGCTCAGTGCTCGTGCTCTGCCCCAAGAAGCTGGCCGACAATTGGCTGAATTACAATCGAAACCTTACTACGAATATTTTTGCCCGTGATCGATTCAGTTATGACGTGCTTTGCCACACAGACTTGTTGCGAACCAGCGGCGAGTCCTTTGGAACACCGCTCAATCGAATCAATTGGGGAAATTACGATTTGGTCGTAATTGATGAATCCCACAACTTCCGAAATAACGACGTGTACAGAGACCGCGAGACTCGTTATCAACGGCTCCTGAATGCGGTTGTCCGACAGGGCGTGAAAACCAAGGTGCTCATGCTCTCGGCGACGCCGGTAAACAATCGCTTCTCCGATCTGAGGAATCAGCTAGCACTCGCCTATGAGGGTGAATCAGAAGCTCTTCGCGAGAAGCTCGGCACCACCAAGGCAATTGAGGAAATCTTTCGCCGTGCTCAAGCCGCGTTCAATGCATGGTCGAAATTGCCACCTGAAGAGCGGACGGCTGAGGCCATTCTCGACGCCTTGGACTTCGACTTCTTCGAGCTTCTCGACAGCGTAACGATCGCCCGATCACGCAAACACATTGAGACTTTCTATGACACGGCCGACATTGGCGGATTCCCCGAAAGACGCAAGCCAATCTCGGTGCATTGTCAGTTAACACATCGGTCGGACGTAATCGGCTTCAATGAGATTTTTAATCAATTATCACAGTTGGAACTCGCAGTGTACGCCCCGGTGAACTACATCTTGCCGAGTCGGCGAGCGAAGTATGAGGAACTCTACGATACAGAAGTCCGAGGCGGTGGCGGAAAGCTTCGGCAGGCAGACCGCGAAAAGAGCCTTCAGGGGCTGATGACCGTCAACCTCCTCAAACGCCTTGAAAGCTCGGTTGAAGCCTTCCGAATTACGCTCCAGAAGCTGAAGGATAACAACGCCCTCACACTTGAAAAGATCGAGAAGTTCAAAGAGGACGGCATCGACCCTGGGTTCACCGATATCTCTTCCGCATTCCAGAATACTGAACCTGATGATGACGATTTTCCCGATCCCGAAGACGACAGCATCGGCAGTAAGGTTCAGGTGCGTCTCTCCGATATGGACCTGCCGTCTTGGGAACAAGACCTACGGGCTGACCTTGAAGTGATTACGGGGCTTTTGACGGAGATGCATAAGATCACTCCGGATCACGACGCCAAGCTCCAGCATCTGAAGACCCAGATCAATAGCAAGCTCAACTCCCCCATCAATCCCGGAAATAAAAAAGTGCTTATCTTCACGGCGTTTGCGGATACCGCCGAGTATTTATACAAGCATCTCTCATCGTCTCTACTTCGCGACCAAAAGCTCCATTCAGGAATCGTCACCGGCACCAGCACGCCGAGGACGACACTTAAGAAGGGCTACGACTTTCAGGCATTGCTGACGCTCTTCTCGCCTCGCTCAAAAGAGAAGACTCTCACCATGCCTGATGTTCCAGGCGAGATTGACGTGTTGATCGGTACCGATTGCATCGCGGAAGGTCAGAATCTCCAGGACTGCGACTACCTCATCAATTACGACATTCACTGGAACCCCGTCCGCATCATCCAGCGGTTTGGCCGCATCGACCGCATCGGCTCGACCAATGCTACGATCCAGCTTGTGAACTATTGGCCGGATATCACCCTCGACGAATACATCCGGCTGAAGGAGCGTGTTGAGAATCGCATGGTCATTGCTGATGTCACCGCCACAGGAGACGACAACCCTCTCACCGCCGAAGCCAACGACGTTTCATATCGAAAGGAACAACTTCGCCGACTCCAGGAGGAAGTCATCGACTTGGAGGACCTTAAGACGGGCGTTACCATCACCGATCTCGGACTCAATGATTTCCGGATGGACCTATTGAATTACGTCAAGACGGAGCAAGACCTTTCAAGCCTTCCTAGCGGGATGCACGCCGTCGTTCCGGCCGACCCTGAATGCGGTCTTCACGCTGGCGTCATCTTCACGCTTCGCAACCGCAATCACGCCGTCAATATCAATCAACAAAACCGACTTCACCCTTATTATCTGGTTTACATGGCAAACGACGGCCAGGTCATTGCCAACCACATGGAAGTGAAACACCTTCTGGACCTTGCCCGCGTCGCGTGTCGCGACAAGCCCGAGCCTATCACCTCAGCCTACGGGCCGTTCAATCAAGCAACTGACGACGGCCGCAACATGACCTTCTACTCCGGATTGCTAGCTCAGGCGATTCGCTCAATCGTCGAGATTAAGGAGGAAAAGGACTTAGACAGCCTTTTCACCGGCAAGACAACAACCGCCCTTACCAACACGATTGCAGGCTTGGACGACTTCGAACTCTTGTCGTTTATCGTGATTCAGGAAACAAAATGACCGGGGGCCTATTTGATTATCCTCAGAAGGCAGCATTCGGAAAAGTGCTCCCCAAGAGCAAGATTTTCTCGTTCACCAAGCCCGGCCGTCGAATACGAGACTTGTTTGCACGCGAAGTCAGTCAGATCGTCTGGCGTTTCAAGCTCGCTCCCGAAACAACAAATATACCTGCTGGCCCCGGGGTTCCGGAGATTCAGGTCTTCGGCATCGAACTGAAGCCGGACATCGACGAGCTTTCCGAGGCTATCGTCGAGTGCGTTGACAAGTCTATTGCATTTCCTATTTTCTATGAGGTGTCTCGCTCGGGTGGCGGCAAGGTAAAGGTGCTCGCGGCGTACAAACGCCCGAATGAGACTGATTCGTCAAAGTGGGTTGTAAGAGAATACTTCGCCACGGGCTGGTTGCGGGCAAACACAAGACGTGAAGTACTGCCCGTTGCAATGGATCTTGCCGGTCTTTATGAAATGATGCTTCGACCGATGATTCCCTTGCCACCAAAGGCAGGAGAGTTGCTTCAGGACCTTGTCGAACGCCACCACACTTCCATGATTAAGCGACGCGAATGTAAGCAACTTGAAGCTGCCCTCAAACGTGAAAGGCAGTTCAATCGGAAAGTGGAACTCAACGCTCAACTTCGGACGGCCAGGGCCGAGTATGATTCTCTAACCGCCCAGAAGTCCTTGTGAGGATGCCGATGGAAAAACTCAAGATGCACACGCCAGACTTCGTCAATGCGAACATCGCTCGTATCGCAGAGATTTTTCCTAACTGCGTAACCGAGACTCGGGATGACAAAGGAAACGTAAAGCGGGGCATCGACTTTGACCAGCTTCGACAGGAACTCTCCAGCCATATCGTGGATGGGCCGAGTGAACGTTTCCACCTGAATTGGCCGGGAAAACGTGAAGCACTTCTAGTAGCCAATGCTCCCATCGCGAAGACACTCCGCCCAGACCGTAGCGTTAGCGTCAATTTCGATGAAACAAGGAACCTGTTTATCGAGGGCGACAATCTAGATGTACTCAAGCTCTTGCAGGAGACGTATCTGAACAAAGTGAGACTCATATATATCGACCCGCCTTACAATTCCGGGCAGCAGTTTATTTATGATGATGATTTTGTGGCGGACGCTGATGACTACCTCCTTCGGTCTGGACAGACTCATAGCGATGGCAATCGCATGGTCGCGAATACTGAGGCGAATGGGCGATTTCACTCCGATTGGCTCTCCATGATGAGTGCTAGGCTCCGTCTTGCTCGCACGCTTCTGCGAGATGATGGTCTCATTTTGATTTCAATTGATGACAACGAGAATGCCACCCTCCGGTTACTCTGCGACGAAGTCTTCGGTCATGACAACTTCGTTGACTCGATTATTTGGAAAAAGCGATACGGAGGTGGAGCAAAGGAAAAGCACCTCGTGGCGTTACATGAATATGTCCTAGTCTATGCAAGATCAAAGGCGACCCTTCCGAATCTATACATTCCACTCGCCGATTCCTCAGTCGAACGGTATTACAAAAGTCGGGACGAACACTTCAGCACAAAAGGACCATATCGCACTCATCCGCTTGAAGGTATGAAGAGCTTTGACGTGAGGGAGAATCTCAACTTTTCAATCTTGGCACCAAATGGGGATGAAGTCTGGCCCAAACGGCAATGGCGGTGGGGTAAAGAACGCGTTGCTGAAGCATTACGCAACGGCGAGATTGAGTTCTCCCGCGATAAGGATGGTAACTGGGTGCTTTCCTCGAAGCAGTATCTTAAGGATGACTCCGGGGACCAAAGAAAAACGAAGCCCTTTTCTATTATCGATGATGTGTACACCCAACACGGCACGAATGAAGTTGTATCAATATTTGGCGACGCCAGAATCTTTGGATTTCCGAAGCCGTCCGGATTATTGACTAAGCTTATCACCATCGGCCTCAATGAAAGTGCCGACGACATTGTCTTGGATTTCTTCGCAGGCTCCGCGACGACGGCCCATGCAGTGATGCAACTAAATGCTGAGGATGGGGGGCGTCGTCGTTTTATACTCGTGCAAATTCCCGAGCCATGCGACAAGGAAAGTGAAGCATTCAAGGCTGGGTTTTCCACAATCGCAGACATTGGTAAGGAACGCATCCGCCGTGTCGGGGGTCGGCTCAAAGACTCAGCAGGCCTAAACGGGCCGAATCTCGATACAGGGTTTCGCGTCCTCAAATTGGACTCCTCTAACATGAAGGACGTGTACTATCAGCCCGACGCAATTGGGCAGACCACGCTAGAGGGTTACGTTGAGAACATTAGAGACGACCGCACAGATGAGGACCTTTTATTTCAAGTGCTTCTTGACTGGGGAGTGGACCTGACGCTGCCTATTGCAACGGAACAGATTCAGGGGAAGCCAGTCTTCTTCGTTGACACCAATGCACTGGCCGCATGTTTCGTGCCCGGCATCGACGAAGCCTTTATCAAAGAACTAGCAAAGCGGAAACCCCTCCGAGCAGTCTTCCGCGACACGGGATTCGGCAGCGATGCCTCCAAGATCAATGTCGAGCAGATTTTCAAGCTCATCTCACCCGGCACCGAAGTCAAGAGCATCTAGGGAGTCCGCCGCGTGATGAAGCTCAAGTTTAAGAAGCACGCCTACCAGACCGTCGCTGTTGAAGCAATCATTGATTGCTTTGTAGGTCAGCCGCTCTCGACGGGATTCAAGTTCCGCGTTGACCCTGGAAGGGCCGCTGAATCGCCGCAGTTGACAATCGCCGCAACCGAGGAACTGACCGGGTTCGCCAACGAGAAGCTCCTCATACCCGACGAAAAACTTCTTGAGAATATTCAGGCAGTCCAGCGACGACAAAACATCCTCATTTCGCAGGAACTTGTAAAGACTTCAATTTCCGGCGTTAACCTCGATGTCGAAATGGAGACCGGGACGGGCAAGACCTATTGCTACATCAAGACGATGTTCGAATTGAACAAGCAGCATGGCTGGACCAAATTCATCGTTGTGGTGCCGAGCATCGCCATTCGCGAAGGCGTCGCCAAGTCTTTCGAAATCACCGCCGACCACTTCCTCGAAGAGTATGGCAAGCGTGCCCGCTGCTTCATTTACGACTCGAAACAGCTACACAACTTGGAGAGCTACTCGTCCGACGCGGGCATCAACGTCATGATTATCAACGTCCAGGCGTTTAATGCGACTGGTAAAGACGCTCGTCGTATTTACGAAGAACTGGACGACTTCCAGTCCCGCAGACCCATCGACGTTATCAAAAAGAACCGACCGATCCTGATTCTGGACGAACCGCAAAAGATGGAGGGGAGGCGGACACTGGACTCGCTAAAGGAGTTCAGCCCGCTGATGATCTTGCGTTACTCGGCGACTCACAAGACGCAACATAACAAAGTGCATCGCCTGGACGCCCTCGACGCCTACAACAAAAAGCTCGTCAAGAAGATCGCCGTTCGCGGTATCTCCACTCGTGGATTCACGGGGACCAACGCTTACCTCTACCTGGAGTCGATTGAGGTTTCGACGACGAAGCCTCCCGTAGCCAGAATGGAGGTCGAAGTTCAGACGAATTCAGGGATCAAGCGAGAGATACGCCGGATCAATCGAAACGACAACCTAAAGGACATCTCTGGTGGATTGAATCAATATCAGGGCTTCGTCGTGGCGGACATCGATGCCGTTGCAGATGTGGTCAAGTTCACCAATGGCCATGAGATTCAGTCGGGGGAAGCGAGCGGCGATGTAAATGAAATGACGCTCCGCCGAATCCAGATTCGCGAATCCATCAAGGCCCACCTTGAAAAGGAGCAGGTCCTGTTTGACCAAGGCATCAAGGTACTGACCCTGTTCTTCATCGACGAGGTTGCGAGGTATCGCCAGTACTCGGACTCTGGTGAGGAGCCCGGCGATTATGCGAAGATTTTCGAGGAAGAGTACGACCGGATGCGTACAGAGTTCGCGTCGCTGCTGGATAGTGCCGCGTACCGAAAATACCTCGAAGGAATCGACACCCGCAAGACCCACAATGGCTACTTCTCAATCGACAAGAAGAGCAGCCGTTTGATCGACCCCACGATGAAGAAGACGGGCGAACTCGCAGGACAGACGGACGACGTGGACGCCTATGACCTCATCCTGAAAGACAAAGAGCGGCTCTTGTCGATGGAGGAACCGGTACGGTTCATATTCTCGCATTCTGCGTTGCGGGAGGGCTGGGACAACCCCAACGTCTTCGTCATCGGCACTCTGAAGCATAGTGACAACACCGTTAGTCGGCGGCAGGAAGTCGGTCGAGGAATGCGATTGGCCGTCATTTCGGAAGGTCCACGCAGAGGAGAACGGCTCGATGACCCGGCGACCGTCCACCAGATCAACGTGCTGACCGTCGTAGCAAGCGAAAGTTATAAGGATTTCGTATCAGGATTGCAGAAGGACATTAGCGATTCCCTCTCGGATCGGCCTCGCGTTGCGGACGAAGACTACTTTATTGGGAAGGTCTTCAAGACGGACGAGGGCGATGTCGTCGTGACGCCCCAGATGGCGAAACAGATTTACAAGTATCTTCTCAAGAACGACTACACGGATGAAAATGACAGTATCGCCGAGGCTTATCACCAGGCCAAGAAAGAAGGAGAACTTGCGGAGCTACCCGAAGAGCTTCGACCACACGCGGAGCATGTCTATCGCCTGATCGACAGCGTATTCTGTTCCGCTGCCATGCCAACCATCGAGGATGAGCGGAAGAGCAAGATCAATCCGTTAAACGCGAACTTCGAAAAGAAAGAGTTTCAGGAACTCTGGAATCGGATCAACCAAAAAGCGGCGTACACAGTTCATTTTGACACGGCCGAATTGATCGGCAAATGCGTCAAGGCCCTCAATAAGGAACTGATCGTATCGCCCCTTCAATACACCGTTCAACGCGGGATTCAGAAAGACGAGGCCACGGCGGAGGCTCTGGAACAAGGCGAAGCGTTTACGCTGAAGGAATCCGAAATCACGGACCATAAGGCGTCGGTCCACTCCGCAGTAAGGTATGACCTGATCGGGAGTATCTGCGAAAAGACGCAACTGATGCGGAAGACGGTCGCCGCCATCCTCAGTACGATGGACAATGAGGTCTTTGATCAATTCAAGACCAACCCAGAGGACTTCATTCTTAAGGCCGCACGGATCATCAACGAGCAGAAAGCGACAGTCATTGTCGAGCATCTTGCCTACGACCCCATCGAAGATCGGCACGACATTTCCATCTTCACGCAGGAAAAGCCCAAGGACAGCTTCGCCAAGGCAATCAAGGTAAACCGGCACATTTATGATTACGTCTTCTGGGATGCAAAGAACGAAAAGAACTTCGTTACTGAGTTGGACACCGGCGTGGAGGTTGTCGTTTACGCAAAGCTGCCGAGGAGCTTTTCCATCCCGACACCGGTAGGAAATTACAATCCTGACTGGGCAATCGCCTTCGAGCATGAAAAGGTCAAGCACGTCTATTTCATCGCCGAGACAAAGGGGTCGATGTCCACGCTGGACCTCCGTGAAATCGAGGAATGCAAAATCAAATGTGCCCGGAAGTTCTTCGCAAAGATCAGTTCGGAACAAGTGAAATACGACATGGTAGATAGCTACGCCAAGCTGATGGAGATCGTGAAGTGATCATCCATCAAACTGGGCGTGTTAAAGGCTCCGGGGTGGTGAGGCGGTTCATCAAGAGACTGAGAATGTCATTCGCTGAAAGCTCGTGAACAGGCTCTGGTGCCAGTTCCGGTATTTCGAATTCCGCTGACCACCATAAGTTGCCTGTTTCCCAAGCAATTACGTTTTCCGGCCAATTCGTTGAGGGCCTAGTTTCGGTTAAACGAAGTGCAGGTTCGACCCCTGTCCCGGGCAGTTGATTCTTTCCCCGAGAAAGCCAGAAAGTCGTTGAAATCAAAAGCGTTAAGGTCGCAGTTTGGTAAATCGCAAGCTCGAAACGACCGAAGTGCGGCCCTAGCTCGGATCAGTTTCTTAAGAATCTGTCTTAAAGACGGTTGCCGATGAAACCGCTTGAGAATGGCGCCGAATTGACGATTACCGTAAGCACGCCGATCATGCTTCCATCAGATTGCAGGGTACCGTCTATTGTAAACAGTGAAGTTCCGAGTGATGTGGTTAGAATCATCGACCAAATCGCACGACTGCCAGTAATTGTTGCGGGCTGATTGGAAGTAAATAGATTTAACGATCCATCGCAGCCATCATCGACACGCACTATTTGATTATTCATCACGTCGATACAAGTTAGGCCAAGTCCGGACGTACTTTGAAGCCGCCAAGTTCCGTCAAGGGAAGGTCCCCCATCACACCCGAGCAAGCAAATGAGTAGACAAGAAACTAGGCCATAGCATTGCCTCGTCACGTTGCTGTTTGAGTTCGAAATTTCCACCACGCTGAATCCTGCTTTGCAAGTGGGTTTTGACTTCCTTCGACATAATTCAGGGCAAAACGAGAACAACTTCACAGGCGTTTGTATTCAGCATCTCAAGTGCGAACCCTCGATCGATAATCTCAACTGCATCGCCGACAAACCAATCAGCAGTTTCATTAACGTAGAATGTATTGACAAGAAAACTGAACCCAGAAGTCAAAAAGATTCGAATCGAACCGCTTTCGGGCGTCGCTCCCGTAATTAAGCCACCGCCGATTTCTAGATCGCCCTCGTAGCCGAAGTAACCATGCTGTTTGGTCCGAAGATTCGCAACTACCGCCCCGGTTCGGTTACCTGGAATGGGTGCGTTTAGTGCAACCACATCGCCATAGAAAAAGCCCAATGGGAAGTCTGATATAATCTGGCCTCGAAGATAAACACCTTTGATGCCTGTCACGGAAACCCCAATAAAGTCGCTGCAATATAGCTCCGTGACGAGGCCAAGCGTGTTTGGAAGCAGCAAATCAAGGCCAAAGGCGACTTCATCACCATCCAGAATCGTATCGCCATCTGTATCAGGATTGAGCGGGTCGCTTGCGAAGTTAGGGTCTAGCTCCAAGCCGTCATCGAGGCCATCCAAGTCGGTGTCTGGCGAATTCGGGTCGGTACCGACCTCGATAACCTCTTTGTAATCAGAAAGCCAATCAAGGTCTGTGTCCGTGTGACTGGGGTCGGTGTGATAGATCAAAACTTCGTCCCCATCACTTAATCCGTCTCCATCCGTATCTGCATTGGTTGAGCTTGTAAAAATCATCAACTCAAATGCGTCACTGAGCCCGTCACCATCAGTGTCGATAGACATCGCACTGGAGCCTGCCGGAGCCCCTGTCATTTGGCAGTTGCCGCCAAGGACGAAAGGAAGTGCCGCCAACAAGGCCGCTAGCCGTAGTCTTTTCATGCCACGATCCCTGAAAGAAATCAGACTTGATTGGCCCATCCGTGGCAGACGGCTCCGAGAGAATTCGTGGAGCCTCCTATACCCCGTAATTATGCGACATGTCGATCTGGGATTCAATCTCAACGTGCCATGAAACCGCTCGCTCGGAAGAGTATGCTCGCAGGCATAGTCTGATCGTGGAGCACTATCGCTTATCTAGACCGGGTAGAATCTCCTCAACGCGATTCAGAATGTCATTCGCTGAAAGCTCGCGAGCAGGCTCTGGTGCCAGTTCCGGTATTTCGTATTCCGGAGGCCACCATAAATTGCCGGTTTCGCAAGCGATTACGATTTCCGGCCAATTCGTTGAGGGCCTAGTGCTCCGTCATCGTTAGCTTTGCGGGTTATTTTTGGAAAGGGTCGATGTTCATGATTGGATGGCCGTGGATGGCCTGTTGATCATGGAGGATCGGCGATGAAACGGTATGTGGTTCGGCTGGA